>ENA-ORNP01003261-ORNP01003261.1-human-gut-metagenome-genome-assembly--contig:-NODE-3261-length-11824-cov-4.032033_pt1 | contig 11824 bp, 10 predicted proteins | sample MGYA00242119_ERZ509030 | MGnify/ENA primary metagenome ERZ509030 (study PRJEB26280, sample SAMEA2338708) | human gut metagenome | biome: human gut; feature: human-associated habitat; material: faeces...
AAAATGTCAATTTGATATATTTTACCCATAAGCTTTAAAGTTAGTTTTAACAAACTTTCTTAAAGCTAGGTTAGTCATTTCTAACCATAGAAAGGAGCCGATATGAAAAAATATCGTTTAACTATAATACTAGCACTAGTTCTTCTAGTATTAAGCCTTGTATCGATATCAATTGGAGCAGTTGATATTAAATTTAGTGATATATTTAAAGACCCTACAAAGCTTCGTCTTATTTTAGTATCACGTCTGCCAAGGCTACTTGCGATTTTATGTACCGGTGTGGGAATGTCAATTTCCGGTCTTATCATGCAAAAGCTATGCTCAAACAAATTTGTTTCGCCATCAACCGGAGCGACGATTAGTGGTGCGCAGCTAGGAATATTACTCGCCCTAATCATTATTCCAAGCTCTTCAATGCTTGTTCGTTCTCTCTTCGCCTTTGTTATATCATTACTCTCTACACTAGCCTTTGTCTTCTTTATTACAAGAATTAGGCTCAAGGATCCGGTAATGGTACCTCTTATTGGTATTATGCTTAGCAATATTATTTTAGGAATTACCAATTTTATCGCTTACAAGTTTGAAGCGACTCAAACTATTTCTTCCTATTTAACGGGATCATTTGCCGGCGTTGTCGCGGGCAAATACGAAATTGTTTATTTCGTTGTTCCCCTAATTGTTTTATCCTTCATTTTTGCTAATCATTTTAACATTGTTGAAATGGGTAAGGATTTTTCTAAAAATCTTGGGGTAAACTACAATGTTATCCTCATTTTAGGCCTTTGTATATGCTCACTAATTACCGCCTCAATTGTTGTAGTAGTCGGATCAATTTCCTATATTGGTCTTATTATTCCTAATATCATTGTAATGCTTAAGGGTGATAAGCTTAATGGAACCCTAGTAGATACAGCCTTACTTGGCTCAGTCTTTGTGCTTGCCTGTGATATCCTAGGAAGATTAATTATTATGCCATATGAGCTTCCAATTGATTTAATTGTAGGTATTATTGGTAGTATTTTATTTATCGCTTTAATTGTCTATAAAATGAAATATGGTAATAAAGCCTTAAATCTAAAGGAGGTAAAAAATGATGAAAAAGCCAATATCTAATCGAATCAAGCTTATCATTCTTGGACTTATTCTTGTAGCCATCATCGCCTTCTACTTTCTTTTTAAGCTTAATTTTAAAAAGCCCGCGCTTTTAAATTATCAGCTTAAGCGTAGAGCTACTATCATGATTGCGATGATAATTGCTGGATTCGCTATTGGTGGAGCATCAATTGTTTTCCAATCGGTTATTAACAATAGCATTGTTACACCCTGTATTTTAGGAATGAATTCCTTATATACGGTTGTAAGAACCTTGATTGTCTTTGTCTTTGGTACAGGTAGCATCTTCTTTTTAAATGCTAATTTAAGCTTTGCAATTAACCTAATTATTATGGTAATACTTGCTTATTTCATCTATGGAGCAATGTTTAAAAAGACTAAATATAATGTTCTTTATATTTTACTGATTGGTACAGTGCTTTCTTCCTTATTTGGAAGTATTCAAAGTGCAATTGTTCGTATTATGGATTCAAATGAGTATGATACCCTTTTAACATCTTTAACTGCCAGCTTTGATTCCATTAACACAGAAATAATCATTACTGGTGTTATATTACTCGCCCTTGTAACAATTATTCTTTATAAGGATATTAAAATGCTTAATGTCATTACGCTTGGAAAAGAGCAGGCAATTAATTTAGGTGTTAATTATGACAGGGTTATAAGAAGGCTTTTAATAGGCGTTACTATTTATATTGCGATTGCAACTGCCATGGTAGGTCCTATATCATTCTTAGGACTAATTACAGCCAATCTTGCTAGACTTAGCTTTAAGACATATAAGCATAGCTATTTAATATCAGGTACAGCAAGTATTTCAATTATTGTATTAATTATTGGTCAGGTTATTGTTGAAAGAGTTGTATCCTATTCAATTCCCATCAGTGTCTTTATCACCATTGGTGGAGGAATCTATTTCCTTTTCTTAATTATTAAATCAGAAAGGAGAGCTTAAATGAAAATTAGCAATCTTAGTAAAAATTACAACGCTAAAAAAGTTGTAAATAGTGTAAATTTAGAAATTAAAAAAAATAAGGTTACCTCCTTCATTGGTCCTAATGGAGCTGGTAAATCAACCGTTATGGGTATGATTTCCCACCTTATTTTAAAGGATGAGGGAGAAATCGATTTTTACGATTTGGATATTGCCAAATGGAATAGCAAGGAGCTTGCTAAAAAGCTTGCCATTTTAACGCAGGCTAATAATATTCAAATGAAGCTTACCGTATATGAGCTTGTAGCATTCGGAAGATTTCCTTACTCTAAAGGCAAATTAAATGAGCTAGATAAGGAAAAAATCCAAGACGCAATTGATTATATGGAGCTTAATGATATTAAGAATCAATATATTGATGAATTATCCGGCGGACAGCGTCAAAGAGCCTTTATTGCGATGGTTATTGCCCAGGATACAGAATATGTATTACTAGATGAGCCAACCAATAATTTAGATATCTATCACGCTACAAAGCTAATGCGAACAGTAAGAAGGCTTTGTGATGAGCTAGGAAAAACCGTTATTTTAGTTCTTCATGATATTAATTACGCCTCATTCTATTCTGATTATATTTGTGCCTTCAAGGATGGAAAAATTGCCTTCTATGGCTCGGCAAATGATGTAATTACCAAGGAAAATTTAAAGAAGGTCTATAATGTAGACTTTGAAATTATTATAAAGGAAGGAAAGCCTTTATCAATTTATTATTAAGGAGAAAAAAATTATGAAATTAGTAAAATATTTATCTATAGGTCTAGCTGCAACACTTGCAGCTAGCCTGATAAGCTGTAAGGAAGAATCAGCTGACTCTTCAAAAAAGGAGACAGTTATTATTAGCTCTCTTAACCAGGAAAAGCAAGCAATTGAGCTTGAGGTAAAAAAGAATCCCGAAAGAATTGCGATTTTAGATATGGCCTGCCTTGATATTATTGATGCCTTAGGCGAGGGTGATAAGGTTGTTGCTTGCGCAACTACTACTATTACCTATCTTGAGCATTATTCACCAAACAACAATAAGAATATTGCCAATATTGGTACCGTTAAAAAGGCTGATATGGAAGCTCTTTACGCTGCTGAGCCTGATATTATCTTCATTGGTGGAAGATTATCTGCTAGCTACAATGAGCTATCTAAGGTAGCTACTACGGTATATCTTGCAACTAGCTCTACAACGGGTGTAGTTGCAAGTACAAAGCATAATGCTAAAGAAATTTCTAAGATTTTTGACAAAGAGGATAAGGTCGCAAGCCTAATGGCTTCTTATAGCACAAGAATTGATGCGATTAAGGAATTCTCTAAGGATGTTAGTTGCTTAAATACCATTGTAAGTGGTTCAAGCATTAATGTACTTAACAATAATGGTAATCTTTCATTAATTGGTGTTGAATGTGGCTTTAATAATCTTGGTAATGTTTCAAGTGATGCAACACACGGTGATTCCGTTTCCTTTGAATATCTTGTTAAGCAGGATCCTGAATATATCTTTGTATTGGACAGAAATAGTGTAACTGGTGATACTAATATTGCTAAGGATGTTGTTGAAAACGAGGTTGTTAAGCAAACAAATGCATATAAGAATAATAAGATTATTTATCTTGAGCATTCTAATGTTTGGTATACTGCAAGTGGTGGTATTACGGCTTTAGGTGTTATGCTTGATGATTTAGAGCTTGGTCTTGGTCTTAATAAATAAAAAAGCATTTATTTTCTTTAAAAATAGACTATAATATAGATATATTATGGAGGTCTAAAATGAGTTGTATATTTTGTATGATTGGAAAAGGTGAAATTCCTTCTCAAACTGTTTATGAAAATGAATATGTAAGAGCGTTTCTAGATTTATCTCAGGCTGGTAAGGGCCATACCCTCGTTGTACCTAAAAAGCACGCTGATACGCTTCTTGATTTAGATGAAGCTACATATTTAGAGCTAATGAAGGCTGTTCAGCTTGTAGCTAAAGCCGTAGATAAGGCCTTTGCCCCTGATGGAATCAATATTCTAAATAATTGTAAAGAGGCTGCCGGTCAAAGCGTAATGCACGCCCATGTTCACATTATTCCAAGATATAAGGATGATAAGATTTCCTTCCATCTTGTAAATAATGAAAATAAATACGATTTAAAAGAAATCGCAAACAAAATAAAAGAAAATATATAATAAAAAATCATTCAGCTTTAATTGCTGAATGATTTTTATTATATAAAGATTATTTATCTTCCTTATCTTCCTTATGATCAGGCTTTGCTTTAGAAATTAGCTTTCCACCAAAATAGCCTGCAAGAAGGCTTTTAATATCAAGGCCAGTAGCTTTTTGAAGACCATCAAATATTTGGGTACCATTTTTTGAAATTTCTTCTGTAAGCTTAGCTGTATTTCCCTCACCATACATTGTGATAGAATCAATCTTGCTCATAGCCTCAGACATTGGTTTAGCATACGCTTCAACAATATTAGGTAAGACATTAGAATCAAGAATTAGCTGTAATGTTGCAGCCTCACCATATTGCTTCATCGCTTCGGCCTCGGCCTTACCCTTAGCCTCAATACCCTGTGCTTCAGCAAGCGCTGCTTCCTTTTCGGCATTAGCACGAGCTATTTTAGCATTAGCCTCTGCTTCAGCCTGAATTTGTAAGGCTTCGGCTGCCTTTTGGCGAGCTACCTTATCAGCCTCTGCTTTAATCTTTTGCATTTCTGCTTCCTGCATAAGCTCATATTTTTTAGCTTCAGCCGCCTTTTGACGCGTAAATAAATCAGCTTCTGCATTTTGTTGAGCTGCATATTTTTTAGCCTCTGCTACCTTATTAACCTCAGCATTTAATTGCTTTTCCTTAAGCTCTACTTCCTTATTTCCAAGCTCAACCTCACGCTCACGCTTAGCAATGTTGGCATTAACCTCAGCAACGTTAATTTCCTCTTGACGCTTTTGACGTTCAATATCATAAGCGGCATCAGCTTGGGCTTTAGCTGTATCTGATTTTTGCTTTAAAGCTGCAGCTTGAAGTTCAAATTCTGTATTTTGTTGTACAATCTTTGTTTGAGACTCAACTTTAGCTTTATTAGCAATTTCACTAGCAGCACTTGATGCAATTGCAATATCACGTTCAGCATTAGCACGAGCAATCGCTGCGTCCTTAGAAATTTGTGAAATATTATCAATACCTAAATTTTCAATAACCTTGTTATCATCAGAAAATGATTGAATATTAAAGTTTACAACCTCAATACCAAGCTTTGCCATATCTGGTACAACATTTTCCTTAACCTTATTTGCAACACCCTGACGATCACGCACAAGCTCCTTAATTTCAACGGTACCAACAATTTCACGCATATTACCTTGTAATACCTGTTGAAGTTGATTTTGAAGCTCACGCTCATCCATATTCAAAATAGACTCAAAGGCTTTAGCTAAAAGCTCTGGATCAGATGAAACCTTTAGATTAGCTACACCATCAACATTAATGTTAATAAATTCTTTAGTTGGAATGGCTTCCTCTGTTTTAATATCTACCTGGAAGGCTTTAAGTGAAAGCTTATCCGTTCTTTGAAGGAAAGGAATACGGATTCCAGCCCTACCAATTAATATTTTTTTCTTTCCAGCACCTGAAACCATAATTGCCGTATCAGGACCTGCTTTAACGTAGCTCATTGCAAATAATATTGCAATTACTGCAACAATAGCTACAACTCCAATAATAATACCTGCTACACTTAATATCATTTCTATTTTCCACTTTCTTAAGCTACTTTAATTATACATCTTTTTTTCCATTTTTCTACATAATTATATCGCTATCATCATCAAAAAATGACTTGATATTATTTTTAATCATACCAATACTATTGAGAGTAATTTTGTGAGACCAAAAATCGGGCATTAGACTCTTGTATATTTGATATTTATATCTTTCATCAACTAAAATAACAACACCTCTATCATACTCAGATCTAATTACTCTTCCCGCAGCCTGAACAACCTTATTAAAGCCCGGATAGGTATAAGCATAATCAAAGCCTGCGCCATACTTTTCTTCAAAATATTCCTTAATAATATTATTTTCAATATTAACCATAGGAAGTCCTACTCCTACAATTACAACGCCATTTAATAAATCACCCTGAAAATCAACCCCCTCAGAAAATGATCCGCCAAGCACAAATAAACCTAAATGAGCTTTTTTGGTATTTTTGAACTTATCAAAAATTCTATCTCTTTCACTATCATCCATATTAGGCTTTTGAATAATAACCTCACTATCTTCAATATCTAAATGACTTAAAACCATTTCAATATATTTATAGCTTGGAAAAAACGCAATATAATTTCCTTTTTTAGAATTAACTAGCCCCTCAATAACATGCGCTATATCTAAAATGGTAGCTTCTCTATCCTTATATCTTGTAGAGACATCATCCTTTATAATTAAATCTAAATTAGCTTGTGGAAAGGGTGATGGTAAATTTATATACTTACCATTTCCTTTAGTTAATAAATCCATATAGTATTTAAGTGGAAATAAGGTTGCACTAAAAAAAACAATACCCTTAGTTTTATTCTTAACCGTATCATAAATAAAATCAGAAGCGTCAGCACATTTTATTTCAATTTGAAAATGATTATCCTCAATCTTCTTCACAACAAACATATGCGACTGGCCAAAAAACTCTGCTGTATCAACAAAATCCTTTAATAAAAAGTAATCAGTTAAAATCTCATCTCTATCCTTTATTTCCTTATTATCAGCTAAAACTAATTCTGCTTTTTGAACAATTTGCTTTAAGCTTGATAGCATTAAATCATCAAGTAAATGCGAATAATAAAATAAATCCTTATTTACTAAATCATCATATTTTTTGAGTTCATCATAAAAATGTCTAATATTTTTAGTAATAGTTTTATCATAACTTGATATTTTTTCTTCAATCCTAAGAGGAAGTAATGAATCAAATTCCGCACTATACATATCCTTAGATCTTTCAACTAAATTGTGTGACTCATCACATAAAATCTTAGGTTGATATTCTGTATCCTCAAAATAACGAATAAGGTGGGCCTTAGGATCAAAAACATAATTATAATCACAAATAATGGCATCACAAAAATAAGATAGGTCAAGTGAATACTCAAAAGGACAAATATTATACTTTAAAGCATATTTCATAATTGTTTCCTGATTATATAATATTTCATTTGTGTAGATATCTTCTATTGCTTGTCTTAGCCTTGAAAAATAGCCTTTTGCAAAAGAACACTTTTCCGGATCACAATGCTGCATCTTACTTGCACAGCTTTTAGCCTTAGATGATATTACGATTGCATGAAGCTTTAAGCCTTCATTTTGAAGCATTCTAAATGAATCAATTGCGACCTCACGACCAATCGTTTTTGCGGTTAAATAAAAAAGCTTTTCATTCGGTTTAGTCATGCTTTTTAAGGTTGAAAATATCGTAGCCATTGTTTTTCCAATCCCAGTTGGAGCAATTGCATAAAGAATACTATTTGCCTTCATTGTTAAATATGTAGCCTTCATAAGCTCTGACTGACCTTGTCTTTTATTTGCAAAAGGGAAGGTTATATCCTTTAGTGTATCAAGCTTTACAGTTGAGGCCTCACTTAAGGTTTGATGCCATCTAGTATAATCATCAATCGATTTATAAAAAAAGTCCTTAAGTTCATCAATTGTAAGAATAAAATTAAATTTTTTTGTTTTATAATCATCAACACTAATATAAGTAAGCCTTACTGGTACAATACTCATATTATTAATTAAACCATATAAATAAGCATATAGCTTTAATTGAGATAAATGCTCTTGATGATAATCTAAATCAATCTTTTTCAATTCCTCTCTTGTTGATTTTATTTCCTCAAGAATGGTATTACCATTTTCCTTTAAAACACCATCAATAAAACCATGAACCGTTATTTCATCATTTTTATAATTAAAAGTATACTTAATATAATATTCTTTTTGTGAATCATCATTATAAAGCCTTTGTAAATGAAGATGAGCCTTTTTGCCATCAATTTGTGAATGATTTTGAAAGAACTCATTTGTTAAATCTCCTGTTGAATATAAAAATGTAGCAATTTCTTTAACAGCATATGTTCTTTTCATAATAATTCTCCATATCTTAATCTATATAATAATCTAGCATTATTAAAAAGATATTTCAATAGAATTTAATTTTTTGGCAATAACTATTCATCTATTTTCAAGAAAACTGTTTTTCAAAATAAATAATAGCATTAAATTAATTTAGTAGTATAAAGACTCTTAATTAAAAACTATATTTGTGATACAATAGCCTTGTATTAAGGGGGTTAATATGAAAGAAATACAATTCGAGCAAATTGAACAGGCTATATATAACGCTATTAATGAAGCCGCTTGTAGCTTAAATCAATTTACTTTAAACAAGATTAAATTAGCAAGAAAGTCAGAAAATAATAAAATAGCCTGTGGTATTTTAGATGATATTATAAAAAATGATACTCTTGCAAGTAAAGAAATGATACCAATGTGTCAAGATACTGGTATTGTAGTTGTTTTTGCTAAAATAGGCTATGATATTCATTTTAATTGTGATTTATATGATGCAATCAATTCTGGTGTTTCTAAGGCGTATAATGACTTTTATTTAAGAAAAAGTGTTGCAGATCCTTTATCAAGAATAAATACCAAAGATAACACACCGGCTATTGTTCATACTGTATTCACTAAAGGTGATATGCTAGAGCTTACTATCGCACTTAAAGGTGCTGGTAGTGAAAATATGAGTAAGCTTAAAATGCTTAATCCCACTGATGGATATGAAGGAATTACTGATTTTGTCATTGAAACCATTAAAGAAGCAGGTGGAAGACCTTGTCCTCCTCTTTTTGTTGGAATTGGTATCGGTGGTGATTTTGAAAAGTGCGCCCTTCTTGCTAAAGAGGCTTTAATGCAAGAGGATAATAGTCAAAATGAAGAAATAAAACGACTTGAAGAAACAATATTAAATAAAATTAATAGCTTAAATATTGGACCTATGGGTCTTGGTGGTAATACAACCGCTTTTGCTGTTTTTATAAAAACAGCACCTTGCCATATAGCTTCTTTACCAGTTGCAGTAAACATTCAGTGTCATGCTAATAGACATGTAAAGGTGGTGTTATAATGGATTTTAAAAAACTTAAAGCAGGAGATAAAATATATTACACAGGAGTAATATATACTGCAAGAGATCAAGCTCATTTAAGACTAAAAGAAATGATTGATAATCATGAAAATATACCAATTGATTTTCAAAATGCTTTAATCTATTATGCCGGACCAACACCTACTAAGCCTGGAAATGTCATTGGTTCAATTGGACCAACAACGTCATCAAGAATGGACAAGTTTATTGATTATATGAAACCTCTTAAAATTGAAGGAATGATTGGAAAAGGACCTCGTTCTTCTTATGTTAAGGATAAAATTAAAGAGGACGGACTTATTTACTTTGTAGCAACGGGTGGAGCTGGAGCACTACTTTCTAAGGCAGTTATCAGCGCTAAAGAGGTTTTATTTGAAGATTTGGGCTGCGAATCAATTAAACGCTTAGAAGTTAAGGATTTTCCTTTACTTGTTGCAATTGATACTAGTGGAAATAATATATTTGAAAGGAATTAAAATTATGAGTTTAAAAGATGATGCATTAAAATTTCATGAAGAAGGTAAATTTGAAACAACTCTAAAGCATGAAATAAATAATCGTAATGATTTATCACTTGCGTATACACCGGGAGTTGCAAATGCTTGTTTAGCGATTAAAGAAACTCCTGAATTGGCATATAAATATACATCTAAAGGTAATATTGTAGCTGTTATTACAGATGGTACTGCGGTTTTAGGACTTGGAGATATTGGTCCTCTTGCTGGCATTCCTGTTATGGAAGGAAAAGCAAACTTATTTAAAAAATTTGCCAATATTGATGCTATTTCCTTATGCTTAAATACTAAAAATGTAGATGAAATTGTAGCTATTTGTAAAGCATTAGAGCCATCACTTGGCGGTATTAATCTTGAAGACATTTCTGCGCCTAGATGTGTTGAAATTGAAAGACGCTTAATTAAAGAAATGAATATTCCCGTAATGCACGATGATCAACATGGTACTTCTATTGTAGTTGGAGCAGCTGTTCTTAATTGTTGTAGATTAACTCATAAAAAAATGTCTGATCTAACTGTTGTAATGTCGGGTACAGGTGCAGCTGGTTCTAATATTGCAAGAATGCTTAAACGTCTTGGTGTTAAGCGTATTTATGCATCAAATAAAGATGGTGTTGTTGATGCTAAAAACTATGATTCTTATGATTTTTTAATTAAAGAATTAATTGACGATGGAATTATTGATACAAAACCAAATCACGATAATACCCTAGCTTCCCTTCTTAAAGATGCTAATGTATTTATTGGTGTATCAGCCCCTCATCTTGTAACTAAAGAAATGGTTAAAACAATGAAAGATCCTTTTGTTTTTGCTATGGCAAATCCTGAGCCTGAAATAACCTATGAAGAAGCTATTTCTGGTGGTGCAATTGTTGCAGGTACAGGAAGAAGCGATTTTCCGAACCAAGTTAATAATCTATTAGCATTCCCAGGAATTTTTAGAGGTGCCCTTGACGCAAAAGCTTTAAAAATAACTGAAGGAATGAAAATGGCTGCTGCACAAGCTCTTGCTAATCTAATTACAGACGATGAATTAAAAAATACTTATATTCTTCCGGATGCTTTTGATAACCGTGTTGTTGAAGCTGTATCAAAAGCTGTATATGAGGAAGCGATTAAAGAAAATATTATTAGAAAATAAATAATTATATTATGTATTCTACATATATGATATACTAGAACTATAGGAAGTTGGTATTGATATGAGAATAAAACAAAAATCATTACTTAAACTTAATATTTTAATTGAAGGCCTTTTCGCTTAATTGCGAAAAGGTCTTATTTTTTTCGAAAATTTGGAGGATTATATATGATTAAAGAACAAAAAAATGAAGTAATTGAAAAAGATTATTTCCATGATTTACAAGAAATCAAGGAAGCGATTAGAACAAACCAGAACAAAGCTATGGTTGTAGTAAATAGCGCCATGATTATGACTTATTATGAAATTGGTACAATTATCAATAAAAGGAAAACTTGGGGTAGTAAATATATAAAGAATCTAGCTAATGATTTAAAGTATTATGGAAAAGGTTATTCAGAAAGAAACTTGCAAAGAATGGTTTTCTTTTCGAAAACATTTAAAAAATATGAAATTTTGCCCCAAGTTGGGGCACAAATTCCTTGGAGAACATTATATGATATTATATCAAAGGCAGATTCAAAAGAATTTATACTATGGTATATCAATGAAACACATAAAAATGGTTGGTCTAGATCTATGGTATTAAACCAAATAGCTATGGCATCTTATGAGCGAAGTTTAATAAAACCTACTACTTCTAATATAACTAAATCTGATGATTTAACTAATGAGTTATTTAAGGATACTTATGTCTTTGATTTCTTAGATAAAAATAATATTAAAAATGAAAAGGATTTAAAGAATCAAATGATTGATAATATCATTAAATTCCTACAAGAATTAGGACCAGGATTTACACTTGCAGGTAAGGAATATAAATTAGTAACTCCTACTAATAAAGAGTTCTATATTGATTTATTAATGTATCATACA
>ENA-ORNP01003262-ORNP01003262.1-human-gut-metagenome-genome-assembly--contig:-NODE-3262-length-11823-cov-4.272519_pt1 | contig 11823 bp, 13 predicted proteins | sample MGYA00242119_ERZ509030 | MGnify/ENA primary metagenome ERZ509030 (study PRJEB26280, sample SAMEA2338708) | human gut metagenome | biome: human gut; feature: human-associated habitat; material: faeces...
ATGTAATAAAAACTTTAAATAAAGAAGTTCAAAAAGAACCTAAAATTGCATTAGATGGTGGATATGATGGACTAGATTTTTATAGAAAAATAACACATCAAAGTGAGGAATATTTAAAATTCAATGGTTATTTATGTTTTGAAATTGGTTATGACCAAAAGAAAGATGTTATAAAAATAATAAATGATGAAAGAAAATTCTCTGGCACATATAGTAAAAAAGATTTATGTGACAATGATAGAATTGTTGTAACTAGGTTAGATTAAGATAGACTTAAATAGGTAAATAAATTAAAACAGAACAACTAAAGCAATCTATTATAAGACGTTAAGGGAGGAAAAAATAAGATGTCATTTTCTTCAGAAATAAAACAAGAATTAAATAAAAATACAAAACTATCAAATAAAGAATTAGTAAAATATGAATTAATAGGATATTTAATATCCGGAAATATAGATATGCCAGAAAAAAATGCAATTAGATTTTCAACAGAAAGTGACTATAATATAAATAGATTTTCCAAACTACTAGCTAATTTACAAATAGACCATAAAATAGAAATTAGCGGAAAAAACTTTGTAGTTTCACTTAAGAAAAAGGCAATACAAGAAATTGTAACAATAGAAGAAAAAGAAATTTTTTTAAAAAATGAAATACAACAAGAGAACAGTAGAAAAAGCCTAGAAAACCAAAAAAATAACGAAAGTAATAAAAGTAACGAAAACAATGAAGAAAATCTAAAATCCTTGATAATAGGAGCATTTATGGGCTCTGGTTCAATAAATAATCCAGAAAAAAAATATCACTTAGAAATAGATTTTGAAAATGAAGAAAACTTAGAAAAAATAAAAGATGTTTTAGAAAAACTTGGAATACGCACTAAAAAAATGATTACTGAAAACAAGAAATCTATTTATATAAAAGAAGGAGAAGAAATATCTAAATTTTTAGCACTAATAGGAGCCAATAAAGCTGTAATGAAATTTGAAGATATTAGAATTCAAAAAGAAATGAGAGGAAAAGTAAATAGATTAGTAAATTGTGAAACAGCTAATTTAAATAAAACAATAAATGCCTCAATAGAACAAATTGCAGCAATAAAAAAATTAAAAGAAACAGGTAAATTTAATAAATTAAATGACAATCTAAAAGAAATAGCAAATTTAAGGTTAGAGAATCCAGATATGCCATTAGTAGAACTTGGAAAAAGATTAAAAGAGCCAGTAGGAAAATCAGGAGTAAACTATAGACTAAAAAAGATAATGGAGTTAGCAAATGAGTAAAAAAGAATTAGGAGTATATATACACATACCATTTTGCAAAAGAAAATGTTATTATTGTGATTTTATATCATACCCAAATAAAATAGAATCAGCTAAAAAATATATCGACTGCGTAAAAAAAGAAATAGACCAATTTGACTTTTCTAATTATAATATAACAACAATTTATATAGGAGGTGGAACGCCTTCGTACATAAATGAAGTATACATAAAAGAGTTATTAGAAAAGCTTACAAAAAAGCTAGAAAATAACGAAAATAATTTAGAAAGCAATAAAAATAATTTAAAATATAACGAAAATAATTTGAAAAGTAATAGAAATAACTTAGAAAATTTAGAAATTACAATAGAAGTAAACCCAGGAACTGTAACAAAAGAAAAGCTAGAATTATATAAAAAATGTGGAGTAAATAGATTAAGTATAGGGTTACAAAGTGCACAAAATAGATTGTTAAAAGAAATAGGTAGAATCCATACTTTAGAAGAATTTTTAGAAACATATAAAATGGCTAAAGAAGTAGGATTTGACAATATAAATGTAGACTTAATGATAGGTTTGCCAAACCAAACAATTCAAGATATTAAAGAAAGCTTAGAACTATTAATAAAATTAGACCCGACACATATAAGTGTGTATTCACTAATTGTAGAAGAAGGAACAGCTATTGAAAAGAAAATAGAAGATGGCAGCTTAAAATTACCAGAAGAAGAACTAGAAAGAAGAATGTATTGGTATGTAAAAAATTATTTAGAACTACATGGATACAACCAATATGAAATATCCAATTTTGCTAAAAAAGGGTATGAATCAAAACACAACTTGAATTGCTGGAACCAAGAAGAATACATTGGTTTTGGAATTGCAGCACATTCATATATTAAAAACATCCGATTTGGTAATACAGAAAATTTGGAAAAATATATAGAAAATATAGAAGCGGAAAAAACAGAGTTAAATAAAAATATAGAGGAAAAACAAACAAAAGAAGACCAAGAAAAAGAATTTATGATGTTAGGCTTTAGAAAAATTCAGGGTGTAAACATAGCTAAATTTAAAGAAAAATTTACTGACAATCCACTATTTTTATATAATAAACAATTAAACAAATTGTCAGAAGAAGGCTTGATAGAAGTAGATTTGAACTTTATACGTCTAACCAGCAAAGGCTTAGACTTAGCTAATTTGGTATTTGAAGAGTTTGTGTGAGAAAAGAATAGATTAAATAAGAATAGGATGCAATTAAGATGAAAATAAATATTATAAGAGCGATATTAATAACTTTATTAATAGGCACATTTGGTATTATATTTGGTTTTTCTAGTCAAAATAGTACACAATCAGCGGGAATAAGCAGGAAAATAACAAATGCGATAATAACTAATATAAAAAGTATAGAAGAAAAAGATGACGCAAGCAAAGAAGAAATACTGGCTAAAATAGAACATATTATTCGTAAAATAGCACATTTCTCTATCTATACATTAGTTGGAATTTTATTAATGTCATTATGCAAAACATATAATTTAAAAGAATTTGACAGATTTTCTATAAGCTTAATATCGGGACTAATATATGCAACTTCAGACGAAATACATCAAGCATTTGTACCAGGCAGAGGACCAATGCTAACAGATGTTTTAATAGATACATCTGGGGTAACAGTTGGAATATTACTTGTTATGGGAGTATTCGAGCTATACAAAAAAATAACACTTAAAAAAGACATAAAAACAAATAAAAATTAAAGAAAATTTTGTAGAAAGCAATGTAGAAGAATGGAGAAAATAAAAAGTTCAATTAAAAAGCAAAAGAATGAAAAAAATATCTATTGTATCATAAAAAGAACAATAGATATAATTACTGCAATAATTGGAATTATAATATTAATTCCAATTACAATAGGAGTATTTATAGCAAATATAATATCTAGGGATTTTGAATCACTACTTTATATACAAACACGAATAGGAAAAAATGGAAAGCATTTCAAAATATATAAATATAGAAGTATGTGTGTTGATGCAGATGCTGAATTAGAAAGATTATTAAAAGAAAATAAAAATGCAAAAAAAGAATGGAAAGAAAAACAAAAATTAAGTAATGACCCAAGGATTACAAAAGTAGGGCATTTTATTAGAAAAACAAATATAGACGAATTACCACAATTTATAAATGTACTAAAAGGCGATATGAGTCTGGTTCGGGCCTAGGCCTGTAATAGACGGAGAAATCGAAAGATTTGGAGAATTCAAAGAAAAAGTACTTTCAGTAAAACCAGGAATTACAGGAAATTGGGTAGTAACTCGTAGCGAAAATACTAGCTATAATGAAAGAGTGGCAATGGAAACAGGGTATGTTGATAATTTTTCTATAAAACAAGACATAAAAATTTTGACAAAAACTATTAAAATAGTCTTTTAAATTTAAAAGAAAACAAAATAACATATTTACTAATACGTTTCTTAACAAAGATAAATAATTAGTTTAACATATAAGAGCCATCTTACCAAGTGGTAGGAAGGAGGGAAAAATTTGCAAAACTCAAAGAACTTCATTACTCTATTTTTAGAAATCTTAGAACTTAAGCTAATTCTTAATATCCTAAAAGAGCTAAGTAAATAGGGAAAAGGACTAGGTTTAATGGTAGTTACCTAGTCCTTTTTATTTGCAAAACTTCATTGTTTGCTTAAGCTAAATATATTATAGCTCATATTTTATTATATGTCAAACAAATTTAAATAATCCCACGAAAAGTTATTGGATATTATTTTTATTTATAAAAAGATATTTAACAATTAGAAGATACAATTAAAAGGTGAAAAATGAAAGAAAAATTTATTGAAAAGATAATGGATATGCACTACTTAAATATATTAAGAAAAATAGGACAGATATAAATGTTTATTATGTAATTGACAAAAAGTCAAGAAGCTTAGACAAGGTAAAAGAAATATCAAATGTAATTTTGGATAAAAGTATAAAACATTGGATATGTTATTTTAATGCAAAAGTAATTGCTGTTACACAAAAATATGCAAATCCTTCCCCAGCAATATTTTATATATTACATAATTTAGGACTAATTAAAGGCAAGCGAGTATTTTTACAATATGGAATTATAAAAGATGATATAAAATGTTATCATTATAATGTTTGCAAATTTGACTTATTTATATGTGGAGCTAAAAGAGAATACGAATTTGTAAAAGACACATATGGATATCCAACTGAAAACGTTGTTTACACGGGCCTTGCAAGGGTTGACCAATATAACGAAAATACACAAAGATGCAACGAGAAATTTATACTAATTGCACCAACTTGGAGAAATTGGATAAAAAATAAAAATAAAGATTATGAATATTTTAATAGGTGGAATAGCTTAATAAATAATAAGCAATTTATAGAATTTTTAGAGAAAAACGATATTAATGTAAAATTAGTATTACACCAAGAAATAAACAAATTTAGCAATAAAATAACAAGCAATTCAAAAAGAATACAAATATATATAAATGACAACATAGATTATAGTAAACTATTATTAAATTGCATAATGTTAATTACCGATTTTCCTAGTGTATTTTTTGATGTAGCATATATGGAAAAGCCTGTTGTTTATTTTCAATTTGATAAAAAAGAACTTAGAAAAAAACACTTACAAGAAGGATATTTTTTGTATGAAAAGGATGGATTTGGAGAAATTTTTGAAAACGAAAACGATGTTGTAAGTAAAATAATAGAATATAAAAACAATAACTTTAGAATGGAAGAAAAGTATTTAAAACGTGTAGAAAACTTCTTTGAGAAAAGAGATTCAAGCAATTGTGAAAGGATAGTAGAAGCAATTTTAAGCATAAAAAAATAGAAACCCTACAAAAAATGGCAAGTTTTACGAAAATAAACCTGCAAAAAGTGGCAAACTTTCTAAAATTTATCCTGCAAAAAGTGGCAAAGATTTAAAATTAGTAAAGAAAAAAGGAATAAAAGAGAAAAAATACTAAAAAGTACACGGAAGATTTTTTAAGCATATATTATATATTTATATAGCATATGTAGCCATATTATGTGTTGTGTATCCGCAAATTGTAGCAGATAGTTTTGAAACACATTTTACAATTATATTGCTAATAATAATTGCAATAAGTAGATTTTCTGAATACTTCATATCTATAGCATATAAATTATATATTGATAATACCATTTGTTCAAATATATACAAATGGAATAACAGATGCAAACTATTACAGACCAGTATTTGCAACAATATTGGTAATTGTAGAATTTTTATATGCAATAAAATTACCATATGATTTATTAATAAATTCAGTTGGACACTTTAAACAAACCAAAAAATTTGCATACACAGAAGCAATTATAAATGTTATTTTTTCAATAATATTAATTACAAAATTTGGAATAGTAGGAGTAGTAATTGGAACCTTAATTGCTACAATATATAAAGCTTGTGTTGTTATATATTATTTTTTTCTAAAGTAATTTTAAAAAGAAGTCTAAAAACGGATTTAAAATTTTTATTATTACTTTGTATGCAATCAATTATTATAATATTATTTGGAAAGATTATAATAAACCATTCAGAAATAATCGGATATTTAAGTTGGTTCATATTAGCAGTAAAATTAGGTGTAATTGCAGTATTTGTTCAAGTAAGTACGAGCTATATATTTTATAAAGATTTAATGTTAAAATTAATTGAAAAAATAAAAGAACACAAAAGGAAATATTTAGTATGAAAGAAGAATTAGTAAGTATAATAATGCCTGTATATAATTGTGAAAAATATGTAACAAAAGCAATTAAAAGTGTACAAGAACAAACATATACAAATTGGAAATTAATAATAGTAAATGATTGCTCAACAGATAATAGTATATGCAAAATAGAAGAGCAAATAAAAAGCATAAAAAACAAGGTGACAATAATAAATTTAACAGAAAATCAAGGTGTTGCCAATGCTAGAAATATTGCAATTGATAAGGCTTGTGGAAGATATATAGCATATTTAGATGCAGATGATTTATGGGAAAAAGAAAAACTTTATAAGCAAACAAATTTTATGAAAATAAATAATATAGCTTTTTCCTATACAAGCTATTCCAGAACAAAAGAAGATGGTAGTTTGTTGAAAACTGTTGAAGTGCCTGGAAAAACAAACTATAAAGACTTGCTAAGAAGTACAATAATGTTAACATCTACTATAATTATAGATATAAAAACTATACCAAAAGAAAAACTAAAAATGCCAAACTTAAAAATATCAGAAGATGCCCAAACCTGGCTTGATATTCTAAAAAGCGGAGTTGTGGCATACGGCTTAAACAAAAATCTTGCACAATATAGGCAAAGAAAAAATAGTACATCTTCAAATAAAATAAAATCTGTAAAAGGAATGTGGAAAGTATATAGAAAATACCAAAAAATGAGTATAAGCAAAAGCTTGTATTATACAATGTTTCACATAATAAATGCTATAAAGAAAAGAATATAAAATAAGATTAAGAAATTTCTAAAATCATTTTTAATTTTTTATTGAAAGCAACAAAATGGTATGTTAGAATTATGTAGGAGATAGAAAAAATTGTGGAGGAAAACTAAAATATGCGTAAAATGCTTATAATTATAGGAATTTTATCAATTATTTTTTTCGGAATGATAGCATATAGAAAGTTAGAAGTAAAAAATAGCACAACAGTAAATGCTGGAGAAGTAACACAAATACAAAGTTATATAGAAAAAATATATTTGTGGAAAGAGGTAACCAAAGAAGCTTTGCCAACATTTAGTGACATAAACCAAGCAAATGATAAATGGATATGGGAAGTAGTAAAAAATAATTTAGATGATTATGAAATTTCTTTAGAAGAAGCCAATAAAAAAGTAAAAGAATTATTTGGAAAAGAATGTAATAAACAAATGCCAAAAGAAGGGAATAGCAGTTTTATATATAATGAAGAATCTGGAAAATATGAAGCAACTGGTGTAGAGCTAGATAACAAGCAAGATACATTTTTGATAAATAATATAACAAAAACAAAAGATGGATATCAAGTAGAAATAATTGAATATTTAATAAATCATATGAATGAAAATAACATAACAGTCGAAAATACAAATGAGGAAAGCTTAGGAACAGTTGGAAATAGTGCAAATGATACTAAAATACAAGATATAGTAAAGCAAAATAAAAGTAGATTTACAAAAAAGAAAATTACACTAAAAAAAGAAAGTGAATCAGAAAATTCTTTAGTAGTAGAAAAAGTTGAAAAGAACTAATAAAAAATACAATAAAAACAAATAAAAAATAGAAAGTATAAAAATAGAAATGTGGAGTTAAAATGCAAAAAGAATTAGAAAAATGTGAATTATGTCCGCACAGATGCAAAGTAAATAGAAACAAAAATCAAATAGGAAGATGCAAGGCAACTAACAAAATAAAGTTAGGTTTATATTCTGTACATAATTTTGAAGAGCCTTGCATAAGTGGTAAAAAAGGCTCTGGAACAGTCTTTTTTTCTAATTGCAATTTTAATTGTGTATATTGTCAAAACTATGAAATAAGTCAACAAGGAAAAGGCAAAGAAATTACAATAGAAGAACTAGCAAAAATATTTTTAAAACAGCAAGAAAAAGATGTGGAAAATATAAATTTAGTAACACCAACAAGTTATGTGCCACAAATAATAGAAGCCTTAAAAATAGCTAAAAGCAAAGGACTAAAATTACCAATAGTATATAATACAAATGGATATGAAAATATAGAAACGCTAAAAATGCTCGAAGGCTATATAGATATATATTTACCAGACTTAAAATATGCGGAAGATGACTTGGGAAAAAAGTATTCTAAAATAGATAATTATTTTGAAATTGCTACAAAAGCAATAAAAGAAATGGAAAAGCAAGTTGGAATTGCAGAGCTTAATGAAAAGGGTGTTATGAAAAAAGGAATGATAGTAAGACACTTAGTATTACCGGGGCACCTTGAAAATAGTAAAAAAGTATTAAAATGGATGAATGAAAACTTAAATAAGGAAATATATATAAGCGTAATGGCACAATATTTTCCGACATATAAGGCAAAAACTGAAGAATACAGTGAAATCAATAGAAAATTAACAACAGAAGAATGGGAAAAAATTGAAAACTATATAGATGGTTTAGACTTTGAAAATGGCTTTATACAAGAACTTGGAGAACATGAAGAAGAATATGTGCCAAAGTGGTGGTAAACACTTGTTAATAAAATTTATTTATGATATATTGAGGGTGCTAAGAAAGGGATGATTCTATTATGAAAGATGACTATGATATAATTGTTGTTGGGATGGGACCAAGTGCAATATTTTTAGCATATGAATTAATTCAAAAAAACGAGGCTAAAAACATATTGTTAATAGATGAAGGAAAACCAGTTGAAAAAAGAAATTGCCCAATAGAAAAAGTTGGAGAATGCTTAAAATGCAAACCATTTTGTAATATAACAAGTGGCTTTTCAGGGGCAGGTGCCTTTTCAGACGGAAAACTTTCTTTATATAATGAAGAAGATGATGACTTATATGTAGGTGGAGATCTTCATAAATATATAGGCGTTGAGAAAACCAAAAGATTAATAGACTATACAGATGACATATATCTAAAATTTGGAGCTGATAAAAAATTAGAAGGAATAGAACACAAAGAAGAAATAACCAAACTAAAAAAGAAAGCTAAAAAAGAAGATATAACACTAATAGGAATACCTATAAGACATTTAGGGACAGAGAAAAGCCACGAAATATACAAAAAAATCCAAGACCATTTACAAGAAAATGGTGTAAATATGTTATATGAAACAATAGTAACAGATTTAATAGTTGAAAATGAAAAAATAAAAGGTGTAAAAATCAAGAATGCAAACAAACCTACAGAAGTTACGGAACTAACAGCAAAAAAAGTTGTTTTAGCAGTAGGTAGAAAAGGCGCAGACTGGCTTGTAAATATGTGTGACAAACATAACATAAAAACAGAGCCAGGAACAGTAGATATAGGTGTTAGATATGAATTAAAAGACGAAGTTATGGCAAAAGTAAACAAATACTTATATGAGGGAAAATTTATATCAAGACCATATCCATTTAGAGATAAAGTAAGAACATTTTGTCAAAATCCTAGTGGATTTGTATCAGAAGAAGTATATGATGACAATCTTTCATTAGTAAATGGCCACTCATATAAAGATAAAAAAAGTAAAAATACAAATTTAGCAATATTGGTATCACATAATTTTAAAGACCCATTTGATAAACCAATAGAGTATGGAAAAAATATTGCAAAAAACGTAAATGAACTTGGGAATGGCACAGTTTTAGTCCAAAGGCTAGGAGACATTTATAGAGGAAAGAGAACTTGGCCAGAGGAGTTAGAAAACAATGAAGTAGAAGCAACATTAAAATCAGCAGTACCCGGAGACATAACATTTGCAATTGGATATAGAACAATGACAGACATATTACAATTTATAAATGCAATGGACAAAGTCGTAGAAGGTTTTGCCGATCCACATAATTTATTATATGCACCAGAAATAAAATTTTATAGTAACAAAGTTTTAATAGATAGCAATTTTGAAACTAGCATAAAAGACCTATACTGCATAGGAGATGGCGGAGGAATGACAAGAGGATTAATGATGGCATCAGCAGCTGGAGTACAAATGGCGAGAAATTTATTAGAAAAATAAGAGGTAATAAAAATGACACAGGCAGATAAAAATTTTATAGAAATATGTAAAGAAATATTGAAAAATGGTTATTCTTCTAAAGGTACTAATGTACGTACAAAATGGGAAGATGGAACAGAAGCAAATTATATATCAATAGTTGGCGTAAGTAATAAATATGATGTGGAAAAAGAATTTCCAATGATAACACTTAGAAACAATACAAATACAATAAAAAAAGCGATAGATGAAATATTATGGATATGGCAAAAAAAATCAAACAATGTAAAAGACTTAAATTCTCATATATGGGACCAATGGAAAGACGAAAATGGAACAATAGGAAAAGCATATGGATATCAATTAGGTAAAAAATATAAATTTAAAACAAAAGACGGAATAAAAGAAATGGACCAAGTAGATTATGTTTTATACTTATTAAAAAATGATCCATCTAGTCGCAGAATAATGACAAACATATTTAATCATGAAGAACTAAAAGATATGAACTTAGAGCCATGTGCATATGGAACGCAATGGCTAGTAAAAGAAGGAAAATTACATCTAATATTAAATCAACGCTCACAAGATATGTTAACAGCAAATGGTTGGAATGTAATGCAATATGCAGTGCTACAGCATATGTTTGCACAAGTATCTGGTTTAAAAGTCGGAACTCTAACACATAATATAGGAGATTGCCATATATATGATAGACATATACCGTTAGTAGAAAAGTTATTAAAAGCAGAACCAATAGATGTGTCACCAAAATTAGTAATTAAAAATCCAACAAAAAACTTTTATGAATTTAAAGTAGAAGATTTTGAAATACAAGGATATGATTACAATAAAAAAGTAAAAATAGGGAAAATACCAGTAGCAGAATGATTTTGGGGTCGGAGCAAAAAATCATTTTAAAAATATAAAAAGTAAACATAAAATTTGGATTTTGAGAGTTGTGTAGCAAAATGATTTTTTGCTCCGACCCCAAAATCATTGGGAGGAATAAAAAATGTTAAGTATAATAGTAGCAAAAGCAAAAAATAATATAATAGGAAAAAATAATGAACTAGTGTGGCACTTGCCAGAAGATTTAAAACACTTTAAAGAATTAACAACAGGCCATACAATAATAATGGGAAGAAAAACATATGAGTCACTAGGAAAACCATTACCTAACAGAAAACATATAATATTTAGTCAAAACCCGGACTTTAAAGTACATGAAGAAAATGTTCAAGTAGTTCATTCACTATTAGAGATACAAGACCTAATAGAAGGAAAAGAAGAAGCGTTTGTAATAGGTGGGGCAATGATATATAATTTCCTAATGCCTTATGTAAAGAAAATGTATGTAACAGAAATAAAACAAAAATTTGATGGAGATGCATTTTTCCCAATTATTGATAGTGAAGAATGGAAAGAAACAAGCAGAACTACAGGAATTAAAAATGAGGAAAATAATCTTGACTATGATTTTGTAACATATGAAAAAATTTAAAAAGTCAAATTTAAAGTGATTTTTAGTTTTAAATATAAAGCAAATATTTCATTTGTGTTATGAAAATAAAAAATTATTGCAAAAAGCTACAGGATGTGATAATTTACTTACAGGTTGTTTTTGTAAGGAGCCAAAATACAAATGAAAGGGAGAAAAGACAAATGAAAGAAAAGATTAATGCAAAAGGAATTACATTAATAGCTTTAGTAATAACAATAATTGTATTGTTAATACTAGCAGGAGTTTCAATTGCGATGTTAACAGGACAAAATGGAATATTAACACAAGCACAAAAGGCAAAAACAACCACAGA
>ENA-ORNP01003265-ORNP01003265.1-human-gut-metagenome-genome-assembly--contig:-NODE-3265-length-11805-cov-5.982723_pt1 | contig 11805 bp, 10 predicted proteins | sample MGYA00242119_ERZ509030 | MGnify/ENA primary metagenome ERZ509030 (study PRJEB26280, sample SAMEA2338708) | human gut metagenome | biome: human gut; feature: human-associated habitat; material: faeces...
AGATGATAATGGAGGAAGATTAAAAGTTCCAACATATTTTATACTTGATGAGTTTGCAAATATTGGAAAAATACCAGATTTTGATAAAAAAATATCGACTTCAAGAAGTAGAAAAATTTCATTTAGTGTAATATTACAGAATTTGGACCAGTTAGAGGCAATATATGATAAATCTTATGAAACAATCATAGGAAACTGTGATACTCACTTATTCTTAGGAAGTAACTCTTTTAAGACAGTTGAATATTTTTCAAAAACATTAGGTGAGAAAACAATAGAAAGAGAAAGTATTTCTATAAGTAGAGATAAACAACATCATAAAACAGGAACAAGTGATTCAGATCAAGTCATGGCAAGAGCTTTAATGACACCTGACGAATTAAGAAGATTAGATAATGATTTGTGTATTATATTTGAAAAAGGAATAAAACCAGTAAAAGCAAATAAATTTTACTATTTTAAGCATAAAATTATGGCAAATAATTTGAAAAATGCAGAAATAAGCCATAATGATATTGGAGAAATTCAACGTGGAAGTTGGAGAAAATTCAATCCATATAATCCATGGTCTGAAGATAAAGCCGAAAAAGAGGCTCAAAATTTAAAGGTAGAATCTTTAGATGATTTATTTGATGATGATTCTAGTAGTCAAAAAGATGAAACAGCAAAAAAAGAAGAAGTAGATAATACAAAGTTAAGTCAAACACTGGAGAATTCAAATACAACAAATAATGATATGATTAGCTTGGGTAATTTAGAATCAGCAGAAAAGAGTCAAAAAGCATCAATAATAACAGATGAAGAGGATTCATATGATTTACAAAAAGAGTTAGAAGCAAAATTTGATGAATTATTTGGACCAATTGATGAAGAATAAAAAATGAATTAAAATGTCTATCTAAGAGGTAGGCATTTTTATTTTGGAATTTTATATAAAATGGAAACAAAAGTTCTAAAAAGTATTGAAAAAACAAAATAAATATAATAAAATAATTACATAAAAATTAACGAAAGAAGGGAAAATATACAATGAGATTTGTACATATAGCAGATATGCATTTTGATATGCAATTTAAAATGCTTTCAGACAAAATAGGAATTGGAGAGCAAAGAAGGTATGATCAAAGAGTTATATTAAGAAAGATAATTAATTATATAAAAGAAAATAATATAAAATATTTTTTTATTGCGGGAGATTTGTATGAAAATCAATATATAAGAACTTCAACAATTGAATATATAAATAAATTATTTTTAGAGATAGATGATACGCAAATATTTATTGCACCAGGTAATCATGATCCATTATTAAAAAATTCATATTATAATAATTTTTTGTGGAATAAAAATGTTCATATATTTGGTCCTAAATTTGAAAGAATAGAGACAGATAATATAGACATATATGGATATGGTTTTGATGATTTTTATTGCTCAAATTTGAATTTCAACGATTTAAAAATATCAAATCCAAACAAAATAAATATATTAGTAATTCATGGAACTTTAGATGGCGCAAACTTAGAAGATATGCAATATAATTCAATGAGTACAAGAATGTTGCAAGAAAAAGGTTTTGATTATGTTGCATTAGGACATATACATAAAAATAATTTTAAAAATAGTAAAAAAAAAATTATAAACATCAAAAATACTAATCTTATAACAAATATTACATCATCTATTAAAGAAAGTATAAACGCTCTATTATTAATATTTGGAATAGTTGTAATATTTAATATATTAGTTTCACTTGTTAGTCATATATTGGATTTATCAGAACTTGCAAGTTGCGTAATAAATGGATTACTTGAAATGACCGGAGGAATTATAAAATTATCAAATTTAAATGTAAATATATATATAAAAATTTTTTTAGCATATTATTTTTTAAATTTTGGCGGGTTATGCATTCAAATGCAAAGCATGTCTATGATTGATAATAAAAAGATAAGATATTTAAAGTATCTTATCTTTAGGTTGTTCTAATCATTATTGAAGTTCGTATGTCAAGCCATCTTTATTTAATATAATAACTGGACGAACTGCATAATCTTTTTTATGTAAGAAATGATTATAATTGGCTATTTCAGAAGCAAATTCTCTTTTACTAGTATCAACGTAATACAAATAGCCACAATCTTTAGCAATCGCCGTCCAATAATTATTACTGCCTTCATAAAGTATATCTAATGCCTTGTTACATATTTCATTATCCCAATCACATGATATATTTGAAGTATTTAAATTAGGAATATTTAACTTAAAAGAAGCAAAATTAACGGTTTTATTAATATTATTAAGCATTTCAAAATCAAGTATTGTAACATCATCTATATTACTGCCTATGTTATATTTATTTGCGAGCGTATTTTTGTAGTTTTCAAGATATTCATGAGGCTTAATTCTACTTTCTTCATAATCTTCTTTAATACATAAAGTACTTGTCCCGATACAACGATGTTCGTCAGATCTTAAGTATTCAAGTACTCTTTTACCATATACGGTTGCTGGGTATTTAGAACCAAATACTTTGTTATCAGTTTGTATAGGTGATGTTTCACATTTATTACTATTTCCCCAATAAACTGACTTTTGATTGCTTTGACCATCATAAAATCCGGTTTCAGAGCCTTCTATTACATTGCTTGCTATAACCGTTAGTTTATCATCGGTTTCACCTATAACGTATCCTAGCTCATTTCCGTTTACAACAACTTTTTTCCCAAAGTTTAAGGCTCCTGAATTAATGTTTGCGTTTTCATTAAAATAATGAAAACTTATGCTTCTATTATTTTTATAATTAACTATTATTTTAGAATACATAAGAAAATCATCTTTAGAAGAAACTTCAAAATTAGTGCAACTTAAATTACCAGGAACATCCTTACATTCGTAACTACCTGCCATGTTTTTAAAAGGATCGGCTTTGCTATCCAAATAAGCTTTTATTAATCTAAAATCATAATCTTTTTTTACGTAAAAATTAGTTTCATTTCTTGCGTCGCTATAAATTTTTTTAACCGTAGAAAGTGTTTGAAAAAAATATATTATAGCTACTCCAACTATTGCAAAGCTAACTATAAGTTCCACTAGAGTAACACCTTTGTTATTAAGTTTATTCACTACCATCCCCTCCTAAATTACAATCCCTTGTAGGATTAGGATTTTCTATTTTTATTGATGCATATCTTTTTTCATTTCCATTATCAAATACGCCTATTAATCTGTATGCGGAACTGTCAAAATTAGTTTTTTTAAGTCTTTTTAAATATCTGTTAAAATTATAATTATTATCACTAGGTGAGCTCATGTATGAAGTAATGTATAATTCTTTTAAATCACTATCTATATCAAACAGAAAAATTCCCGTATCAATTGTTATTTTATCATCAATTTCTTTGCAACCATTATTGGTTTTGCTATCAATATATCCACCATCAAATCTATCTCTTTCATATATTGATCTTAATGTTAAAACATCTTCTGTTTGATCATAATATTTGGTTTTATTTACATAATTATTATAAAGTTTTGATATGTTTGGATAAACAAAAGCCATAATAGCAGTTACTAACGCTATCATAACAATAGTCTCTGCTAAAAAGAAACCCTTGACATTCTTTTTCATATTTCTCACCTTTTCTTTATTGCTATCTTCTAAAATATATTATATAATATTATTATAATAAAATCTAGGGTAATGATAAAAGAATGAAAAGAATATTAAGGGAGCGATTTATATGTTAAAACAAATTGATTTTACTAAGTTACCTATAACAGAAATAGTAAACGAAATTATTTATACAGCAGCAGAAGCAGGTGCTAGTGATATTCATTTTGATCCTACTGAAAAAACCGTAAAGGTAAGATTTAGGATTGATGGTGTTTTAATCGATTATACAATAATTCCTCCCAATATTCGTAAAAATTTAATAGCACGTATAAAGATAATATCTGGAATGGATATTACTGAATCTAGACTACCTCAAGATGGTGCAATTAAAACCACCATAAAAGATATTAACCTTGATATGCGTGTTTCATCACTTCCAACCAATGAAGGTGAGAAAATAGTTATACGTATACTTGACTATTCGGCATCATTAAAGGGACTTGATTCGCTAGGATTTTCTCCTAACAATTTAAGAAAAATAAAAGAACTAATAAAAGAACCAAACGGGATAATACTTGTAACTGGAGCTACTGGAACCGGTAAATCAACCACCGTATATTCGATACTTCAAACTCTTAATACACCAGAAGTTAATTTAGTTACGGTTGAAGATCCAGTAGAAATGAGTATAGAAGGAATTAATCAAATACAAGTTAATAGTGAAATTGGGCTTACATTTGCAGAAGTACTACGTTCAATATTGCGTCAGGATCCGGATATAATAATGATTGGAGAGATTCGTGATGATGAAACTGCAAAAATAGCAGTAAGAGCATCTATAACTGGACACTTAGTATTATCTACACTGCATACAAACAATGCTCTTAATACAATCGAACGTTTAAGGGATATGGATGTTGAAACCTATTTGCTTGCTAGTTCATTAAATGGTATTGTATCACAAAAATTAGCCAGAAGAATATGCCCTTATTGCATAAAAAAAAGACCCGCAATAGACTATGAAAGAAAGTTAATTAAAGCTAACTTAGGAATAGATGTAACTGAACTTGCTTACGCAGAGGGCTGTGATAAATGTGTTAAAGGTTATAAAGGGCGTATTGCTATTCATGAAGTTTTGGTAATATCGCAAGAAATAAGGGATGCCATATCAAATGGGGTTTCAAAAGAAGAATTAAGAAAGCTAGTTTATACTGGTGATACCACTACTCTTTTACAAGATGGTCTTCAAAAAGTATTGCAAAATAAAACAACAATTGAAGAGATATTAAGATTGGTTGAGCTTGATGACGAATCAGTTAAAATCGTAATGGGTTCCCAAAATAATAATAGTAATAATTCATTAAATTTACAAAATAACATTAATAATGGTGATACCGAAATGTTAGATATATAAAAAAACCGTGAATGATTAGTATTCATGGTTTTTATTTTGTAAAAAATTCAAGTATCATATTTAAATTTAATTTTAGCAGTAAGACAATAACCGCAGCGATAGACAGGTATGGTCCAAAAGGCAATACGTTATTATTATTTTTTATTAAACTTATTACGGAAAGTGGTAGAGCAATAAAAGATGCCATGAATATTGTCACAATTGACATATCAAATCCAAGTGTAAGTCCAATAAAGAATAATAGTTTAATATCACCACCGCCTAAACTCTCCTTTTTAAACATCAAGTCTCCAAGGCATTTAAATAAATAAAGTATAGCAAATGAGCCAATACCATTTAAGATTGGCATTATTAATCCTTTTACTACTCCTAAATCATTTAAATATGTATTAATACCAAATAATATTAAAATAATAATCGTTCCAACAATTAGCACTTCATCAGGAATTATATAGTATTTTATATCACTAATGCTTATTATTATAAGTACAGAAACAAACGTTACCGCAATAAAAAATTCAATATTAATGCCAAAGTTCAAGTAACAAAGCAAAAATAAAATGCCTGTTAAAAGTTCAAAAAATGGATAAAAGAAAGATATTTTGCATTTGCATTTCTTGCATTTACCCCCTAAAAATATATAAGATAAAACCGGTATCAATTCATAAAAATTTAATTTATGGTTACAATTTGGACAATGTGATTGGGGAAACACAATTGACATCTTATTTGGAAGACGATATCCAACTACGTTATAAAATGATCCAAACACAAGTCCAATTATAAATATCATTACACAATTAAATATATGTAAATTCATGAAAACTCCTTTCTATAAGGCATCATACATTCCATACATAGGAATTATAACTGCAAGTAATATACCACCAACAATAACAGCTAAAGTAACGATCATTACAGGTTCTATTAACGCTTTCATTTGATTTATAAGGGTTCTATGTTGTTCTTGATAATAATCAGATACCCTTTCCATCATTGGACCTAATCTACCAGTTCTTTCTCCAGTTAAAAGCATTTGATATGCTATATTAGGGAAAGCCCAATGATCTTTAAATGCCTTTGATATGGAATCACCCTTTGTTAGATTTTTAGCAGTATCAAAAATTAATTTTTTATATACTTCATTATCGGTTATTTTACTTAAAACATCAATTGAATCCGTTATAAATACATTATGATTAATAAGATTTGCAAATGTTTTAGCAAAAATTGTTACTTCATTATATTTTATAATATTTCCAAATACAGGAAGATGCATAGCAAACTCTTGCATTGTCTTTCTAAATGCTTTAACGTTTTTATATAAGAATAAATATATTATTATAAATATTATTATTCCAAGTAATATATAAATTAGATAATTTTTAAGAAAGTCACTAATTGATATAACAACCTTCGTAATAGTTGGAATATCACTACCTAAGTCTGCATATATATCAACAAACTGAGGAACTACCCACATCAATATAAATGTTATAACAACAACAGCAAATACGGAAACAATGGTAGGATACATCATTGCGGATTTCATTTGCCTTTTAGTTGACTCAGATTCACTATAATATTCAACCATATCATCTAATGTTTCCGGAAGATTTCCAGTCATTTCTGCTGTCTTTATCATATTAATTAACAATCTTGGAAACGTACTACCTCTTTTTTCCATTGCAAGAGATAATACATCACCCATTGATAGATCATAATAAACCGCTCTCCAAGCTTTTTTTTCGTTTACTTTTTTTGATTGTTCATCTAGAATTTTAACAGCTTCAGCAAGAGCAATTCCTGATTTTAAGTAAGCAGATAACTGTGATAAATAAAATATAAGTCTATTTTTCTTCATTTTATAAGTTATTATATTACGTTTAGCCTTAGCAGCCGTAATATCATATACTTCGTAACCTTCTGCTAGTAAAAATGAATGAACATCAACTCTAGATAAGGCCTCAATTTTCCCCCTTTCAAGTTCCCCCTTAGGATTACGAGCCATATAATCAAATACTAATGGGTGGGAAAGACGTGCAGCCTGATTATTCTTATCGCTAAATTGTTCATTTAAAACGTTCTTTTTCGCCTCTAATTCTAACTCAGCATTTTTATTATAAGTTAATTTTTTATACAGTGCTTTGACCTTGTCTGAAAAACTAATTGGTTTTCCTTCTTTTAATAGTTCTTCTTTTCTTTTTTCCTGCGCTTTTTCTATTGCTTCTTCTTTTTTTCTTCTTTCAAATTCTTTTTCAATCCTTTGTTTTTCTCTTTTTTCGTTTTCTTTTCTTATTTTTTCTTGTTCTTTTATTCTTTTAGCTTCTTCAGCTCTTGCTTTAGCAACTAATTTTTCAAATTCTTTTTGTCTTTTTAACTTATCTTTTTGCTTTTTTTCATTAATTTTATTTATATCTGTCTCCGGTTTTGGAGCAACTGGTGTATCAAATGCAGATTTAACATTTTTAACAACTTTAACCTGTTCACCATTTTTCTTTTCAGAAACTACGCTTATTTTCTTGCTTTTTTTACCATCAATACCAAAAACTTTACCAATTCCAACGATAAAATAGTATGGTAATAGTAAAACAGTTATAAAACCTTTATATATAAAAGTAAATGGTAACAAAATAATTTCTAATGCATTCATAAAACACACCTTCCTATTCTACAAAAACATTATAACATATTAACTTTCTTTTTATCAATTAAAATTAAACAATAAATGCCATAAATCATATATTATTGTAGAGAGGTGATAAATGTGTATGGTTCCATGCCTTATATGATGCCTGGTATGGTATCTCCCGCTGCAAATGCCGCAACACTTGGTAGTGCTACAGCAAGCGGCGCATCAATATTTAGTAAAATTAACTGGTCTTCTCTTTTATCCAATGCTCAAAAAACACTTGGTGTAGTAAATCAAGCAATACCTCTTTACTATCAGGTAAAACCGGTATTTAAAAATTTAAGAGCACTTGGAAAAATTGGAAAAGAGTTTACTAAAATAAGTGAAAGTAATAATCAAAATAGTAATGAAGTAAAACAAGAATCAAAATTTGATAATACTAATAGCAACGCAGTAATTAATAATATTTCAAATGAGCAAAATGATTATCCTACCCCCACATTTTATTTATAAAAAAGAAATGACTCAAGATAACTTACATTTGAATCATTTCTTTTTTTAATTTATGATTATTTATTTTTAAAAACATTTTCTTTATAAGTTTATTTTTAGGAAGTTTATTTATAATATAGTTATTTTTATTTATCCTATTTATTATTAATTCGTTAAATAACTCATCCTTATTTCTTAATAACACGGGCCCAAATTCTTTTTCTTTTTTGGTATACCTTTTATATCCTTTTTTAAAACTTATTATAGTGTAAATAATATTATTTTCTTTAACTAATTTTTCATTATCTATATAATAACCATTACATGTTAAATAAACTCTAATATTTGAGACTCCAACATTTGATTGAATGATTATGTTATTTACTTTATTTAGTTTTTCTTCGGCTTCTTTTAAAATATTAATTATTTTAGCATCACCTAAACCAGACATAATAACGGTATCAACGTTATCTTTAATATCTATCTTTTCAAAGCCATCAGATAGTCTAGTTTCAATATTTTTAGCGTTATATAATTTGATATTTTTATCTGCTTGATTTAAAGCACCCTTTGTTATATCAATGGCAAATGATTTTTTAATTATTTTTTTCTTTGATAAATAAATATCAAGTAGTGCGTGATCGCAGCCAATATCCGCAATAACAGCATTTTCTGGAACCAAAGATGCTATAACAGAAAGTCTTTTAGATAATTTGATATTAGTCACTTAAGTAATCCTTTAACTTTCTAGATCTTGAAGGATGTCTTAATTTTCTTAACGCTTTAGCCTCTATTTGTCTTATTCTTTCTCTTGTTACACCAAACATATTACCAACCTCTTCTAGAGTATGGCAAGTTCCGCCTTTAAGACCAAAACGTAATTTTAACACTTCTTCTTCACGAGGAGTAAGCGTGCATAATACTTCTTCTATTTCGTCTTTTAATACTTCGTTTATTGCGTACTCTTCTGGAGACATAGAGCTTTCATCCTTAAGGAAATCGCCTAAGTGAGAATCATCTTCTTCACCAATTGGAGTTTCAAGAGATAATGGGTCTTGAGATATTTTAAATATTTCTCTTACCTTTTCTTCAGTAGTATTCATTTTTTTAGCAAGCTCAGCCTCTGTTGGTTCTCTATTTAATTCAAGTGTCATTTGTCTTTGAATTCTCTTAAGTTTGTTAATTGTTTCAACCATATGAACTGGTACACGAATTGTTTTAGCTTGGTCTGCAATAGCACGTGTTATAGCTTGTCTTATCCACCAAGTTGCGTATGTAGAAAATTTATATCCTTTAGATGCATCAAATTTATCTACAGCTTTCATAAGACCAATATTTCCTTCTTGAATTAAGTCTAGAAATGATAAGTTTCTACCAACGTATCTTTTAGCGATTGATACAACTAATCTTAAGTTAGATTCTGCAAGTAATCTTTTGGCTTCCTCGTCACCTTCTTCAACTCTTTTAGATAAAGCAAGTTCTTCATCAAGACTAAGCAAACTTATCTTACCAATTTCTTTAAGATACATTCTAACTGGATCATTTATGCTAGCGTTTTTAGGCAACGCAACATCTTCAATTGATATTTCATCGTCAGCATCATCACTATCATCTTCATCCTCAAAATTTTCTGAGATAATTTCTATGTTATTATCATGAAATGCGTTATATAATTCATCAAGTGAGTCAGCGTCAAGTTCAAGCCCTTTTAGGCTTTCTGCTAACTCTTCATAAGTTAATACTCCCTTTTCCTTACCCTTTTTTAATAATTCTTCTTTTCTTTGTTCAAATGTTTTTATTTCTTTCATGTTATTTACACTCCTTCTTCTTTAAATTTCTTAACTTTTCTGTTAATGAAATCTTTTTAGCAACATCCATTTCTTCTTTTATTTGCTTTTTAGTTTTTTCTATTTCCCTTTTTAGTATTCCCTCATCTATAGTTTTAACATAATCCATTAATATATCAGTATTAACTTCATCTGGTAAACTTAAACCATCGATTATTAAACTCTTTTCTATCAAATCGATTTTATCTTCTAAAAAAACAGTAAAATCCGTTATATTAATATATCTATTTATTTCATAAAATTCAAGTATTTCCATCGCTATTTTAGAAAGCATAGGATCATTTAAATATGAAACGTTATTTTGATAAATAAGCACCGCATCTACATTTCTTAACATGTAATGAACTAGGTATTCCTCTGCTTTTTGATATTTATCTTTTTTTAGGCTTGTCCGTTTAGTAATTACCTTAACCTCATTTTTAGGTATACTTTTTACCATGTCATTTATGGTATCACAACTTACGCCCGTTTCTTTAGATAATTTATTAACCGTTAGTTCATAAACTACTTTATCATCTATTTTTTCAAGTTCTTTAGAAACGTTTTTTAAATACGTAGATATTTCATTATAATCATTAAAGTTGGTTTTAGATTTATCTATGTTAATTTTAAATACAACACTACTCATCGGATTATTTAAATGCGTTAGATAAGCATCACTACCTTTTTTTATTATGTAATCATCCGGGTCTAAATCATCTTCAAGTCTTATTATTTTAGGTGTTATTCCAATTTTTTCTAAAGCATCAAGTGCACTTATGGTTGCTTTTTCTCCTGCTTTATCTCCGTCAAAACATAAAACTATGTTTTTAGATAATTTCATAAGTAAGTTAGCATGCTCTTTAGTAATTGCAGTTCCCATTGTTGCAACTACGTTTTTAATCCCTATCGTATAAAGTCTTATTACGTCCATAAAACCTTCTACAACGATTATTTGGTGTTTTTCTCTTGCATGGGATAACGCTCTATGATAGTTATATAAAAGATTTCCTTTTTTAAATATTATTGATTCTTTTGAGTTTACGTATTTGCTATCTTTTTCACCATTATAAATTCTTCCAGAAAATCCTACTGGCTTTCCATCTAAGTTATATAAAGGAAACATAATACGGTTTCTAAATATGTCGTAAATAAAATTATCTTTTTTGCCACATAGGCCAATATCTATTAATTCATTCACGTCATAGCCTTTTTTCTCTAAAAGTTTACTTACGTTATTATCATTCATTGATAATCCTATTTCAAACTCATTTATTACGTCATCATCTATTTTTCTATTATGTAAATATTCAATTGCTTTCTTACCATAAACACTTTTAATATTATTTTGATAATACTTATTTGTTATATCAAACATTTTGTAGTATTTATCATATTTAGTATCTTTAGGCTTATAGTCATCTTTTACGTTTATATCTAGTTTTATACCTGCTTTTTGTGCTACTTTTTTAACAGCACTTACAAAGCTTACTTTTTCATAGTTAGCTACAAAGTTAAATACGTTACCAGATGCCCCACATACGAAACAGGTATATATTTGCTTTTCTGGAGATATACTCATACTTGGATTATGGTCATCATGAAATGGGCATATTGCAAAATAATTTTTACCCTTTTGTTCTACTGGCAAATACTCACTTATAACATCTACTATGTTAACTTTGCTTTTTATATCCAAAATTACATCATACGGTATTTTCTCCATAAAAAATTCCTCCCATATTAATTATTCTCCATTTTTTTCAAAAACCCCCTAAAAAATAGCAAAAAATCATAAAAAATCATAAATTTTTTCAAAAAAATG
>ENA-ORNP01003278-ORNP01003278.1-human-gut-metagenome-genome-assembly--contig:-NODE-3278-length-11755-cov-3.233248_pt1 | contig 11755 bp, 14 predicted proteins | sample MGYA00242119_ERZ509030 | MGnify/ENA primary metagenome ERZ509030 (study PRJEB26280, sample SAMEA2338708) | human gut metagenome | biome: human gut; feature: human-associated habitat; material: faeces...
GACGGAGCAATAATATCCGTAATCGGGCGGCTGAAATTGTAAATCAAGAGGTTATTTTCTCGTAATCAAGTACGGCGTGTGGGTACATCCCGCACGCCGTTTCCATATACCTCAACCGAGTTTCCGATAATATATTGTACAAGCGAACCCATCTCCTATCTTGCAAGTCTCAAAATTTTCTTGAATTCTCAATTTGGACGTGATATACTGATTTTGGAAAGATTGAATTTACCCTTAATCATAAGGAGATGAAAATATGCCAGCAAATTATAAAAAGCTCTGGAAGCTGATGATCGACAAAAATCTCAGCAAAACTGAATTGACGCATTTGGCTGGGATCAGCACTAACGCTATGGCAAAGCTGGGGCGCAACGAAGATGTTCGGGTGAATGTGCTGGAAAAGCTCTGCACCTCACTGGACTGCAAGCTGGACGACATTGTCGAATTTGAAACTGAACAGAAGAAGTAACTTGAAAGGAAAGGGCGTGACAACATGGCCTATAGTGCCGAACTCTATGTACACGACTTGGACAGGCAAGCCGCAGATGCTTTGAATCAATTCCCGAAGTTTGTAAAGCTTCTGGAATCGTATTCTGCCAATTACGATGAGAAGGCTGCTAAAATCGACCTTCTATCGACCGCGATCCGTCTCGGCGAAAACCAGATGCCGGAGGTATACGGTCTCTTGCCCCCGATCTGTGAGCAGCTTGGCATTGATACCCCGGAGCTTTATTATGTGCGAGACAAGCGGGCCAATGCAGCAACATTTGGCAGCGTTCACCCTTGTATCTATGTGACATCCGGGCTTGTGAATAAACTTCCGCTCAATCTGCTCCCCAGTGTTCTGGCGCACGAATGCGGCCACATTGCCTGCAAACATTCCCTTTATCACTCTATTGCAGCGCAGTTGGTTGGTGGTATAGACCGAAGCCCGTTAGTGCGTATTCCGGCCATTGGCAAATATCTCACGCCGACATTAGTGAGGGCACTTCTATTCTGGGATCGTTGCAGTGAGTTGTCCGCAGACCGAGCTGCTGCTCTCTGTGACGGAACAGCGGACAAAACCATTGATGTATTGCTCCGTCTCAACGGCTATGGCAAGAATGTGGATCGGAAGGAATTTCTGAAACAGGCACTTGACTTAAAATCCTTTGTCAATGATTCAAGATCCAACAAGCTGATGGAGCTGATGCTGGTGCAGGATGAAACCCATCCGCGATTGGCCACCCGTGCCTATGAGTGCTATGAATGGTCGCAATCAGCGCAGTACGCAGGAATTATTGACGGTACATTCACTCTGCCAGACAAGGCAAAAGAGATCAATCAGGAGTTGGCAGAGGATGTTGTATCTGCCGAGGCGAAAGTCGAAGCGCCAAGCATTGATCGCCTGAACACGGAGCTGGCCCGTGTCAATCAGGAGTTGGAACATTATACCAATCACGCCGACAAGGCAGATTATGCCCTCGCAGTTACAAGCGGCGTTCTTGCGGGTTTAGTGGACAGCTTGTTTGTCGGAGAATTCTCGCTTGAGTATGCGAATCAGTGGGGAAATCAGCAGGCTGAAAAGCTGGTTCTAAAGGTTGCAAAATATCAAGGCTACGGTGGAACCGATCTTGGACAGGCTATAAAGCATCTGGAGGATCAGTTCCCCATTGCCGCAGACAAGGCAACTGCTGCCTTTGGCGGAGGTCTGCAACACCATCTCCGTGACTTCTCACACCACCCGACCCCGGTGGGACTGGTTTGTTCCATTTTGACGCAATTTACGGGCAATGTTTACGGTACCGATGTTGCGGGAGCGTTTCAGTGCGTTCCGCTTAACAAAGATGGCCTGAATCTCGTGGGAAAGAGTTTTCCCGAAAAGATTATGTTTGGCGCTGTAAACTGGTTCTTTCATATGGTCAGTGATGTTGCCGGGTCTTCTGGCTCTGCTATGAAAGGCAGTTTTGGCACGGGGCTGCCGGGGCCGCTGGTCTCCCTTTTGAAGGAATTTTCTTCAACTCGCTTGTTCAAAAAGCAAGATGCTAAGGGGTGTAAGGAATTTTCCGTTTACATATCCAAGCTGTTCAACGGAACGCTGCTGGGAGAACGGGACTCAAAGGACAATCTGATCCCTCTTAAATTTGACCTTCGCACCGAAATGGGCGTTGCCATGCAAGTTGGGAAGCAAACCATTCCTGTGATCATCAACGAATGTATCGTGCGGTCGTTTTTCCTTCTGCGCCGGTTGCTGCAGGAACTGTCCAGAGACGACATTCAAGACTGGAGCGATGTCCATAAAATCAACTGGAAAGCCATAATTCCTTTCCGCAATCGTACCGTAGACCGGATGCTCACCATAGCCAGCATGACCTTTACCGTAGCCGACACCGCTGATGCGGCGATCCACGCTGCCATCGAATCCGGCGGTAATTGGGTGCTGTTTTCCGGTCGCTTTGTTACCCGGTTTAATTATGTGGGGGCCGGGCGTGCTGCTCTTTCCATCGTGCGTGAGGTATCCAATGAGAAGAAGGAAGCACAGCTCATTCACGAGAAGATGATCCTTTCGGAGACAAAGGCGGCACTGTTCCTCAAGCAGCTTCAGGAATTTAAGGAGCAGCTGGATATGAAGGTCAGCAATTATCTTGCCGAGGACATCGAAGGCTTTATGTCCGGCTTTGCTGATATGCAGCAAGGCATGCTGACCGGTGATTCTGATCTTGTTATTCGGGGGAATGTTACCATTCAGAAGGTTCTTGGGCGAGAGCCGCAGTTTACAAATCAGAAAGAATTTGATGCTCTGATGGAGTCCGATGCTCCATTGGTACTATAAAGGAGGTTAGGTAGAAGTGGATAAGAAGAAAATCGGAGCAGGTTTTGCAGGGGCTTTGCAAAAAGCTGCCGATGCGACCAAGGCAGCTAAACTGGCCGTGCAGGATATGGCGGCTGATGCAAAACAAAGTCGGGAGAAGAAAAAAGCCGATGCTCAGAAGGCGGCTTCGGCAAAGGAACTAATTGCAGCCGCTGAATCGGAAAAGGGCACTGCGCCAGAGGTGAAGAGCATTGCTACTCGAAATGCGCTTCAGATCATCTACTATCTCATGGCAGCGGATGGAACGGTTTACCACAGCGAGGAGGAAAAGTTTGATGCCATAGGTGCAGCGCTTGACCCCAATTTTGCAGATAGCAAGCCCGCTATCATCAAGGACTGTCAGGCACAATTGGAGAAGGTCATTGATTCGGAGGACTATTACGATGTTTTGCAGGACGGCGTAGAAGATGCGATTCAATCCTCCAACGAAACAGCCGATACCTTCATCACACCCAAGCTATTGGTTTGGGATCTGTTGACCATTGCATACAGTGATGAAAGCTACGATGAAACCGAGCGCAAACTGCTCAAGTACATCGTCCGTAAGCTGCAAATCGACAAAGCTGTTTTTCTGGAAATGGAAAGCAGCATCCTGACAATTCTGGATATTGAAAAAGAGATTGCGTGGATTAAGACGACAGATCGTCCGTACTTGACGATCGAAGCGCGGGTAAATGAGCTTACAAAACGCCAGGCAGCGATCTTTGACAGCGTCAAAGATTTGATCACACTTTGATGGGAGGGGAAGAAAATGCCGTTACCGCTTTTGTTTATCGGTATTGCCGTTGCCAGTGGAATGTTCGGGGTCGGCGGCACCGTAAAGGCCGGCTTTGATGCCAAAAATGCCAAGCAGATCAATAAGAGTGCCAATGAGCTTGTTCAGGAGTCCACCGATTATCTGAATGCACAGCGGCTCGCCTGCGGAAACTCACTGACCCGGCTGGGGGCAGAAAAAATGGCCGTCTTGAACGGAACGATTTCCGACTTTTTGAATGTGTTCACACAGATCAAAAATGTGGATTTCAAGGAGACGGAAGGGCTGGATGAACTCCATCGACTTCATATTGACGAGCAGGAATTTGTAGAACTTCGCAGCATGGCACACTTTGCAGGCTCCGTAGCCGGTGGAGCAGTCGCAGGAACAGCCGGAGGCGCATTGGCTGCCTTCGGTGCATATGGTGCTGCACAAGCGCTGGCTTTTGCTTCGACCGGAACGGCGATTTCTGCGCTGAGCGGTGCCGCTGCAACGAATGCCACACTCGCCTTTTTCGGAGGAGGTTCCCTTGCTGCCGGTGGGCTTGGAATGGCCGGCGGGACAGCTGTACTCGGCGGACTCGTAGCCGGTCCTGCCCTATTGGTTATGGGACTGGTTGCCGGGAAAGCAGCGAAGAAAGATCTTGAAAAAGCATACACCAACCGAGCTGAGGCAGTGCAGATCGCAGCGCAGCTCAACACGGCATCCTTACAATGTGAGACCATCCGCAGAAGAACCTGTGTGTTTTACAATTTGCTGGCTCGACTGGATTCTTACTTTATGCCGTTGATCTATCAGATGAACGACATCGTAAAAGCAGAGGGCGATGATTACAGTTGCTACAGTGCAGATTCCAAAAAGATAATTGCATCCTGCGCCAGTGTGGCTGTGAGTATCAAATCCGTTTTGGACACGCCGCTGTTGACGGATGACGGACTGCTGACAGACGCTTCGAAGGGAACTGCAACAAATATTGAGGGTTTTTTGAAGAATCTGAAAATCCCATATTGATAAGTGATAACTTTTGCAAAGTCGGCTGTCGGAAACGGCAGCCGCTTTTCCTACAGCAGTATGTCAGAATCACTTGACGAACAAGCGTTCTATATGCTATACTATATCTTGCTCTCATAGCAGAGCCCACAACTGAATATCTGAAATGAAACACAAGGCAGCCGTCGAAAGAAATTGCGGCTGCGCCGCTCCTGTTGCTGAGTCTGCCAGGGTCGCGGAAAAAGCAGACATTGAAGGTTTCTGAATTTCAGAGCCGGTACATAGTTTCATCAAAGATATGGCGAGAGATTTTCTCCCGCTGATTTGATGTGCTGTGTACCGGCTCTTTTTGTCGTTATAGCCGCCGTTCACAAAAAGTTTACAAAAATTCTTTCGTGCAAACGGCAAAAAAGTTCCCAGTTGATTATTGAGAGGGTTAATAAATGAGCCTTCTCGCTGCCTACCAATTGAGGGGCAAATTGAAAACTGAATGACCGTCCGAATGGGATATGATTCTGCCACGACCCCCCGATGGGGGCAAGCAGAACAACGCTGCGGTGAGATTCCGGGGCAGGCACAGAAAAACGACATTCGGAGAAAACGGCAAACAAACCGCAAATTTTTCAAGAAACAGTTCCGTTTTACACCCGTGATTTCTCCTATTTGTGGGGAAAGCTACTTTACGGTCAAGACCGCGGATTTTCGCAGAGTTCCTTTTGCAGAAACGCTGGACGGCCTCCGCATCGTCTGCGGCGTTTCTATTAGAAAATCCGTGAATTCTGCCGGTCTTGAACGGGGCTTTTTCCGGCAAAAACAGGCCTTTTACAAATGCGATCCGAAATGAGGTGAAATTCAAAATGATTACAGGAATCAAGAAGAAAAACAAGCTGACCGAGATATGGTTCGACGAAATCGGCAGCGCAGTCAACATCCGTACTTACAACACCGACCTGAAAAATCGTCTGACGGCCTATGCGGCAAAATATCCCGCCCACTGCCGCCTGACGGACGATGACGAGTGCGGCTGCCTGACCTTTGAGATAGACCGCCGACGATTCTCCGTCCGGCTGACCGCTCCCTATTCCGAGGACAGGCGAAGCAAAGCCAAGGAGACGATGACCGCCGTTAATCAGCGGAGACAGAAGAACAATTTCAAGAAGCCGCTATGACCGAGAGGCGCTGTCCACAGGAATAACGAGCATCGGATTGTGGCCCCCACAATCCAGATCCGCAGCCTTGCGGCGTGCGGACTTCACTCAGGGGCACGTCCCTGAATACCCGAATTTTACGAAGGAGATGATCTAAATGAAAGAAGAAAAAGTGCGTATCAAGGTACGCCTGACCGAAGAAGAAAAAGAGAAATTGGAGCGCAACAGCGCCCTATGCGGACTGTCCCAAAGCGAGTATGTCCGCCAGCTATGCCGGGGTATTCACCCGAAACCAAAACCCCGGATGTATTTTGGCGGCTGATGGACGAGTTATACAAGGCTCATTCCGACCTGAAAGAATGTGCCAAATACGAGCCGTCCGCCCTTGAACTCTGCACCGAGATCGAACGGCTGGTACTGGACTTACAGGAGGCGATTTAATGGCAACGACTTCTCTTTGGCACATCGAAGGCCGTTTGAAAGACCTCATCGACTATGTAGGAAACCCCGAAAAGACGAAGGCGAAAGCACCGGAGCTGCAAGACCTCTATAATGTGTTTTCCTATGTCCAGCGCCCGGAGGCCACGCAGGAGGGCGAGTATGTCACCGCCCTCAACTGCCTGAAAGAAACGGCGCTGCGGCAGATGATCCTCACCAAGAAGCGTTACGGAAAAACGGACTGCTATATCGCTTGGCACGGGTATCAGAGCTTCAAGCCGGAGGAGGTCACGCCGCAGCTTGCCCACGAGATCGGCGTGAAGCTGGCGAAGGAGATGTGGGGCGACCGCTTCGAGATCATCGTCACCACCCATCTGGACAAGGAACATCTGCACTGCCATTTCTGCTTTAATTCCGTGTCCTTTCGGGACGGCGGCAAGTATAACTATTCTAAAACAGAGCAACGGCGTTTGCGAGAAGCCTCAGACCGGCTTTGCCGGGAATACGGGCTGTCCGTCATTGAGAAGCCCCACAAAGCTCCTTCCCGTCCCGTGTGGCTGGATGAGAAAAGCGGCAAGCCCACCCGCTACAATGTCTACCGTGCCGATGTGCGGGAGGCGATGGACTTCAGCCGCACACCCTACTATATGGAGGACTATCTCCGGCGCAAGGGGTATATCACTGACTTCACCGGCAAGCACTGGAAGATACGCTTGCCCCAGTATGAGCATTTCACAAGGCTTGATACGCTGAATGAACGATGGACCCCGGAGAATATCCGCCTCGGACGATATGCCTCTTTCGGCAATCGTAGGGCGTATATCAGCTACCCGCCCCAAATGCCGCAGGAGCTTTCGGATTGGTTTCGCCCGTTCCACAAGACCAGCCACATCTACAAGCTGTATCTGCACTACTGCTATCTGCTGGGGTACTTACCGAAGCACACCGACTATAAGCCCACCAGTCCGTATCTGAAGGAGGACTTGCGGAAGCTGGACGAACTGTCCCAGCAGGTGCGGTATATGAGTAAATACGGCATTGAAACCTTTGACGATCTGTACGCAGACCGGGAGAAAATCCAGCGGGATATGGACACCCTCATTGCCCGCCGCACCAAGCTGCAAAACAGGATACGCCGTGCTACACCTGCCGAAAAGGAAACACTGCGGCAGGAAAAGGCGGGTGTGACAGAGCAGATCACCACCCTGCGAAAGCAGTTAAAGCTGAATAAGGCCATTGAGGTGCGTTCCGCCAAAATACAGGAAAAGACGGATTTATACTTTGTCAATGAAATCCGTGCCAAAGAAGCACAGCAGCAAAAGAAAGCGCAGAGAAGGGAGCGTGACCCACGATGACAAACGATAACGAAATCGATACACAACTTGACCGCATTACAGACCACCTTGCGACAATGACCAAGCAGGAGCGCATAGCGTGGTTTCGGAGAAGCGCCTATGCGCAGCCGCTGAATTTCCTCCGGGAGATCGACGGCACCACCTACGCTGTAAGAGCCTTTTTCAGCGAAGACGCAAGGGAAAATATTACCGACAAAGTGCAGCGCATCATCCTGAAAAGCGATGATAATAACAAAGAGATTTGAAGTCATCGCATTAAAGCGTTGAAGTTTACAGCTGGATATGGTAGAATGGGCTCACCTACAAATTCGATCATATCCGGCTGTGGAAAGGAGAACTATGACAAAACAACCGGATAAAATCACAGCCCTGTACTGCCGCCTGTCCCGTGACGATGAGCAGGACGGCCTGTCAGGGTCCATCAAGAATCAGCAGGTCATCCTCGAAAAGTACGCACAGGAAAACGGCTTTCAAAACACCCGTGTGTTCATTGACGACGGTTGGTCGGGTACAAATTTTGCAAGACCGGCGTTCACGGAAATTATGGAGCTGGCGGAAAAAGGACGCATCGACACCCTGATTGTCAAGGATCATTCCCGCTTGGGGCGTAATCGCTTGATTGTTGGTCAACTATTGGAAGAAGGTTTTGACAGTCTCGGTGTTCGCTATATTGCCATTATGGACAACATCGATACTGCCAAGGGAATCAGCGACCTTGTTCCGATGCAGGACTTATTCAACGAGTGGCACGCCAAGAACACCAGCCAGAAGGTACGCAATGTGTTCAAGAGCAAGGGAATGTCCGGCGCACCGCTGACCACCAATCCGCCCTACGGGTATCTGAAAGACCCGGAGAGTAAGAACGGCTGGATCATTGATGAAGCTGCGGCAAAGACCGTGCGGCAGATTTTCGCTTGGTGCGTAGACGGCCTCGGCCCTACGCAGATCGCCAAACGGCTGAAAGCTGGCAAGATACAGACGCCTACGGAGCATTGGGGCAATATCGGCCGGAATTGCAGCAAGCCGCCTGCTGTGCCCTACAACTGGTGTTCTGCCACTGTGGCGGACATCCTCGGCAAACAGGAATACTGCGGCGATACGGTGAACTTCCGCAGCACCACCAAGTCCTTCAAGAACAAGAAGAAAATCGAGCGCCCACCGGAGGAATGGCAGATATTCAAGGATACGCATCCTGCCATCATCGACCGGGAGACCTTCGCCTTGGTGCAGGAACTTCGCATGCACCGCCGCAGGCCCACGAAAAGCGGCATCGTCAGTTCCTTTTCGGGACTGCTCTACTGCGCCGATTGCGGCGAGAAGCTGTATTACAGTGTCACCAACAACTACAAGCGAGAGCAGGCGTATTTCTTCTGCTCCTCCTACCGCAAGAACTCCGAGGTCTGCTCCGCTCACTATATCCGTGAGAAAGTGGTGGAGCAAATCGTTCTGGAGAGTATGCAGCGCATCCTCCTGAATGTGCAGGTGTTTGAGAAGGAGTTTGCCCGCAAGCAGATGGATTGCTACACGGAGGACAAGAAGAAACAGCTTGCCGCCAAGCGCCGGGAGTTGAGCAAGGCAAAGAAGCGCATTGCTGAAATCGACACCCTGATCCAGAAAATCTACGAGGACAACGCCAGCGGAAAGCTGTCTGACGAGCGCTATGCCACACTATCTCTGTCTTACGAGGAGGAGCAAAAACGCTGAAATCCGCTGTGCCGGAGATGCAGGCGTTCTTAGAAACAGAGACGGACAAGGCCGAGAGCTTGCAGTGCTTTATTCAGAAGGTCAAGCAGATTACGGAGCTGAAAGCGCTGACCCCGGAGCTGATCCACAAGTTCGTGGACAAAATCGTGGTGTATGCACCCAGATACCTTGACGGCAAGCGTGTGCAGCTTCTGGACATCTATTACAGCGGCGTGGGCATTCTCCACGAGCTGAACCCGGAGGAGATGGAAGAAGCCTTCCAGCAGCACCTCGCAGAGCGTAACAAAGAGAAAACGGCATAACCACAATGGTTACACCGTTTCCAAGAACTGATTAAACTGAGATACAAGAGCCGCCCCGGGGCACCTTCCTTACGGAGGGCGCCCCAAGGCCTTTCTTTTTTATGCTGTCGGAAACACTAAATTTGTCTGGAAGCCGCCCTCCCCTGTGACGATGATATCTCCGCCAATGATCTGATCGCCCCACAGGTACAGATTAGCCTGTACGCCTTGCGGCTTTTCCGGATAATTGGTCACGGTGTAGGTATAGCGTTTTACCGCCTGATCGGAAAAGTCGGCGAAAGGCAACCCCTGATCAGTTTGCAGCTTGGCATAGGCCGCCCAGTCCTCCTCCATTGTTTTGGGCAGCTGGAGATCCAGCGTTTCGATAGGATTTGCCTGTACCTGCCACCCCAACCCCTCCAGATAGGCGATCCGTTCTTCGTTGGAGGCGGCGGTAATGACCTCCGGCTCCTTTTCGCCGCCAAAGCAGCCTGCCAGCATCAGTGCCGAACCGATCACCAGTCCCAGCGCCAGCGACAGCAGCGCCATACGCCGCCGTGTGATGTGAATGACCCGCATTGTATCCATCAACTCCTTTGTTGATGGATATTCCCAAGCGGCGGAAAATATGCTATCATGGATAGCGGAATTGTGGCCGCGCCCTGCAGGTGCGTCCTGACAGGGAGGAAACGACATGGAACGTCTGGATAAAATCATTGCCAACCGGGGTGTTGCCACCCGCCGCGAGGTGAAGGAGTTGGTGCGGCAGGGGCGTGTGTTGGTCAACGGGATTCCCCCCGCGTCTCCTGAACAGAAATTCTCCATGGAGAGCGATGTTATTACCGTGGATGGTATTGCCGTCACCGCTGAACGGTATTGCTATCTGCTGCTGCATAAACCGGCGGGGGTTCTCTCTGCCACCGAGGATAGCCGCCAACCCACGGTGCTGGATCTGCTGCCGCCGGAGCAGCGCCGCCACGGCCTTTCGCCGGTGGGGCGTCTGGATAAGGATACTGAGGGATTGCTGCTGCTGACGGATGACGGCGAGCTGACCCACCGTCTCTTAAGTCCGCGTTATCATGTGGATAAGGTCTATTACGCCCGGGTGGACGGCACCCCTGATGAGAGCGACGTTTCGGCGTTTGCTGCCGGCCTGGCGCTGCCTGATGGCCTGCAATGTATGCCGGCCATACTGGAACCGCTGGGGGAGGGGGAGTGCCTTGTCACCCTGCGGGAGGGTAAGTTCCATCAGGTCAAGCGGATGCTGGCGGCCCGAGGAAAACCGGTGCTGTATCTCAAACGCCTTTCCATGGGACCGCTGCACCTGGATCCGGCGCTGCCGTCCGGCAGCGCCCGCGCGCTGACAGAGGAGGAGCTTTCTGCACTGCGCAAGATATGCGGATTGTGATCATATCAACAAAGCGCAAAAAAATTTTTACCTCTTTTTGTGAAAAAGATAAAAAAACGCTTGCAAAACCGTGATTATGACGATATAATATGAGCGACCGCGTGGCAGTTTGCACAAAGCACCCGGCGGCGTTTTGAGAGAGAGCAGGAGGGCGTACCATGTCCGGTAGAATTTTTCAGAATGTAGTACTGCAATTCAAGGAGACCACTGACCGCACGATCGGCGTTATTGACGCCGAGGGCACTGTTATCGCCTGCAGCGAGCTGACGGGCATCGGTAAGAAGTGGAGCAAGTATGTCGAAACCATCCAGCAGGCCGATGGCGAATGTGTGGCGCTGGAGGGCAAGACCTTTAAGGCGCTGCCCGGCTGGGGCGGTCATTTCGACTATGCGGTGTTTGCCAGCGGAGACGATGGTATTGGCCGTACCGTGTGTGCCATGGCGGCGGTGGGACTGAACTCCGCTAAGAATTATTATGAAGAGAAGCACGATAAGGGCTCCTTCATGAAGAACATCATTTCCGACAATATTCTTATCAGCGATATTTACATGCGCGCCAAGGAGCTGCATGTGGCGGCTGAGGTAAACCGCGGCGTATTTGTGATACGGCCTGTGGATGAACGTCTGGAGTCCGCGCCGCTGGATCTGGTCCAGAGTCTGTTCCCGGATCGGCAAAACGATTTTGTGCTCAGCGTGGGCGAGCAGGATGTGGTGCTGATCCATCAGATGGATAAGAATGCCGGTTCCCCGGAGCTGGAAAAGGTGGCCCAGCGGATCGAAGAGGCCCTGCGCATTGACGGCGAGAGCTGCGTGTTTGTGGGTATCGG
>ENA-ORNP01003279-ORNP01003279.1-human-gut-metagenome-genome-assembly--contig:-NODE-3279-length-11754-cov-3.551415_pt1 | contig 11754 bp, 10 predicted proteins | sample MGYA00242119_ERZ509030 | MGnify/ENA primary metagenome ERZ509030 (study PRJEB26280, sample SAMEA2338708) | human gut metagenome | biome: human gut; feature: human-associated habitat; material: faeces...
TTTTTTTAAATTTTAATTACCTACTTGACTTGGTCGGTGAAATGTGCCCCCCCCCTTCCTGGAGAGAAAATTAAATCGAGATTTACTCAGAGTCTTTCCTCGGGAAGTGCTATGGATTCGTGTTTTCGAGCGCGGCGATTTCGGGGATTGACGCGAATGAACTACTTCGGAGCGTCGAAGGACTCGAGAAACGGGTATTTGAGTCGGACAGATTTGTCCGTCGTTCAAACAAAAACTTATTGACAAGGGGAGGGGGTCTCTATGAATAGGACTTTTAAGGTTGTCTTTAACCGTGCTCGTGCCGGGTTGATGGTTGCCAATGAAATCACGAGTTCCGTGCAAAAGAAAGGGACGAAGACGGTTGTTGCCGTTGCGGCTCTTGGATTGATGGCGATGTTTGCTCAGGCGAATGCATCGGGGTATGCGGATGCAATCTGGGACAAAAGCTCCGGAATCCCAACAAATAGTTACAGTGGTGTTTTTGAAAATAAGGATGACTGGTTTGCCGCACTCTGCGCAAAGGACGGTGCATCTGGCGACCTGTCAAATCTAACCATCAAAAAAACAGGGGATAGTGCACAACAGTTGTTTGGGCTTGCTGTCTTTGATAACGCGAATTTCAACTTGACGGGCGAGTCCGTGACAGTAAACCTTTCAACCGGTGGTGTTGGGGGTGGAGATAACGCTCTCGCCGGAATCTATACGGAAGTTAGTAAGAGCAATGATTCGGATCCGAAGACAAAGGTCGGGATTTCGGCAAAAAATGTTTCCGTTGAGACAACGTCAACCCACTCCAACGGAAAGAGCGTTTACGGTGTTGCTTCTTACGGAGGGGAAGTGAGTTTCACCGGAGAGAGCGTCACGCTCACGACATCGACCAGTACAGAGCGTAAAGCTTCGGATAATCAATACTCAGAAACAGCAGGCCTTCTTGTAGGGACATATGGCGGCAACTATGGTGCTGGGAAAGTAACTTTTTCCGATAGCACAAAACTTAACGTCAATGTCGAGTCTAAGAGTAGTAAGCCGACTGTTCTTACGCAGGATGAGAAGAGTGATCGCTCGGGAGGTTCGCCGGCTTTCGGAATCAAAGTTGACGGCGGAACGCTTGAGGCAAAGGGTTCTACAACACTTACTGTAAAGTCAAACGGTGCGAATGCAACGGGACTTCAACTTTCTGCGACCAACTATCAATCCTCAACCGGCACGCATGATTTCTCAAGCACGGCAACGATTAATAACCTTACTGCGTACGCCACATCACAAACCGGGAGCGCTTATGGTGTTCGTGTTCAGAGCACGTCAGGAAAAGACGTCAATCTCACTCTCTCTGGCGACGTGTCTGTAAGTGCAAACGCAAGCAAGAGTTTTGCCAATGGTGTCCGACAGTCTGGCGGTAAGGTGACTCTTGGATCGGAAGGCAAGAGTGTAACTATTTCCGCAAACGGTTTTAGTGATGAGGAAAATGGACCGACAACCAAAGCGGTTATGCTGGAGGAAAAAGGTGATTTGACGATTGAGGGTAAAACAATCGCTATTTCGTCGAACGGCCGCGGACTGCAAGCTTCTGAGCCCTCGACAATGCGGGTTGGGAATCAAGCGACAGAATTAATTTCGATTAAGTCAGAGAGCATGGGAGTCTTTGCTCTTACCGGCGCCAAGATTGACATGCAAGCTCAAAAGATTTCTGTTGTGTCGAATGCTTCGGGACTTGGAGCAATTCACACTCAGAACAACCAAGAGAACCCGAAACCTTCTGACGATGCATCTTTTGTGACGATTAAAGCCGATAACTTGGAAGTGACGAATACAGCCGAGGGTGGCGCAGGTCTTTCGGCGTTTTCTAATGGAAAACTTGATGTCGATGCAAATTTGATAATCAAGGCAACAAACGCTCTCGACGTCCGTGGAAATTCATTTGTCAATATTAATACGGATACGAGCACTCAAAAGGCAACAAAACTTGATGGTGACATCGTTTTCGAGACGCCTTGGACAACAGATAACTCTCACAGTAGCGGAAAGCTGATTAACTCGCACGTCACAATTAATCTCTCCGGGAATGATTCTTATTGGAACGGTCGTTCTTATCAGAAATACAACGGGAAGACTTCCGTCAGTCTGGATAGTGTAGAGAATTACGGTGCCGTAACGGATTTCGCTCTCACGGTCAGGAACGGGGCTCAGTGGACTCTTTCCGGTGACAGTTTTGTAAATAAATTGTCACTCGATAACGGAGGCATTGTTGACGCAACTACGGCAACAACGTTGAATGTCGGAGCTAGTGGCAAAAACGAAGCCGGAATCACGGTAAAGGGGAAAGGGAACAAACTGACCCTGGGCGAAAAGACGGAGCTTTCCGGCACCATTACGATGGAAAACGGGTCCGAACTCATCACGCCGCTTGAAACAGCGTTTACAGCAACCAGGGATGCTAGTGATGTTGTCATCAATGGAGAAAAAAGACTGACTATCGAAGGACCGAAAGAACCGGGAGGACCGAATTCCGGTTTTGCAACGCTCACAATCAACGATACCTTCACTCTGACAACGGGCGCGTTTACTCAGTTCGGCGAAGCATACGAGAGCGTAGCCCTTAATTTAGCTAACGCCACACTCAAGCTGGATCAGCAGTCAGAGCAGCCGATTGTTATCCCGACAGACGTAGCCCTCGGGGCCATAACCGACAAGAAGGATGTCAATGTCAACGGAATGAAACTGACGATTTCCGGCAATGGCAAGGAATCCTCTATCGGCACACTCGATTTCGGAGGAAGCAGTCAAGCTGGAAATCCAGCTGGAAAATTTACTGCCCGGAACAACACGATTGTCAATGTTGAGAATCTCACCGGTAACGGCCATGTTGACGTCGGTGAACCTGGAGGCGCCGGCGCTAAGATGTTCATCAACAACTTGGCGATGGATGGCGGCCGCATTTTCGTAGATCCCATCCATGGTCACTCTGTGTTGGGCGTGAATGAACTGGGTATGCACAACACGTTAACAACCCGGATTATTGCCGGAGACGGTGCTCTGGTTACGATTGGAACGACATCGGAAACCGAAGCAAGGGCGGCTCTTGCTAAGGTTGAGGGTGCCGGGTCTGCCAAGTCCGTGGTCTTCATGAAAAAGGCAATCACCATCGGCCAAGGCGGAAGTTTCTACATTGATCCTGAAGCCATCTATAACAATAACAACGGTCAGGACTACCTCGTGCATGTCAGGGCAGGCGGCCTTCTTGCGGTTGACCAGGGAGCCGTCGGCGACAGCCCTGTGTTTGGTGGTGCTGCGCTGGTTCATTTTGATGGGGGCAAGCTGGCTGTCGTCAATGCAGCTCCCGGAACTTTGAGTATGGTTGCGAATTCGAGCCAAACCCCCCCCCGACAGATGGAGGGCAGACTCCTCAGAATCCCGCCGCTACCTTGCATGGACTTGCGGCCGAAGCCGTCCTGACGGATAACCCCTTCGTTTCTGTCGCCGGAGTCTCGAATACAGCAGTAACTTTAGAAGCCTCGGCTTCCCAAGAAGGCATGTCCACTCTCGCTTCCATGGGTATCCAGTCGATGATTCGCCGTGCGGATATGGTCCTTGCGGAAACTATCGCCAATCGCATGGCCGGTGAGGTTCCGACGGGCTCGAACCTTTGGGTTGACGTTCGCGGTGAACGCTACGAAAGAGATAACCTCGATAACGGTGCCGGCTTTAAGGCCGATATCGGGTACGACGCCTTCGGTGCGGAACTTGCTCCCACAGAGACCACGACTCTCGGCGTTGCCTTCCAGTACGGTAACGGCACTGTCAAGGGCGATGTCGCAAACGTCAAGAATAAGACCAAGGACTACGGCTTTGCTCTGTACGGCTCTGCCATGCTCGGTGATACGGGCGTGAAGGGTATCGGGGAAGTTGCGTACACCAAGAGCACCAACGACATCACGTCGTCCTTGGCTCTCATGAATCAAGACACCGATGCAACGATGCTTTCTGCCGGCGTGAAGGCTCAAAAGAGTTTTGACCTCGGGACCTTCGAAGTCATTCCGAGTCTCGGAGTGCGTGTCTCGCACATCAAAACCGATGCGATGCAGGCCGGAAACGTCCAAATCGAAAAGCAAAAGCAGACGATTGTTCAGATTCCGCTCGCCCTTCGCGTCAATGCCAAGGCAACGGAAACGGCAAGCGGCTGGTCTGTGACCCCGAAATTTAAGGTGGCCTTTATCCCGACGGTGGGTGATAAGTCCATTGAAGTGTTCGGCGTGAAGCAGTCTGTCATCGACACAAGTCCGGTTCAGGGTTCGTTCGGTGTGGGCTTTGCCAAGGGGAACCTCACGATTGACGCTGCGGCGCACCTAGGGGCCGGCAACAAGGGCACCTCGGCCGTCGGCGGTAAGGTGGGACTCACGTATCGCTTCTAAGTCACATCGCGTGATTTTGTGATGTCACGGGCCCGGCGGGATGACTTCTGCCGGGCCGCTTTGTCATTCCACTCAAGCCGTGACGCATTTCGTGTTTTTTATTGCGAAATGCGCCTTCCTGCCCCTATAATCCGCTTCTCCGTTTTTTCGGAGACAGTTGCCCGTCGAATCGTTGTTGTTTCGCGGGTTGTAAATGGCGCGCCGCAAGCTCATCCGAGGTGAATTCAAAAATTTGTCACAGGGGCTTGGGCGTCAGACATTAACCTTGGAGACTAAACATGTCTGTTAGCATGCGTGAAATGCTGGAGGCCGGTTGTCATTTCGGTCACCAGACTCGTTTCTGGAACCCCAAGATGGCTCAGTACATCTTCGGTGCTCGTAACAAGATTCACATCATCAATCTGGAAAAGACCGTCGAGAAGTTCGAACAGGCCCAGAAGTTCGTGCGCGAACTCACAGCTCGAGGCGGTAAGGTCCTTTTCGTCGACGCCAAGCGCGGCGGACGCGAAATCATCGCCGAACAGGCGCAACGCGCCGGTTGCTGCTGGGTTGACCAGCGCTGGCTCGGCGGCACGCTCACCAACTTTAAGACCGTCAAGCAGACGATTAAGCACTTAAAGGAAATGGAGCAAGTCATCGCCGAAGGCGGTCTTGAGAAGATGAGCAAGAAGGAAGCGCTCGACTTTAGCCGTGAGATTGAAAAGCTCAATAAGTCCATAGGCGGTATCAAGGAAATGACAAGCCTTCCTGACGCACTTTTTGTCATTGATGTCGGCTACCACAAGATTGCCATTGCCGAAGCCAACAAGCTCGGAATCCCCGTCATTGCCGTTGTCGATACGAACAACAGCCCGGACGGCGTCGATTACGTCATTCCGGGTAACGATGACTCGGGCAAAGCCGTTGCCATCTACGCGAGCGGAATCGCCGACGCCGTTTTGGCCGGTAAGGAAGATGCCGCCACGGGTGATAAAGAAGCCGAGGAGTTTGTCGAAGAGACGGCTCCGGCTCCCGCTGACGCTCAATAAGTCGTATTTACGCCCGAGACGATTTCGGGCATTTCATGGATTTCCCGAGGTCCGACAACAGGGGCTTCGGGACACACTAGGAGTGAGTTATGGCTGTTATTACCGCCGCAATGGTCAAGGCCCTGCGTGAAAAGACCGATGCCCCTATGATGGAGTGCAAGAAGGCGTTGACGGAAGCTCAAGGCGATGCCGCCAAAGCCGAAGAAATTCTTCGCGTCAAGCTCGGCAACAAGGCCACTAAGGCCGCCTCCCGTATTACGGCTGAGGGTATTGTTGCCGTTTACATCAGTGATGATGCCAAGACCGGTGCCATCCTCGAATTAAATTCCGAAACGGACTTCGTTGCGAAGAACCCGGAATTCCAGCAGATGGCCAAAGATGCTGCGCGCCTGGTTGCCGAAAAGGCCCCGGCCGATGTGGCTGCTTTGCTTGAACTCGATTTGAGCGGCAAGTCCTTGGAACAGGTTCGCAAAGACCTTGTCGGCAAGATCGGCGAAAACATGTCCTTTCGCCGCTTTGTGCGTATGCAGGCCAAGGGCAAGCTTCACAACTACGTGCACGGTGGCTCCAAGATCGGCGTTCTCGTTGACGTGATCGGCGGAGACGACGACGTGGCGCATGACGTTGCGATGCACATTGCCGCTTCCAAGCCCAAGGCCCTCGATAAGGACGGCATCGATCCGGCGTTGATCGAATCCGAACGTCGCGTGGCTCTTGAAAAGGCTCGCGAAGCCGGAAAGCCCGAAGCCATTCTCGAGCGCATTGCCGAAGGCTCCGTGCAAAAGTTCTTGAAGGAAGTGACGCTTTTGAATCAACCCTTTGTCAAAGACGACAAGGTTTCGGTCGGCCAGCTCTTAAAGAGCAAGGGTGCCGAAATCGGCGGCTTTACGCTGTATGTGGTCGGCGAGGGCTTAGCTAAGCGTAACGAAGACTTTGCCGCGGAAGTGGCGGCTCAGCAGGCTGCGGCTAAAGCCTAAGTCTTTAAGCTTACCGTGTCTTTTTTGCGGCAACTCTCCTTTGCGGGAGCTGCCGCAAATCATTTGAGGGCGCCCATTTCTTAAAAGCGCCGCTCTTTCCCATGGGCTCGGTTGCCCCGAACGCCTTCCCCGATTCTCTTTTTTGAAAAACGCCCTCAAAGGCGTCTCGTTTTTCTTTAAAATCCCGCCCGAGTACAACAAGTGAGTCCGGTATCTTTAAAGCGAACGGTACGGGACCGGGAGATCAGATATGTCAGAGGGGCCTAAACCTCAATTTAAGCGTGTGTTACTTAAGCTTTCCGGCGAATCCCTGATGGGAGACGATGCGTTCGGGATTAACAAAGAGACGCTCTCACAGATTGTGGCGGATATTCGGGAAGTGATTGATTTGGGTGTCGAGATGGGCATCGTTGTCGGCGGGGGCAATATTTTCCGCGGCGTCGCGCTCGGCTCGACCGGCATGGACCGGGCCACGGGTGACTACATGGGCATGCTCGCAACGATGATGAATGCCATGGCCCTTCAAGATGCCTTCCGCAACACCGGTGTCGATGCCCGGGTTCAAAGCGCGATTAAGATGGATCAGGTTGCCGAACCGTACATTCGCGGCAAGGCCTTAAGTCATTTGAATAAAGGTCGCGTTGTGATTTTCGGGGCCGGTACCGGAAATCCCTTCTTTACCACCGACACGACGGCTGCCTTGCGTGCCGCCGAAATCGGCGCCGAGATTGTGTTAAAAGCAACGAACGTGGACGGCATTTACACCGACGACCCAAAAAAGAATCCGAACGCAACGCTTTACAAGGAAATTTCCTTTGACGAAGCGATGGTCAAGCACTTAAAGGTGATGGATTCGACGGCCTTTGCTCTGTGCCGCGATCAGGGAATGCCCTTGAAAGTCTTTTCGATTAAAAAGCGCGGCGCTCTAAAGCGTGTCATTCTCGGACAAGACGAAGGCACGTTGGTTCACGTATGATTGTGATAATTCCTGTCGGATAAACCGTATCGGAGGCCTCTATGGCAACAATTAGCGAAATTCAGCAGAACACAGAATACAAAATGAAGCGTACCGTTGAGACGCTTGAAGACCACTTTAAAAAATTGCGCACGGGTCGCGCGTCGACCGGCTTGGTGGAAAACCTCACGGTCGATTACTACGGATCTCCCACACCGCTCTCGCAGGTCGGTAACCTCGGCGTTTCCGATGCGCGCACCATTACGATTCAGCCTTGGGATCGCAAGATGATTCCCGTGATTGAAAAGGCGATTCTCAAAAGCGATTTGGGCCTGAATCCTGCCACAAGCGGCGATACGATTCGTATTCCGTTGCCGCCCTTAACCGAAGAGCGCCGCCGTGAAATTACCAAGGTCGTGCGCGGGGACGGTGAAGAAGCCAAAGTGGCGATTCGCAATCTGCGTCGCGAGGCCAATGAGGCTGTCAAGCGTCTTTTAAAGGACAAGGAAGTGAGCGAGGACGAGGAAAAGAAGTCCGGTAAAGACGTCCAGACCTTGACCGATAAGTACATCGCCGCCATTGACGGCGTCGTGGACGAAAAAGTCCAGGAAGTGATGACAATCTAAGTCCGAATCGACTTGTGGAAAGAGGGTTTCGAAGGGTCTCCTGCGAAACCCCTTCATTTGCATGACAAACGAAATTCCTCATCACGTTGCCGTCATCATGGACGGGAACGGTCGCTGGGCCAAAGCCCGCTTTCTGCCGCGTGTTCAAGGACACCGACGCGGGATGCAAGCCCTGCGTACGACCATCGAGGCGGCACGCAAAGCCGGCATTGCCAACTTAAGTGTCTTTGCGTTTTCCTCGGAAAACTGGAATCGCCCGGCCTCTGAAGTTCAAACGCTGATGCGGTATTTTGTCACCGGATTACACGAGGAAGCCGAACCCCTTTTTAAGGCCGGGGTACGCCTTAAAGTTGTCGGCGACATCTCGGCGTTTTCTTCCGAGCTGCAAGATGCCATCCGCGAGGCCGAAAGCAAGACAGCCGGCGCCGACAGGATGCTTCTTAATGTATGCGCGAACTATAGCGGCCGGTGGGACATCGTTCAGGCGGCGCGCAAGGTTGCTTTGTCCGGCGCGTCCGTGACGGCCGAGGCTATCGAAAAGAACCTTACGATGCGCGAATCCGGTCCGGTGGATTTACTCATTCGCACCGGAGGGGAATCGCGGATTTCGAACTTTATTCTCTGGCAAAGCGCCTATGCGGAGCTTTGGTTTACTCAGACGCTCTGGCCGGATTTTTCCGAACGCGATTTGCGTGAGGCTCTTACCTGGTATAGCGGTCGCGAACGGCGATTCGGGCGAACGGGCGAGCAAATCCAAAACGATCGAGAAAGGAGTCAGTAAGAATGTTGGCAAAACGCATTGCCACGGCTTTGGAGCTTTTAGCCGTTGTTGTCGGGACTTTGTGGGTTTCGGAAAACGTTTTCCTGGCAGCAATCGGTCTGGCGTTTGCCATTACGCTCTTTGAGTGGCTTCGGATTGAAAAAGTCTCCGTCCCGATTTCCGGGGCATGTTCCTTTGTTGCGGCCGGTGCCATGGTTTGGGTCGGGCTTTCGGGGTTTAATCCCGAGACTTCTCTTTCTCACATTGGAATTGATTGTCTCGTGCTTTTGGCTTGCTATCGTGGCCGTGTGTTTTAACGCCCGGATGACCGGGTTTCGCGTGGCCCGCAATAAATCAATCCTCTTTGCCTTTCTTTTTGTCACTGCCGCCTTCTTAAGTTTGGTCTGGTTAACGCGCACGGGCGGGTGGCCCTTGACGCTTTCTGTGTTTGCCATTGCCTGGGTTGCCGACATCTTTGCCTTTTTCGTCGGCATTGCATTCGGGCGCCATCGTATGGCACCGGCCATCAGTCCGAAAAAAAGTTGGGAAGGGGCGCTCGGAGCGTACGTCTGTGTGTTTCTTGCGGCCCTTGCTTCCTGGATGTACTTGCCGCATGAGATGGTTCTCACAAGTCGCCTATTTGCGCAAATCGGACCGGTGGTCGGGTTCCTTGTGGTCTTTCTCCTTGTGAGTGTTTCGATTGCCGGAGACTTGTTTGAATCCGAATTAAAGCGCATTGCCGGCGTGAAGGACTCGGGTTGGCTCCTTCCGGGTCACGGCGGTTTTTACGATCGACTTGATTCGGCTCTGGCGGTTTTTCCCGTCGGAGCGACGTTGCTCCTGATTCTCTGACGGTGCTCCGGCGTTTTTGCCCATGAGTTTTTCACAGGCAAAGCGGCCCGAGGGCGAGAAATTTGCAAATTCCGGCAGACAGAAAAGAGGCGTTAGACTAAAATACATGGTCTTGTACGGATTCCTTTTTTCCTCGGAGGACATGTGAAGCTTTGCGGTTTTGAAGTCGGCGACAGAAGGCCTTTCTTTTTGATGGCAGGCCCCTGCGTCATTGAAAGCGAACAGATGGTTCTTGATATCGCAGGCTTCATGCACGAGACCTGCGAGAAACTCGGAATTCCCTATATTTTCAAAGCCAGTTTTGATAAAGCCAACCGCACCTCGGGTGCAAGTTTTCGCGGACCGGGCCTAGCTGAGGGTCTTCGGATTCTCTCGGAAGTTAAAAAGCAAATCGGCGTTCCCGTTGTCACCGACGTGCACACGGAAGAGCAGGTCCCCGAGGTTGCTACCGTTGTCGATGTGTTGCAAACCCCCGCCTTTTTGTGCCGTCAAACCGATTTTATTCGGGCCTGCGCAGCAAGCGGCAAACCCGTCAATATTAAGAAAGGGCAGTTTTTATCGCCCTACGATATGGTTCACGTCGTACAAAAAGCGCGAGAAGCTGCGCGTGAGGCACATGTCAGTGACGACTGCGTCATGGTGTGCGAGCGCGGGGCGAGCTTCGGGTACGGCAACTTAGTCTGTGATTTACGCTCGCTTGCGATTATGCGCGGCACCCACGCCCCCGTTGTCTTTGATGCGACACACTCGGTGCAGCTACCCGGCGGAAACGGTGCCTCCTCGGGCGGAGATCGGCGCTTTGTTCCGGTCCTTTCGCGCGGCGCGGTGGCGGCCGGAATCGACGGCTTATTTATGGAAACCCATCCGGACCCGGTGCATGCCAAAAGCGACGGGCCGAACTGTGTTGTGTTAAAGCGTATGCCCGAATTGCTCGAGCAATTAAAGGCAATCGACGCTTTGGTTAAGGCACAGCCTTATTTGGAAGATTCGTTTTAATTTACCCCTAAACTCTAATAATCTTAAGGAAGAGAAAAATGAGTGCAATTATTGATGTCATCGGACGCGAGATTTTGGACAGTCGCGGTAATCCGACCGTTGAAGCGGAAGTCGTTTTGGAAAGCGGCGTGACGGGTCGTGCGGCGGTTCCCTCGGGTGCCTCCACGGGTGTGCGCGAAGCCATCGAACTGCGCGACAAGGATCCGAAGCGCTACGGCGGTAAGGGTGTTTTGAAGGCTGTCGAATACGTTAATACGGAACTGGCCGATGCCGTTATCGGTTTGGAAGCCACCGATCAGGCCTTTATCGATCGCAAGATGATTGAATTGGACGGCACGGACAACAAGAGCCGTTTGGGCGCCAACGCGATTTTGGCCGTTTCCATGGCTGTGGCTCGTGCGGCGGCTGAAGAAACCGGCATGCCCTTGTATCGCTATTTCGGCGGCATGGGTGCCGTTGAGCTCCCCGTCCCGATGATGAACGTCATCAACGGCGGTGCGCACGCCAACAACAACCTCGATTTGCAGGAATTCATGATTATTCCGCTCGGCGCTCCGTCCTTTAAGGAAGCCTTGCGTTATGGTGCCGAAACGTTCCATGCCTTAAAGAAGATCATTAACTCCAAGGGCATGAGCACGGCTGTCGGCGACGAAGGCGGTTTCGCTCCCAAGTGCGAAAGCCATGAGGAAGCCATTGAACTGATTATGGAAGCCATCAAGGCGGCAGGTTTGGAACCGGGCCGCGACGTGTGCATCGGTTTGGACTGCGCTTCGAGCGAATTCTACGAAGACGGCAAGTACACGCTTGCTAAGAGCTCGGGCAAGTCCATGACGGCCGAAGAGTGGGCACAGGTTTTGAAGGGCTGGGTTGAAAAGTACCCGATTATCTCGATTGAAGACGGCATGGCCGAAGGCGATTGGGAAGGCTGGAAGCACCTGACGGACCTTTTGGGCGGCAAGATTCAGCTTGTCGGTGACGATCTTTTCGTCACGAACCCGAAGATTTTGAAGGAAGGTATCGAGAAGGGAGTTGCGAACTCCATTCTCATTAAGGTCAACCAGATCGGTACGCTTTCCGAGACGTTCGAAGCAATCGATATGGCCAAGAAGGCCGGCTACACGGCCGTCGTCAGCCACCGCTCCGGCGAAACC
>ENA-ORNP01003281-ORNP01003281.1-human-gut-metagenome-genome-assembly--contig:-NODE-3281-length-11749-cov-3.334274_pt1 | contig 11749 bp, 10 predicted proteins | sample MGYA00242119_ERZ509030 | MGnify/ENA primary metagenome ERZ509030 (study PRJEB26280, sample SAMEA2338708) | human gut metagenome | biome: human gut; feature: human-associated habitat; material: faeces...
TCGAAAACATCCTCTGTCGGGTTGGGCAGACGTCCGTAAATATTACCTGCATCTGCCAGACCAAATCTTGCTGCTGCATGATCGCAGTTGCGGAATACATAAGAAGAAGTCTGATAAATCGGTACTGCGCGTGCGTCAGTTACCGGATCGGGAGCTTCCTGTCCTACGTGAAGCTGTAAGGTTTCAAATTTAAACTTTCTATCTGCTCTTTTGAGTTTCTCTGCCATTGGTTTTATTACCTTTCTTTTCTATGTTCGTATGGGATTTTGTAAATTATTCTGCGAACAGCGGAGTGGAGTAATATCTGTCACCGTTGTCCGGAAGCAATGCTACGATGGTCTTTCCTTTATTCTCCGGTCTCTTCGCCAGCTGGATAGCTGCCTGAAGAGCTGCTCCGGAAGAAATGCCTACCAGCACGCCTTCATGTTTTGCAAGGAGCTTTCCGCCTGCGAATGCGTCGTCATTCTCAATCGGAATAATTTCATCATATACTTTGGTGTTCAGTACATCCGGCACAAATCCTGCACCGATACCCTGGATTTTATGTGGACCTCCCTTGCCTTCGGAAAGAACCGGGGAAGTTGCCGGCTCTACTGCCACGATCTTGATATCCGGATTCTGCTCTTTCAGATATTCACCGACTCCGGTCAGCGTTCCGCCGGTTCCCACTCCGGCAATGAACGCATCGACTTTGCCGTCGGTATCGCGCCAGATTTCCGGTCCCGTCGTGCGCTCGTGTGCCGCCGGGTTGGCCGGGTTGTCAAACTGCCCCGGAACGAAAACGTTCGGGAGGGTCTTTTGGAGTTCTTCGGTTTTTTCGAGCGTCCCTTTCATGCCCTTGGCGCCCGGAGTCAAAACGATTTCTGCGCCGTAAGCGGCAATGAGAGCCCGGCGCTCCACGCTCATGGTATCGGGCATTACGCAAATGGCACGATACCCTTTGGCGGCGGCAATGGCCGCCAAGGCAATGCCCGTGTTGCCGCTTGTCGGTTCGACAATGACCGAGCCCGGTTTCAAAAGTCCGCGCGCTTCGGCATCTTCAATCATCGAAAGGGCGGCACGGTCTTTGGCCGAGCCCGAGGGGTTAAAGTATTCGAGTTTGGCAACGACCTTGGCTGCAAGGTCAAACTTCTTTTCCCAACGCGTCAGGCGCAAAAGGGGAGTGTTTCCGATCAGTTCCGTGACTTTCTGTGCGATTTTCATTTTTTGATCCTTTCATTTGAAATTAAAAAATGGGACACGTGCGATGAGAAATCTTTAAAAAAAAGGCCTCGAAAGACACATGTCCCCGAGGCTTTTTTTAATGTGCAACCGGCGTTACCGAATCGATACGAACGCCCGCGCAAGTGCTGGGAGACACGGCGCAAGGTGACAACACAGGCAGAAGACTTCGTAGCCTCCGACATTCTGTTTCATTGTCCGCTTTGTGTCTTTCACAGCACAATCCTTTCATTTTCATCGAAGCGCCTTTTCGCTCGACTGCAACGAGTGTAGGGGGTAATTCCCCGGAGTTCAATAAGGTTTTTGTTTTTGCGCAACAGGCAATTTTGCTTAGAAAGGAAAAATAAATGTCGTGCGAACCCCTTAACTGACGCGCCTTTTCGAAAAGAAAGCGCCAAAAAATGCTTTTCTTTTCTCCCGTCTCGTGTATGATGCGGCTATCGGGATGCGCCGGGTATCGGCGAATCGACCGATTCCTTTTTACGTTTCGGAGTTAAATAAAGTGGGTCTTTTCACGGATAAATCGGGTTCTTGCCCGTGTTCCGATAGGAAAACACCGAAAGCGCCGTGCTCTCGGACGCCTGCCTTTGTCTCCGATTCCCTGAACGTCGTTGCCGTTATTGCCGCTGCACGTGTCGTCGTAGCAGCAGCATGCGCATGCGCACTCGCAGCAGCCGCTGCAGCAGCAGCAAGGCTCGTCAAGGCCTGTGTCGTTCGGGGTGCTTTCCAACCTACCGTAGCTAGAACGTAGATTCGAAACAAACCTAAGAAACAAACACATAAGCCTTCGACGAAATCCGCTGAAGGCTTTTTTGTTATTCGCGCAACACTAAAAAACGGACAAACAATCATGACAACACAAATGAACTGCTTGAACGATTTCCAGATGATTCGCCCCGTGCCGTACATGGGCGTGATTTGGGTCAATCACAAAGCCCAGGAAATGGGGTTCGTCCCCGGAGATAAATCCTGGTGCAATCTCGGGCAGGGTCAGCCCGAAGAGGGGCTGATTGAGGGAGCGCCCGAGCGGTTTACGCATTTGGAGTTGACCTGTCGCGATTATGCCTACGGACCTGTGGGGGGCATCCCCGAGTTGCGCCAGGCCGTTGCTGACATGATGAATCGTTTGTACCGGGTCGGAAAGGTCAGTCAATACGGACCGCAAAACGTGACGGTGGCGGCCGGCGGTCGTGTTGCGCTTACGCGTCTTTTCAGCATTTTAAGCAGTCAGGCGAAGGTTCTTTACCGCAATCCCGATTACACCGCCTACGAAGATCTGATGGCCTACCAAAGGGAGCATTTGCAGTTTGTTTGTGAAAATACACGCCCCCAAGACGGTTTTAACGTTCGCCCCGAAAGGCTTCGCGAACTCATTGACACAGAAGGCGTGAACACGTTTGTCCTTTCCAATCCGAACAATCCGACGGGGTCGCTTGTGCGCGGCAACGACCTTAAAGAGTACTGCCGTATTGCTCGAGAAAAGCACATGCTTCTGGCGCTCGATGAGTTCTATTCGCATTACGTGTATGAGGACGGGGAAGGCGAAGGGAGCACGGTGAGTGCGGCGCGTTATGTCGAGGATGTCGAAAGCGATCCGGTTATCATGATTGACGGTCTGACGAAGAACTTACGGTACCCGGGATTCCGCGTCAGTTGGATTGTCGGACCGAGTCGCATCATTGAGGCGATTAACCGTGCGGCGAGCGCCATTGACGGCGGTACTTCCGTTCCGATGCAACGCCTGGCCTGCGAGGCGTTGCGGCCCGAAGCGCTTGACGAAGAGACGAAAGCGGTGCAGCGCTGCTTTGCGCAAAAGCGCGAATACGTTGTTCGTCGCTTAAACGACATGGGAATTCAAGTGACCATGCCGCCGCACGGTGCGTTTTACGTGTGGGCGGATATTTCCGGTCTTCCCGAACCCCTGTGCGTGGACGAAGATTTTTGTTTAAATGCGCTCGAATATCACGTTATGACGATTCCGGGACGCTTTTTCGACATTCGCCCGAACGGCGATCGCATCAGTCCCGAACCGATGCAGCACTTTATCCGGTTCTCGTTCGGTCCGAAACTTTCCGTTCTCAAAGAAGGGCTCGACCGCATTGAAAAGATGGTTGAAGACAAGCGTTACCAACATCGCGCGGCTTAAGTTCGAAGGCAAGGCAAACCGATCGCCCGGGACAGAGTGTTTCCGGGCGAAATCGTCTGCACGCAGTTTGAGGAAAGTTGATATACTTTCGGTCCTTTTACGTTTGTTAATTAAAGACTTTTAATGAATTTTGACTTCGGAACGTTTGTCTTTTTACTGGTTCTTATTTTCCTAAACGGCGTTTTTGCGATGAGCGAAATTGCCCTGGTTGTCAGTCGTAAGGCTAAGCTGACGGTTTGGGCCGACGAGGGGGATACGCGCGCCGAGCGCGTGATGAAAATCCAGTCCGATCCGACACGAGCGTTTTCTACGATTCAGGTGGGAATTACTTCCATCGGCATTTTGTCAGGTATTGTCGGTGAGTCGGCATTAGCCGAACCCATTACGGCCTCCCTCGTGCGCTTCGGTATGCAAGCCGAATACGCGCACATCATCGGTCTGGCGGTCGTTGTCGTTTTAGTGACGTATTTTTCCATTGTTTTAGGTGAGCTCGTTCCTAAGCGCCTCGGTCAGTCGTGCGCCGAGACCGTGGCCTGCCGTGTGGCGCGTCCTTTAAGCGTTTTCGCGCTTTTGATGGCTCCGTTTGTCAAGTTGCTTGCGGTTTCGACCGAGGTCCTCTTAAAGCCTTTCGGTCTTGAGAAAGCCCAAAAAGACGACATGACCGAAGAGGAGATTCACGCTCTGCTGCAAGAGGGTGAAGAAAACGGCGTGATCGAAGAAAACGAAAGCGACATGGTTAAAAACGTGTTCGGGCTCGATGACAGACTCGCCGCAACGGTCATGACGCCGCGTTGCGATATCGAATTTATCGATTTGGACGATGCCAAGGAAAAAAGCATTGCCAAGATTTTGTCTTCCCCGCGCTCCAGACTTGTTGTCATTCGCGGAGACTTTAATCACGTTCTCGGATATTGCACCACGCGTGCTGTCTTAAGGCAGCTTGTCGATAAGTCCGAAATGGATATCGAAAAGTGTATTTCGCAGGCCACGTTCGTTCCCGAATCGATCTCGGGCTTGGAGCTTTTGGAACACTTTAAGCAAACCAATGCCCCGCTTTCTTTGGTTGTCGATGAGTACGGGGAAGTGGTCGGACTTGTGACGCCACGCGATTTGCTCGAAACCATTGCCGGAGAATTTAAGCCCGAGGCCAACGACGAGCCCGATGCCGTTTCACGTGCCGACGGCTCCTGGATTTTGGACGGCACAATCGCCGTGCCCGAATTAAAAGACGAGTTGGAAATCACGGAACTGCCCGAGGAAGAAAACGCGCCCTACAACACGCTCGCGGGCATGCTCATGTTGCTTTTGGAGCGCGTGCCCAAGCTCGGCGACGTTGTCGTTTGGAAAAATTGGCGCTTTGAAGTCACTTCGATGCAAGGGTTGCATATCGACAAAGTGTTGGCAAAACGCGTCACGGTACCGGTTGCAACGGTGCAACCGCCGAAAAAACAGTAAAGCGGACAGTAAAGCGAGAAGACTTCCGTTTAAAATGACGAATTCCACATAGGGGAAAAGAATGAATACAGAGTTTATTGATCGTCGCTTCAGTCACATCACAATCGGAAAATCGACCATTACGAAGGTTGTTTTGGCCGAAGCCGTGATGGAGCGCATCACGTGCTCGCGTACTGACGCGATGGAAATCATCGATACGATGTTCGATGAAATGGTTCAGGCGATGGAGCATGGGCGCGGTTTGAAGTTTTCTAATTTCGGGACATTTGAACTCAGAGATAAGCGCGCTCGTCCGGGGCGGAACCCGCGCACGCTTGTCGACCACGAAATTCAAGCGCGTCGCGTTGTTATTTTTACGCCGGCTCCCCTGATGCGTGATGCCACGAAGGATTTGCCGGCTGCCTAATCACGAGGCCACTTAGTAAGTCGCACAAGACATCCTTGAGTTGTACAAAACCTCCTTAGCCGAAACGGGGAGGTTTTTTTTCGACTTGTGACAGAAGATTTAAGTTGTGATTATTCCTTTGAGTTTTGTGCGGAAGAGTTGAACTAAATCAGAAAGAACCTGATCCTTGCGGGAAAAGTTTCTCCAGGCAAGGCAAACGCTAAAAGATGGAAAATCAATCGGCGCTGGAAAGTACTTTAGATGTGTTGTCTTTGCAATAAATTTGGCGGCGTGAGCAGGCATAATCGTAATGCAGTCCGTACCTGTTAAAAGATAAGGGATAGCGCTAAAGTGTGATGTTGAGGCGCGCACTCTGCGTCGCAGCCCTCGGCTAACCAATACATCATCAACGATTCCGAAAAATCCAGTACGACTCACCATAATGTGATCGTGGCTTAGAAGCGTTTCTAAATCCATTGTGTTTGAGTCGAAGGTGGCTGGATCAACGAGACAGCCGTATGTACCCTCCCCGATGTTTGTCAATGTAATGCCTTCTTGCGCACATCCTCCTGAAGTGATTGCTAAGTCTATCGAACGAGCAAGGAGCATTTCGGCAACAACGTTGGAGTTGGACTGACGAAAATGAAGACGGGTGCAGTTCGGGATGTTTTTGGCCAGTTCAATCATGGTTTCGCCAAGCGCAATTTCAAAGTCATCTGATAGTCCAATGGTGATTGTTCGTCCCATGAACTCAGCTTGCTTATTCTCGTGTAGTTGAAGGCTCGCCGTGAAGCGGTCTAGAGCATCTTTTGCGAGTGGGTAGACCTGATTGGCAAAAAGTGTCGGGGCTAGACCGCGTCCTGTTCGGGTAAAGAGAGAATCCTGGTACATCTCTCGAAGACGACGGAGATTTAGGGAAACTGCCGATTGTGTCAAGTTAAGCCGTTGTGCAGCACCGGTTGCGCTTTTTTCTTCAAAAATGACTACAAAAACTCTCAGAAGGTTTAAGTCTGCGGTGTTGATATTAATCATACTGATATCAGATGTAGGTAAATGCATCTAGTCACAGAACAGGGTCATTGCAGATAATGCATTAGGTGGCATTTGAAAGTCAAGTTGAATTTCAGATGTCCTCCTCGTTTTGTAAAAAACGTTGTATACAATAAGCGAGAATATTTCTTGTTTGAGATGTGTCATTTTACTCATATCTAAAGGGGTTGTTTTATGAAGCGTCTTTTGGCTTGTGCGGCGGCAGTCTTGAGCATTGCAATGTGGACTCCGACAGCGGCGAATGCGGCAATTGAATTAAAACTCGGTCATGTGTGTCCGGCGACGGGAGATCGTTTGGAACAGTCAGCCCAAGTATTTAAGAAATATGTAGAGGAAAAATCTGGGGGAGAGATTGTCGTTAAAACATTTCCGGCTTCACAACTCGGCGGAGAGCGGGAGATGCTCGAGAGCATTCAGATGGGGACACTGGAATGCGGGACCATTACGAATGCGCCGTTTTCTAACTTTTTGAAAGAAACTTTGGTTTTTGACATTCCATTTGTGTTTTCCAAGGCAGAACATGCACATCGTGTTTTGGACGGGGAGTTTGGTCAGTATCTCTTAAGTCTTGTGGAAAAGCGCATGGGTGTTAAGGCTCTTGTTTTTGGCGAGAACGGACTACGACATTTCACCACAACGAAGGTCGCGGCACATACTCCTAAGGATTTGGCAGGATTGAAATTGCGTGTAATGGAGAATCCTGTCCATATGGAAATGATTCGTGGCTTGGGGGCAATTCCGACTCCCATGGCTTTTGCCGAGTTGTATACAGCACTCGCGCAGGGAGTTGTCGACGGACAGGAGAATCCGGTTGCGCTTAATCAATCTATGCGCTTTTACGAGGTGCAAAAGTACATGATTAAAACAGGGCACCTGTATGCCCCATATATCTTTGTGTTGTCGAATGATTTTTATAACTCTCTTTCGGAAAAACATCGCCGGATTATTCAGGACGGTGCGAAGTTATGGCGTAAAACAGAGCGCGAACTCAACGCTAAGCAATGTGAATCGGGCGAGGAGTTTATGAAGAGCAAGGGTCTGACAATCATTGAGCTCACCCCAGAAGAACATGCGCAGTTTCAGAAGGCAACCAAGAGTGCCGAACAGATGGTTCGAAAGTCGGTTGGAGATGAAATTGTCAATCGCTTTATGAAAGCTGTTGACGCGGCGAAATAATTGGTCGACGTTTTTAAACGTCGTAACCGCGTTTTTTTCTACTTTGCGGAGTTGTTCGCCCTCCAGGAATAGCTCCGCTTATTTTCGAGATTTTCATGATTCAAAGTCTTTTAGCTCTGAAAGAACGACTTGTTCGAATCGAAGTGTTTGCTTGCGGTCTGTTACTTATCGTTATGACGCTTGTCATTAGTTACGGGATGTTTGAACGCTTTGTGATTCGTCACGGAGTTGGGTGGACTGACGAGCTGTCACGCTACGTAAGTATCTGGGCAATCTTCTTCGGGGCAAGTCTTGGCATTGTCCGTGGTGCCCATGTGGGAGTTGAGGTTTTTGTGCACTGTCTCCCCGAAGCATTGCAACGCATTGCTGAAAAACTCTCACTTCTGATTTGCACAATTTTTACCGGAGTTCTGACTTGGCAGGCTGTTTTGTACTTTATCCGACTAGATAACTCTGGTCAGGTAACACCTGCGATGCTTGTGCCGATGTCGTGGGTGTTTTTAGCTGTTCCTGTCGGTTGCGCTTTTATGTTCGTGCATTTTTTTATTGAGCTTGTTACGCATGGCTTGGTGAAAAAACAGGAAGAAGCGGAGGTGACACATGGGTGAGGTTCTGCTAATTGCGTTGGGTACCTTCATTATTTTGAATGTACCTATTGCATTCAGTATTGGGGGAGCCGCGCTTCTGGCAATCTATCTGCAAGGAAGAATTCCGCTCTTTATCGTTGTCCAAAAGCTTTTTACCGGAATGGACTCGTTCCCCCTTCTAGCAATCCCGCTGTTTATGATCGCCGGGATTTTGATGGAACGAGGCGGTATTTCAGCACGGCTGATTATGTTGGCCAAAAACTGTGTTGGAAATATTTACGGAGGCCTTGGCATCGTAACAATTCTTGCGAGCATGTTTTTTTCGGCCATTTCAGGATCTGCTCCCGCTACGGTCGTTGCCATCGGATCAATCATGATTCCAGCGATGATTAAGGATGGATATGACAAGCGATTTGCTGTCGGTCTTATGGCGGCTGCCGGAACTACGGGATTTGTCATTCCGCCGTCGATTCCTTTGGTTACGTATGGCATTACGATGAACGCTTCCATAGGAAAGCTTTTTGCTGGCGGCATTGTTCCTGGAATTCTCATGGGATGCGCCATGATGCTTGTATGCTATGTCGTGAGTCGTCGACACGGTTACAAGTCAAAAAATTTCGTCAAACTTGAGCCGGGTAAGGCTCTGAAAGAGGCCAGTTGGGGTATTTTGATGCCCGTCATTATCCTCGGAGGTATCTACGGGGGCTTCTTCACGCCGACCGAGGCAGCGGCTGTGGCCACAGTCTACAGTTTTATTGTCGGGAAGTTCATCTACAAAGAACTTACTTGGAAAGACTCCTTTAAGTGCTTTGCGGATGCCGCTGTGCCTTCGGCTATGGTCATGATGATTATCGGCTGTGCGGCATCAATGAGTTGGATTATGACAACCCAACAGATTCCGGTCGCTGTGACGAACTACCTGACGAGCTTCACAACATCGCCCTACATGATGCTTCTTATCCTGAATCTTATTTTGCTGATTACGGGATGCCTTATGGAAGTTAACGCTGCGGTGATTCTTCTAGGGCCGATTATGTTGCCGATTCTCTTAACTTTTGGAATTGATCCGGTTCACTTCGGGGTCGTCATGATTGTGAATCTGGCAATTGGGCTTCTCACACCTCCATTGGGCATCAATCTTTTTGTTGCAAATGGTTTACGAAAGGATGTTGCCTTCAAGGATGTCGTTCGATACTCAGTACCGTTCCTGTGCATATTGGGAGTTGTTCTCTTGGCAATAACGTTTATGAGCCAGCTTGTGCTCTTTACGGCGAACTTCCTCGGATAATTTTTAAACGGAGATGAATAATGTCTGAAACAGTGCGTGTGGCGGTTATGCAAACTGCCCCGGTTATCTTTAACAAAGACGCGACAATTGAGAAAATGGCAAGACTTGTTCCGGAAGCCACGAAAGCCGGGGCTAAGTTGGTGCTTTTCCCGGAAGCTTTTATCCCTTGCTATCCGCGTGGGATGAGTTTTGGATCGAACGTAGGCAAGAGAACGGATGCAGGAAGAAAGGACTTTCGCTTGTATTACGAAAACTCTGTGGCAATCCCTGGGCCGGATTGCGACAAACTGGCGGCTATTGCTGCCCAAAACGAGGTTTACCTTGTTACGGGACTTATCGAAAAGGACGGCGGCACGGTTTATTGCACAGTAGTGTTTTTCGGGCCGGACGGTGCCTATCTTGGAAAACATCGCAAATTGATGCCGACTGGATCTGAGCGCCTTATTTGGGGTCGAGGCGATGGCAGTACTTTGACAACAGTGGATACTCCGTTCGGGCGACTAGGCGCTGTTATCTGTTGGGAAAACTACATGCCTTTACTACGGGCAACAATGTACGGAAAAGGAGTGGACATTTATCTAGCTCCGACAGCAGACAGTCGTGATTCATGGCAAGCAACACTGCAACACATTGCCATTGAAGGGCGTTGTTTCGTTATCGGATGCAACCAGTATGTCACCAAAGATATGTATCCGAAAGAGGTACTGGAATCGGGGGAACTTGATTCCGAGCCTGAGGTGATGTGCCGGGGCGGAAGTGCTGTGCTAAATCCTCTTGGGAAATATGTTTGCGAACCTCTTTATGGAAAAGAGGGCATGCTCATCGCAGATTTGGATATGGGGGTTCGCGCTGAAGGACAGTACGACTTTGATGTGGCCGGTCACTACGGACGGCATGATGTTTTTAATCTTGTAGTTGACGAACGAGCCAAGACGGGGCTCACTCTTATTAAGAATTAATCTTCTCCCTTCCTTAGGTAAAAGGACACCCCTTTGCGCTTAAATGCGCAAAGGGGTGAATTCAGAGTTTTGTCATGAATTCTTTTTCTTACTTTAACCCAGTAAAACTTGTTTATGGACCTGGTGTGCTTAGTCAGGTCGGGAAAGAGATCCTCCACTTAGTCGACGTCGGAGCCTCAGTGCTTGTAGTTTATGGCGGAGGTTCCGTTAAGCGTACAGGAGTGTTAGATCGGGTTCTCTCCGAGTGCCGAAATGCGGGATTTCGTTGCATTGAACGCGGGGGTGTCCGCCAAAATCCGACAGTGGAATTTGTACGAGAAACGATTGAGATTATTCGGCGAGAAAGAATCGATGCTGTTTTGGCTATTGGGGGAGGCAGTGTCATTGATACCGCTAAAGCAAGCGTTTTGGGAGAGGCCTACGAGGGAGATGTATGGGACTATTTCTGCGGAAAAGCCAATAAACCGGCTCGCCTTCCGATTGCTACGGTGCTAACGATTCCTGCGGCTGGTTCAGAACAATCGGCGCGTTGCGTGATATCTAACGGAGATATTAAAAACGGAGCCGGAAGTGAATCGATGAACATCCGCCCTCGGGTGTCGATAGTGGATCCGACAGTTTTTATGACATTATCACAACGCCAAATGGCTGCTGGCGTTTCAGACATGATGAGTCATGTATTTGAGCGGTATTTCACAAATACGAAGGGAGTCGAGTTCACGACGGAAGAGTGTGAAGGAGCCCTTCGGGTCACGATGCAAAGTGCCCGGAGACTCAAAGCAGATTGGAGTGATTTGGAAAGTTGGGAACAAATCGGTCTTGTGGGTAGTTTTGCGCATTGTGGCTTTTTCGGGATGGGTCATGAGGAAGATTGGGCCTGCCACGCGATAGAACATGCTCTCTCGGGTTGGAATCCCTCAATTGTTCACGGAGAGGGACTTGCAGTCTTAACACCAGCTTGGATGCAGTATGTTTGGAAACATAATCCCGAGCGGTTCGTGCGCTTTGCACGATACGTGATGGGAGTGACAGGGGGTAGCTCCCAGGCCGAGGTTGTAACTCTTGCTATAGGAAAATTGAGGAATTTTTATTCCTTCCTAGGACTCCCACGTCGTCTTGCGGAACTCGTAGAGGAAGATATTCCTTATGAAAAAATTTCCGAACTTGCCACGCATTTTGGTAGTATCGGACATTTCAGTGTTTTGCAAAAAGAGGATGTTTGCAAGATTCTGAAATCAGCATGAGAGTCTTCGGGGTAAAAATTAATATTTTGCTTTGTGGGTTCTATGTTGCTTAGCGTGAGAAATGTGTCAGAAAGCGTTGTTACGGAGTTGGGCGTTAGATTCGACCCGCACAAGGCAAATATTTCTCACAGTGCTCTGATTTATAAAATTTTTTACAGATAGCTTTGCTTTGTTGACTTTAAGGAGGGTGTATGTCTGACGCAATGTCAGGCAAGCAGGCGCTTATGCGCTACGGGTC
>ENA-ORNP01003283-ORNP01003283.1-human-gut-metagenome-genome-assembly--contig:-NODE-3283-length-11740-cov-9.107060_pt1 | contig 11740 bp, 13 predicted proteins | sample MGYA00242119_ERZ509030 | MGnify/ENA primary metagenome ERZ509030 (study PRJEB26280, sample SAMEA2338708) | human gut metagenome | biome: human gut; feature: human-associated habitat; material: faeces...
TTTCTGCTGCTGGTCGCTCCGGCCCTGCTGTGGTATGCCCTGCGGGTAGGGCAGGGCGAGCTGCGGCTGATCATGCTGACCGCCATGGGCCTGGGCGCGGCGGTGTATCTGCTGGCGCTCTCGCCGCTGATGCGTCCGCTGTGGGACTTCTGGCTCAGCGCCGCCGCGGGCACAGGCCGGCTGCTGTGGTGGCCGGTGAAAAAATTTACGGCGGCGGCGAAAAAAGCCTTTATTTTTTGTAGGAAGTGCGTTATGATAAGAAAAAAGCGCGCTGCGGAAAAGGAGGCGGAACGCCATGCAGAAAGGGCAGGCGCACGCAAAGAAGCGCCGGACAAATCCCATATTGCTGCTGGTCATTCTCGCTCTGGTGGTGTTTTTAGGCGTGGAGCTGATCCGGGTGGGCAAGCGGCTGAACGAGGCTTCACAGCAGCAGGCCGCGCTGGAGAGACAGCTGCAGCAGCAGACCCAGGAGAACCAGGCGCTGGAGTCTGACCTGGCCAAGAAGGATGACGAGGAGTTCATCAAGGACCTGGCCCGCGACCAGCTGGGGCTGGCCGAGGCCGGCGAACGAATTTTCTACGATGTGAATGACTGAAAACACGCTCCGGCGCTGCCGGAGCGTGTTTTTTCGAAAGAAATGCAGCAAAAGGCTCCGGCGAATGCCGGAGCCTGTGCTTTTTGTGAGGAGAAAATGATATCAGGGAAGAAACGGCGCCGTCTGCTTACGCAGGGGCGAACGCTCCTGATAAGCGATTTACTCTGCGGCCTGAGCAGCCTTCTTGTTGCGGCCCAGAGCGCGGATGCCCTCCACCACCAGGTCGATAGCCAGGATCACCAGCAGGACACCGATGATGCCGCGGACGTAGCACCACACCACGCCTTCGCCGCCGGCCATGATGCCCACGACCTGCGCCTTGATGGTAAACACCAGGGAGGTCAGCGTCACGATCAGCATGAAGAACATGGGGAAGTAGAACATCTTGTTGTTGCGGCCGACCTTACCCAGCCAGCAGCACACAGCCAGCAGACCCAGAGCAGCCAGCAGCTGGTTGGCAGCGCCGAACAGAGCCCAGATCTTGGCGTAACCGGTCAGGCCCAGGGCCACGCCGGCCACCACGGTGATACCGGTAGCCACATAGGGGTTGGTGATAACGCGCTTCCAGCCGGTCAGATCCTCGCGGGTCTTGCCGGGCTCGACAAAGAACTCAGCGAACATATAGCGGGCCAGACGGGTGGCGGTATCCACGGAGGTCAGGCAGAAGGCGGACACGGCCAGGATCAGCATGGAGTACACCACGTTGTAGCAGCCGGAGCCGAACACCTTGGAGAACATGGAGGCCAGACCGGTGGCAAACACGACGGTAGGCGTCGTGGTGGTGCCGTCAGCATACTGGTTCCAGATGTAACCAACAGCGCAGACGGAGATCAGAGCCAGAGCGCACTCGATCAGCATACCGCCATAGGCGATGGGCTTGGCGTCCTTCTCCTGATCCAGCTGCTTGGACGTGGTACCGGAGCCCACCAGGGAGTGGAAGCCGGACACAGCGCCGCAGGCGATGGTCACGAACAGAGCGGGGAACATGTAGCCCAGGGAGGTGCCGGTGGGCTTCAGCGTATCCTCGAAGCCCAGGAAGGCGGGCATGTCCACGATGGGGTGTGCGCCGATGATGCCCACGACAGCCAGGATCATCATGCCGTACAGCAGGAAGGAGCTCAGGTAGTCACGGGGCTGCAGCAGGATCCACACGGGGGTGACGGAAGCAACGCCGATGTACAGACCGACAATGATCATCCACACGGTGTAGCTCAGATAGATGGGATGCCAGTTCAGGCCGATGATCATGCAGACCACGATGCCGATGACGCCGATGATCGTGGAGATGCCCAGAGGGGCGTTGCGGCGGTATACAAAGAAACCGAAGATAATGGCCATCAGGATGAACATGATGGAGATGATGGCGGTGGAGGCATTGGCAGCGGAAGCCGCATAGTCCACAGCGCCGTCAGCGGTATAGGTGGCCTTGAAGGTGTTGGCCACGATGGAGGCGAAGGCCGCCACCACCAGGATCAGGGTCAGGTAAGCGAAGGTGATAAACAGCTTCTTGGCCTTGGCACCGATGGCGTCGCCGATGACCTCACCGATGGACTCGCCCTTGTGGCGAATGGAGGCGAACAGGGCGCCGAAGTCATGCACGCCGCCGAAGAAGATACCGCCGATCAGGACCCACAGCATAACGGGGACCCAACCGAACACAGCGGCCTGAATGGGGCCGTTGATGGGGCCGGCACCGGCGATAGAGGAGAAATGGTGACCCATCAGCACGGGAGCCTTGGCAGGACAATAATCCTTGCCATCCTCCATGGTATGGGCAGGAGTCGGACGGGAGTTATCCACGCCCCACTTCTTGGCCAGCCAGCCGCCGTAGAAGATATAACCTACGACCAGGACAGCGCAGCCAATAATAAGGAACAACGCAGCATTCATACAGCTCTCTCCTTTCTGAATAGCGATTTCTTTTGCTTATGAAACAGGCCTCTTTCGAAAACCTGTGCTGCACTATGTCCGCTGGCATTGGTGCTGATCTTTTCCTCAGGCAGCACCACCAGCCCGGTATGAAAGTCCATCCAGCCCCAGTAGGACAGCTTGAAGCTCTTGTAGAGCTTGCAGCGCTTCAGTGCCTTGCGGGCGTCTTCGTCGCAGCTGTCACAGACAAACAGCGCGGTGATGTAGGTATACATATGGGTGGAGTTTGGCTGGATGCGGGCCATACCCTGTTCGTAGGCCAGCTTTTCGCACCTTTCATATATCTCCTTCGTCAGATGGGGAACATTGAAGAGGTACACATATTCAAAGCTGTTGGCCTGCCAGAGCTTGGCCTTTTTGGAGAGCACGTACTTCTCGGCGGTGGCGTAGAAATCCATCGTGGCGGCCAAGGCGTGCTCGTTCTCTTCGCAGCGGGTCACATCATAGCTGCCGGCGTACACATCGCACAGACGGTCGACGGCTTCCTGTCGGGTCATAGCGGCTCCTCCCTTTTCATAACGATTTCTTAGCATTCAGGACGTGGTTCATCGTTCCTTTCGCAATTAAAACTGCGAAATATTCATACCGGAAAAGTTGCATTTCCTGTTTTTTAGCAAACAAACACGCCCGCCCACTAATAACATCATTACTATACGCCGGTGTTTTTCAACTTTCAAGCCGCAAAATGAACAATTTTTGAACATTAAGTTTGTATAAATTTTTGGTTGATTTGTGCAAAAAAATGTGGTAGTTTGAAAACGTTACCGACACTTGCCGTTTTTTTCGTTTTACGAGGCGCTGTCCCGCCTGCAAGAACGGTTTGCGCCGGTTTCGTTTTTATCAGCGGACAAATTGGAAACGTTGCCGCCTTCACATCCGCAATTTCCTGAAAAGGTAAGAAAAAACACCATCCCGTGGGATGGTGTTTTGTGATTTTTTCGGTTACTGTCACCCCAGGTGTCGCTCGAAATTGCCGCCGGCATGGACGCCCTCCTGCACGATGTAGAAGGCATCCGGGTCCACCCGGCGCAGAACATCCTGCAGGGTGTCGATCTCATACTTGGACAGGCAGACGCAGAGCACCTGCACCTCGTCGCCGGTCCAGCCGCCCCGGCCCGTCCAGCTGGTAACGCCCCGGTCCAACTGCTCCATGATGTAGCGGGGCAGCTGGGGGTCGTTCTTCTTGGTGAAGATCAGCAGCTGTACCGTAACATTCTGCCGGTGGATACGGTCCAGAAACAGGCTGCTCAGCACATTATATATAGCGGAGTAGATCGCGGTGGTGGCATCGAACAGGAAGAAGCACAGGGTGTACAGCAAAGCGTTGAAGGAAATGGAGAACCGGCCCACGGTGAAGCGGCTGCCCTTCTTGCTGAGATACAGCCCCAGGATGTCCAGTCCGCCGGTGGAGCAGCCGCAGGTCAGCACCAATCCAGAGGCAAAGCCCGCCAGGATGCCGCCCACCATGCAGCTGGTGAGGAGGTCCGGAATGACCGGCGTGGACGGCGAGGGAATGACCGCCAGAAAGACAGAGTTGCAGACGGTGCAGATCGCCGCCTTCCAGAAAAACTCCCGGCCCAGGGCCTTGTAGGCCAGCAGGAACAAGGGAATGTTCACGAAAAAATACAGTACACCGGCCAGGTCGAAGGGCAGGGAGAGAGACAGCTCCCGCTGCAGAAGGGTACGGATCACCTGGCACAGGCCGTAGGCCCCGCCGCCGTAGAGGCCCTGAGGCACGATGAACACGTTGATGGCCACGCTGAGCAGCAGACCGCCCAGCAGACCGCCGATCAGGCGCAGGCTCTTGTTGTGCATAAGCTTCTGATACATGGAGCGATACTCCTTTTCTTCAATGGTAATGTCAGTAATGCCGGCAGGATACGTAGGTGGTACGTATATGGCACGTGTACGGTACGTATATAGTATGTGGCGGAACGGGAAATGTCAAGCACTTCCCGTTCCGCCGCGGATCAAAAGCTATATCGCAGGCAGCGCTCCAGTCTGCGGAGCGCCCGGTGCAGTGAACGGGACACCGTGGACTTGTTGACGCCCAGCACCGCCGCGATTTGGGTCACGTTCATGTCCCTCTCCATGTACAGCGCCAGGACCTCCCGCTGGCGGGGCGTCAGCTCCGCGGCCACAGCCTTGGGCAGGTTCCGCAGCAGCCGACGGCGGCGTTCGCTGTTGTCCCCGGCCTGGGTGTGGAGCCAGAACTCAAGACCCGCCCGATCCATGGGGTCATATACGGTACTCGCCATAGCCGCAGAAGCTCCTGTCGTAGTAGCGGGCCGTCAGCTGGGTCAGGCGGCGGCACTGCTCCAGCATGGGCATCTGGTCCTCACCTGCCGGGACGGTGGTGGCGCGGAAGGCGGTGATGTCGGCTGCCTGGCTGATGGGATAGGTGAAGAAGCCGACCGGGATGCTGGTCTCAAAGTTCTTCTGCTGGATCTCGGCCTTGACGGTGGGGTTGCGCTGCAGGCGGGACACCGTGACAAGGTTCATATAATAGAAGCTCAGCTCGGTCAGTTCCGGCACCATGGACTGAATGAAGATGTGGGCCTTGGCGGGGTCGATGCCCACGGCCAGATAGTCCAGCGCCACCTGCAGGATGTTCTGGCGCACCTTCTCCGGGTTGTCGGCGTTGTCGGTCAGGGCCTGTGCGTCGGCGATCATCACATAGATCTCATCGTACTCGCCGGAGTTCTGCAGGCGCACGCGCTCCTTCAGGGAGCCGACGTAGTGGCCCACATGCAGACGTCCGGTCGGGCGGTCGCCCGTCAGAATCACTTTTTTCATGGTTTTCTCCTTTTGAATGAGAACTCCCTCCGTCAAGCCCTGACGGGCTTGCCAGCTCCCTCTGGGAGGGAGCCTTGCCTTCTCAGTCACCTGCGGTGACTGCTCTCCCAAAGGGAGCGCCAAGGACCTCTCCGCAGCGCCAGAGCCTCCCTCTGAGAGGGAGGTGGCATCGCGCAGCGATGACGGAAGGAGTTCTTTCCACGTTTTTCATTGCTTTCAGTATATCCCGCCCCGCTTTTTCTGTCAACAAAAGCAGCCGGAGAAAAAGAAAAAAGCGATGGAAAACTTCCATCGCTTTGCTGGCGCCTCTTGCCTGACTCGAACAGGCGACACCCTGATTAACAGTCAGGTGCTCTAACCGACTGAGCTAAAGAGGCATCTATATAAAACGGCATAGAGCCGTTTTACTACTATAAAATGGTGACCCGTACCGGAATCGAACCGATGTTAAAGGCGTGAGAGGCCTCTGTCTTAACCGCTTGACCAACGGGCCATACGTCCATTTTGCATCGGGGTTTCGCTCCCGACTCGATTATTTTAGCATAGGAGTCCGACTTTGTCAACAAGAAATTTCAAATTTTTCAAAATTGTTTTTGGACGCACCTGTTTTCCGCGCAGGAGCGGCCAAAAACACCAGAAAAATCCAGTCTCAGAGCCAGCGCCGCACCCAGCGCACCTGGCTTTTTGCCATGCCGAGGGCCAGCCCGATGTACACGCCCACCACGCTCTCCGCCTCGCCCAGCTCCATCTGCTGGCGCTGCTGGCGCATCATCTGCTGCAGCACCATGTTGTCCCACTCGGCGTCGCTGCGCTGCAGGATCTCACACAGCAGGAAGAACAGCAGGATGGTGGTCACCTCGTCGTAGACGCTGTAGGTAGTAAAGATGCGCGGGGCACTGTCCACACTAAAGGCGTTGAACAGGTTGACGAAGATGTTCATGCTCAGCTGGTAGCCCACCATGATAAAAGTCATCGTGCGCCCGGGCAGTGTGCCCAGATTGCGGCTGTGCAGCCGCCGGGTCAGGGTCAGGCAGCACACCGCGAACAGCAGCACGAAAAGGCCCAGATAGACCCACCGGCTCCAGGCCCAATACTGCCGGTCCATGTGATACACCGCATTCTGCAGCAGCTTGGCCCCCCGGTAGATGATGTGCTGCATGGTGCCCGCAGCCGTGGCGTAGAACACCGCCCACGCTGCCGCGATGCGGAAGCACAGCCGGATGCCCACCGCCGCGATGCTCCACAGCAGAAAGGTGCGCAGCGACTCGGTGTAGAGGTTGTGGGGCACCTGCTCCCACACGATGGTAAAGCAGACCTCCGCCAGCAGGATGCCGGTCAGCCGCACCGCAAAGCGCTCCTGCCGCTCCAGCTTCCAGGTAGTGGCCGCCACGCACGCCAGCAGTTCCAGCACATAGCCGTGGCGTTCAAACAGATCGATGACCGTACTCATAGCACAAATTCGTTGCCCATGCTGCGGGCCAGCTCCTCCATGAATTCCTTTTTGCGCAGACGGCTGATCTGCAGCTTCTCCCCGTTGGAAAGCACCACGTCGCTGCCGGTGACGGTCTGGATGTGCTTCTGGTTGACCAGATAACACTTGTTGCAGCGCAGGAAGCCCTTGCCGTGCAGCCGCTGTTCGGCGTCCTGCAGGGTTCCGGTGCCCGGCAGCTGGCCTTTTTCGGTGTGATAGGTCAGCTTGTGGCCCTGCACCTCGATGTAATAGATCTCCCACAGCAGCAGCCGCTGGGTGCCGGTGGGCAGGGCCACCATCACGCTCTCGGCGGCGGCGCGCCAGCGCTGGGCCGCACGGTCCAGCTTGATGCTCAGCGGCCCATACTGGGCAGGCTTGATGATGTAGTCCAGCGCATCCACCTCATAGCCCTTGACCGCAAACTGGGCCATGTTGGTCACAAAGATCAGGATGACCTGCCGGTCGATCTCCCGCAGGCGGTGGGCCGCCTCCATGCCGTTGATGCCCGGCAGCTCAATGTCCATGAACACGATGTCATAGTCGGCACGGTAATGTTCCAGAAACGACGCCGCATCCCCGAAGGCCGTGGTCTCCAGCGGGATATCCCGCTCTGCCGAGTAGCGGGCAAGGCATTCTTTCAGATGTTCCAGCTCTCTGGGGCTGTCCTCCACGATCGCACAGCGCAGCATCCGGTTCTCCCCTTCACAAAAACTTTTCGGAATCAGTATAGCGCAACCTGTGAAAATTGGCAACAATTGCCCTTGCACACAATAAACATCCACCAGCCGAGCTGGTGATTTTTCCTTCATTTTTGTCGATTCGTGTCCATTGGGAAACAGCTGAAGGTTTTTCACGCTCACAGGGTCCGGCCTTGCCCGTATTGCAAAAGCCAAAATATTTTCAACATCCAATCAAAAAACAAGGCAATGTGTTGACTTTTGCTGAAAGTCTTGCTATAGTATGAGATACAAGGATTCCATATAGGTTCTGCGTGAGAGAATGAGAGACGCACAACAGCCCCTTTCGGCTTGTGGTGCGTCTCTTTCTTTTTGCAAGGTTGGAATCTTCTCTGCGTTTTTCCGTGTGCACCGGAAGTACAGCAGTCCCAAAGACCCGATGGGAGAATGGCCATTCCCGTCCATCATCACAAGAATGACACGATACCAAGAGACTGTCAAAAGGAGAACAGAATCATGAAAAAGATTTCGCGGAAAAGTTTCCTGAAGCTGGCAGCCGCCACCACTGCCGGAACTGCTATGGCTCCCGCTCTCATGGGCTGTGCCTGGCCTGACACGCAGGACCACACCCCCTACAAAGGCGATATCGTGTTGCTGCTGAGCAACGATATCCACTCCAATCTGGGTACTTCTAAGATCATGAGTACGGACGGCTCTACCCGGATCACCGGCGGCGTGGCGCGAATGGCCGCCGCACAGGCCGGGGTACGCCACCGAGCCTTTGGCAAAACCCTGACCTTGGACGGTGGTGACTACTCCCAGGGAACTCCTTACCAGGACGGCTATCAAAAGGGCTGGGAGATTCTGGCCCTGGCCGAAATGCAGGTAGATTTCTGCACCCTGGGCAACCACGAATTCGACGTGGGCGATCAGGCCGTCGAAAACTCCTGGGTCAACGCCCGGAAAAACCGGCTGCGCTACGGGGTCTACCACAAACTGCCCCAGTTGCTGGTATCCAATATGTTCATCAAATACAACGCCAACGGCGAGCCGATCTCTTATACCAGCGCCGACATCCGCCCCAATGACCTGAGCACTAATGCTTTTGGTGCCGGGGCCTACGCCAAGACTGGGGCCAAAAACTACGCCATCCGCCAGGTAGCAGGCTACAGGGTGGGTCTGTTTGCCCTGGAAGGCGAGGAGTCCTACGGCTACTGCAAGAACTCGGACCTGACCCGGATGGACTGTGCCGAGGTTGCCAGAGTCTATGCCCGTTTCCTCAAGGAGGAGAAGGGCTGCGATCTTGTCATCGCCATCAGCCACTGCGGCATGGAAGAGGACCGGGCCACCGCGCGGGCTCAGGAAGGCTTCCTGGACGTGATCCAGAACGCTCACGACCATCTCGCCTATGACCAACCCATCGTGGAAAACGGCGTGATCATGACCTCCACCGGCTGCTATGCTCAAAACCTGGGCGTGCTGAGCCTGCAAAAAACATCTGCCGGCTGGACCTGGGTGCCCGAGGAGACCTGCTGCTATGAGCTGACGAAGGCATACGACTACGAGGATCCCCGGGATCTGTCACCGGAAGCTCTGGCATACCGGAGTATGCAGGATCTTCTGGCCCGCTACGACGCAGACCTGACGGCACCGGACGGCTATTTCTCCAAGCTGGGTCTGGACGATGTAACGCCGGACAGCGTGGTGATGACCATCCCCACCGGCTACGACTATATCCAGTACGAAGACGGAAAGGCCATCGGATACACCTACATCCAGTCTCCTGTCACTGCCTTTATCTGTGATTCCTTCAATTATGCCTCCGGCTCTCAGGTATCCTTCGTGTTCGGCGGCTACGTCCGCACTGCGCTGTATCAGGGTGACTTTACCGTCGCGGACGCCTTCAACGAGCAATCCACCGGTGAATCGGCAATCGACCACAGCGCGGGCTCCAGTCTGGTGGTCTGCGACTTGTCCGGTGCACAGCTGGCATCCATCTGTGTCTTTGATGCTGCGTGCTCCGGTGTCACCCCTCAGGGCCGGACCTACGGCGGTGCCGGCACCCTCCACACCGGAAATCTGCGCTACCGCTATCACATTTCTGACGGGCAGATCTCCTGTGATGTTTCCAGCATCGAAGTCTATTTCCCGGAGAGCGACAGCTGGCAGACTCTGGACTTCCACAAAGCCTACTCCACCTCTTTCACCTTTGAATCCTCCCAGAACTTGGTGAGTCTGCTGCCCTGGGCTAGCAAAATGGCCACAGGGCAGGCGCTTCCCTTTGCCCCCTACGATGAGGCCACCGGCACCTACATGGATGTTCCCTCCGACAACAAATCGGAGGAATACTACCGGTTCTGGGCTCCTTATTGCCGCGGCAAGGGTGTGCTGGAGGGCACCAGCTATGAACTGAAATCTTGGACAGCCCTGTATTACTATGCCGCCAGCATGAACGGTACCTTATCCGATGCCTACACCCCGGACCATCTGATGCAGACCCGCATCCAGGGTTGATTTTCCAACAACTTCTGATGTAAAAAGCTATACGACCACGGCAGGCTAGAAGATTAAATTAAAAACAGCTGGATGCTTCATCTGAACGATGATACACCCAGTTGTTTCTTTTATTGGCACAGCCTCTCTAACAACGCCGTGCAACCTGCCAGTACATCCCGCCATGTGTCCTCGAAATTTCCAGTAAACCACGGGTCGGCCACATCGTGCGGCGTACTGGTATACGACATCAGGAGGGAGACCTTGTGCAACGGGTCGTTCCCTACAAAACGAGCCATATCCCGCAGGTTGCTTCGATCCATTGCAACCAGATAATCATAGGTATCATAATCCTGCCGTGTCATCTGACGCGCCGTTTTGCCTACACAGGAAATGGCATGGTCTGCCAATTTTTGCCGAGCGGGTGGATAGACCGGGTTGCCCACTTCTTCCGCACTGGTCGCAGCAGAGGCGATTTCGAATTTTTCTGCAATACCGGCTTTTTCCACAAGGTCTTTCATAACAAATTCCGCCATGGGACTACGGCAGATATTCCCCAGACAGATGAACAAGATTCGGGTCATTTTCTCTCAGCTCCTTTGGGCAACAGGATACCATTGTCGGGACAGTATTGGAATGGGCTTTTCCCTGCTGTGCCAGAACGTAACGAAAAGCATACCCTCCACCAACTGTGCAAAGACATCCGTCCAGCCCGCAGAATGCCAGCTTCTTTCGGAGATTGGAAACGGTATTGCCAACCACTTTTAAGGTATCAGCGCAATCCTTTCCCCATACAGCATCAAAAAGCTCTTTTTTAGAGAGCGTCGTTCCTTCGCAGACTGCCAGCACCCACAACAGGTCGGATTCAAGACGTGTCAACGAAATATTTCTGCCGTTGGCTGAAATTTCATGTCGGGTGTTGTCAATCACCAATCCCGGCAGTTCCAGTTTTTTCTTTGCGCAGAATGTGATCTGCTCCGCCTCAATCTGCGCCTGTTGCAAAAGGCTCAGAATCGTTTGCTCCAGTACCTGGTCCGGGGTGTTCGCTCGTATCACAATCATGGAAGGCTCCTGTGTCACCGTTACTCTGCATCCATTTCGCGGATCAGATTGACCATTTCGATGGCGCTGACCGCACAGTCATAGCCCTTGTTTCCGGCTTTCGTACCTGCCCGCTCGATTGCCTGCTCGATATTTTCAGTCGTCAGAACGCCAAATAAAACAGGAATACCGCTTTCCAGCGAAACTGCTGCGATGCCTTTTGAGACTTCGTTGCAGACGTAGTCGTAATGGCTGGTAGAGCCGCGAATCACTGCGCCAAGGCAAATCACAGCATCGTACTTTCCGCTTTTTGCCATTTTGGAAGCAACCAGCGGAATTTCAAACGCTCCCGGCACCCATGCGACATGAACATCGTCCTCGCTCACATCGTGCCGGAGGAGTGCATCCATTGCCCCGCCAAGGAGCCTTGAGGTGATGAACTCGTTGAATCGTGCAGCAACGATACCGACCCGGATGTTTTGTGCAATCAGTTTTCCTTCAAATGATTTCATTGTAAAATCCCTCTTTTCCTTAATAACTCAGGATATGTCCCATTCTTGCCTGCTTGGTTTTCAGATAGAACAGGTCGTGCGCGGTCGCAGTCATCTGAATTGGGACACGTTCTGTAATCTCCAGACCGAACTCGGAAAGTTGGTATACCTTATCCGGATTATTGGTCAACAGGCGCAAACTATGTGCTCCCAGCTCCCGCAAAATCTGTGCTCCCATATAATACTC
>ENA-ORNP01003294-ORNP01003294.1-human-gut-metagenome-genome-assembly--contig:-NODE-3294-length-11709-cov-6.593788_pt1 | contig 11709 bp, 10 predicted proteins | sample MGYA00242119_ERZ509030 | MGnify/ENA primary metagenome ERZ509030 (study PRJEB26280, sample SAMEA2338708) | human gut metagenome | biome: human gut; feature: human-associated habitat; material: faeces...
CCCGGAGGGCATTATTCTGGAATCGGTGCTGGAGGGCTATGCCGAATACTACTCCGCCGAGCTGTCCGAGAAAATGCGGCGCGGTATGCGCGAGAGTGCATTGAAAGGCAGAGCGATCAGCCGTTGCCGCGCTCTGGGCCTGACCACGGATTCCGACAAGCACTTCATCATCGATCCCAAGACGGCCCCCATCGTGCACTTCATCTTCGAGCGGTACGCCGCCGGGGATTCCTCCATGTCTATTGTCGAGCAGTTGAACGCCAAGGGGCTGCGCACCAGTCAGGGCAACCAGTTCAACAAATGCTCTATCCCCCGCATCATTCAGAATGAGGCCTATCGCGGGGTCTATGTCAGCAAAGCATATAATGTCCGCATCGAGGGAGCGATCCCCGCCATCATCGACGATGAACTTTGGGAGAGGGCACAGACTATGTTGAAATTGAACCAGCAGAAGCGCACCAAGAATGCCGCTAAGGCAGACTATTTCCTTTCTGGCAAGTTGTTCTGTAAAGAATGTGGCAGCCCGATGAAGGGCGTAAGCGGGCACAGCAGCACCAACGGCGAGGTCTACCGCTACTATGCCTGTTCTAATCCTGAGTGCCACAAGCACAACATTCCCAAGGATGATCTGGAAGGCAAGGTTGTGCAGTCCATCTGCGATCACCTTTTGCAGCCTGAATCCATGGACGCGCTGGCCGACGCCATGATCGAAGTGCAGAAACAGGACGCCGTGAAGCCCAACGCCGAGCGGCTGGCCGTGGAAGAAAACCTTGCCGATGTGCGCCGCCGGAGTAAGAACATTCTGGACGCCATTGAGAACGGCACCGCCAACCCCCAACTTTATGCCCGGCTCGATGAGCTGACCGAGCGGGAGAATACTTTGTCCTATCAGCTTGCCACCCTGCAAAATGAGAAGGCCATCGTCTTCACCAAGGAGCAGTTTCTTTTCCTGCTCGAACAATTCTGCATCGAACCTTCTGAACGCGGCGAGGAGTATGGGCGCCGTCTTATTAACACTTTCGTAACATCTATGGAAGTTAGCGATTCTGAACTGTTTATTTACTTCAATGTTTCCGATGAAACCGTTAATAAAACAAAAAACGCACCTCAGAAAAACTTTCAGAAAGAAAGTTCGTCTGAGATGCGTCTGGTCCGAGTGGCGAGAATCGAACTCACGGCCTCTTGAACCCCATTCAAGCGCGCTACCAAAACTGCGCTACACCCGGATATCGACCGCCGCTTCCCTACCGAAGCGTGGCGACAAGAAGTATTATACTCAGGCAAGGCCGTTTTGTCAACAGATTTTTTGATTATTTTTGGTTTTTTCTGAGAAAAGTCTGATTTTTACACGGATACGCGCTTTTTCGTTTTTGCTGTTTTTCAGTGTTTTTCCGCTTCTGCGGCGCGCTGCGCGCAGTCGCGTTCCAGCAGCGGGCGCAGGTACTGGCCGGTAAAGCTGCCGGACACGGCGGCCACCTGTTCCGGGGTGCCCTCGGCTACGATCTCACCGCCTGCGCTGCCGCCCTCCGGGCCAAGGTCGATGATATGGTCGGCGCACTTGATGAGATCCAGATTGTGCTCAATGACGATGACCGTGTTGCCCACGTCCACCAGCTTTTGCAGCACCTCGATCAGGCGGTGCACATCTGCAATGTGCAGACCGGTGGTGGGCTCGTCCAGAATATACACCGTCCGCCCTGTGGCGCGGCGGCTCAGTTCCGTGGCCAGCTTGACGCGCTGGGCCTCGCCGCCGGAGAGGGTGGTGCTGGGCTGGCCCAGCTTCACATAGCCCAGCCCCACATCCCGCAGGGTGGTCAGCTTGTCACAGATGGCGGGCACGGCGGAGAAGAACTCCCACGCCTCGTCCACGGTCATATCCAGCACGTCGGCGATGTTTTTGCCCTTGTAGCGGACCTCCAGCGTCTCGCGGTTATAGCGCTTGCCGCGGCAGATCTCGCAGGGAACGTACACATCCGACAGGAAGTGCATCTCGATCTTCAGCATACCGTCGCCGCCGCAGGCCTCGCAGCGGCCGCCCTTGGTGTTGAAGGAGAACCGGCCCGGTCCGTAGCCCCGGGCCTTGGCGTCCGGGGTAGAGGCGAACAGGTCGCGGATCAGGTTGAACAGGTTGGTATAGGTGGCCGGGTTGGATCGGGGCGTCCGGCCGATGGGGCTCTGGTCGATGGCAATGACCTTGTCCAGCTGCTCCATGCCCTCGATGGCGTCGTGCTTGCCGGGGCGCACCTTCATGCGGTTCAGCTGGGCACCCAGCGCCTTGAACAGCACCTCGTTGATCAGAGAGGATTTTCCGCTGCCGCTGACGCCGGTGACACAGGTGAACGTCCCCAGAGGGATGGACACGTCGATATGCTTCAGGTTGTTCTCCCGGGCGCCGCGGACGGTCAGCAGCCTGCCATTGCCCCTGCGGCGCTGTGCCGGCAGGGGGATGGTGCGTTTGCCGCTGAGGTACTGGCCCGTCAGGCTGTCAGGGTTCGCCATGACCTCCTCCGGAGTGCCGCAGGCCACCACCTGCCCGCCCAGGGCGCCGGCGCCGGGACCGATGTCGATAAGATAGTCGGCGGCGCGCATTGTGTCCTCGTCGTGCTCCACCACGATGAGGGTATTGCCCAGATCGCGGAGGCGCTGCAGCGTGGCCAGCAGCTTGTCGTTATCCCGCTGGTGCAGGCCGATGGAGGGCTCGTCCAGGATATACAGCACGCCCATGAGGCTGCTGCCGATCTGGGTGGCCAGGCGGATACGCTGGCTCTCGCCGCCGGACAGGGTGCCGGAGGCACGGGAGAGGGTCAGATAGCTCAGACCCACGGACTGCAGAAAGCCCAGGCGGGCGTGGATCTCCTTCAGGATCTGGGCGGCGATGATCTGCTGGTTGCCGGTCAGGTCCAGATGGTCGAAAAAGGCCAGGGCGTCGTCCACCGGCAGGGTAGTGGCGTCGTAGATGGACTTGCCGCCCACGGTGACGGCCAGCGCCTCCGGCCGCAGGCGCTTACCCTGGCAGGCCGGGCAGGGGCAGGGGGTCATCAGGCCCTCGATCTCCTTCTTGCTGGCATCGGACTGGGTCTCCTGATACCGGCGCTCCAGGTTGTTGCAGATGCCCTCGAAGGCCTGGTACAGCACACCCTTGCCCCGGGGCTGGTCATAGTGGAGCTCCAGCTTCTCGCCGCCGGTGCCGTAGAGGATAACGTTCTTCACCTCGTCGCTTAGGCTGTCGTAGGGCTGGGTCAGGGAGAAGCGGTATTTCTTACTGAGGGCCTCGAAGTACATACGACTGATGCCGTCGGAACGGATGGAGGCCCAGCCGGTGGCAGTAATGGCGCCCTCCAGGATGGATTTGCTGCCGTCGGGGATGATGAGGGCCGGATCAGCCTTTAATTGCAGGCCCAGGCCGGTGCAGGTGGGGCAGGCGCCAAAGGGACTGTTGAAGGAGAACAGACGGGGCGTCAGCTCCTCGATGGAGATACCGCAGTCGTCACAGGCGTAGTTCTGGGAGAAGGTGATATCTCTCTCCTCCCGCAGCAGGTTAACGGTGACGAGGCCATTCGCCAGGTTGGAGGCCGTCTCCACTGAGTCGGTCAGCCGGCCTGCGATGTCCGGGCGCACGATCAGTCGGTCCACCACGATGTCGATGCGGTGCTTGAGGTTCTTCTCCAGAGAGATGTCCTCGGAGAGTTCGTACATATTTCCGTCCACCCGGGCGCGGACGAAGCCGGACCGGCGGGCATCCTCCAGCACCTTGGCGTGCTCGCCCTTGCGGCCGCGCACCACCGGGGCCATCACCTGGATACGGGTGCCCTCGGGCAGGGCCAGTATCTGATCGATGATCTGATCCACCGTCTGGCGGCGTATCTCCTTGCCGCAGTGGGGGCAGTGGGGCGTGCCCACCCGAGCCCACAGCAGACGCAGATAGTCGTAGATCTCCGTCACCGTGCCCACCGTGGAGCGCGGGTTCTTGCTGGTGGTCTTCTGGTCGATGGAAATGGCCGGGGACAGGCCCTCGATGTAGTCCACGTCGGGCTTGTCCATCTGCCCCAGGAACATACGGGCGTAGGAGGACAGGCTCTCCACATACCGCCGCTGGCCCTCGGCATAGATGGTGTCAAAGGCCAGGGAGCTTTTGCCGGAGCCGGAAAGGCCCGTCAGCACCACCAGCTTATCCCGGGGGATGGTGACATCGATGTTTTTCAGGTTGTTCTCCCGCGCACCCTTAATGAAAATTTCAGTCTGCATGGTATGCCTCATTTCTGCAACATATGGTTGCAGATAAGTGTAGTGAAATCAATTTTTAATGTCAACAGCGAAATAATTTTTATACGATCACGTCAGCCGTTTTCGCCCGCAGAAGGGCGATGAGTGCGTTGGGATCGCACTCCACTTGGTGGCCGATCTTGCCCGCGCTGACGCAGATGGTGCCGTATAGCAGTGCCGTCTCGTGGAACACCGTGGGGAACTGCTTTTTCATGCCCACCGGGCTGCACCCGCCGTGGACGTAGCCGGTCAGGGGCAGCAGTTCTTTCTGGGGCAGCATGGCCACGGACTTCTCCCCCACCGCCCGGGCGGCCTTTTTCAGGTCCAGGTTCTCCGCTGCCGGGATGTCGAAAACGTAATAGCCGCCGCTGGCGCCCCGGGTCACCAGGGTCTTGAACACGCAGGCCGGGTCCTGGCCCAGGGTCCGGGCCACGGACACCCCGTCGATGGGGCCGTCGGGGTCGTAGGCGTGGGGGATATAGGCGATCTTCTTCTGGTCCAGCGTCCGCATGACGTTGGTTTTTTCTTCCTTGTGCTTGGACACAGATCTCACCTCTTACAAATACATCCGCAGCAATGCCAGGATCAGCATGTGGGCGGGATAAAAAGCGTAGCAGGCATACTGGATGGCCTTATTGTGAGCGCCCTGTCTGCCGTTATACAGCCAAATGGGGATCAGGGCCAGCAGCGCCAAGCCCTGCTCCGGGAATTCCAAGGTCCAGCTCCCCAGCGTCAGGGGGATGGTCATGCCCCCCAGCAGTTTGCAGTTCAGGAAGGCCAGTCCCGCCACCTCGCCGATCCAGCCGTGAGGGATCTGGCGGCAGAGGTAGAAGATCAGCACCGTGACCACGCCGCTGCCGTAGTAGTCCACCATGCCCAGCGTGCCCAGCACTGCGCCTGCCGCCACCACAAGGGCGGATACCAGCAGGTACATCCATGTTTTCTGCTTTTTGCGCACGGTTTCCATCAAATGGACGCCCAGAATGCCCAAAAGCAGCGTCCAGATGACGTTCTGGTGCACCGGGTAGAACCATGTGCCGCCGTACATCAGGTCGAAGGGGATCTCTGAAAGCAGGGCAAACAGCAGCAGACGCAGGGTGTATTTTTTCAGGTCATGGGTGTGGAAATACCCTTCTACCGCCATAAAGGCAAAGATGGGAAAGGCCACCCGCCCGGCACAGGTCAGCCATTCCTGCGCAGGCAGCAGGGTCGCCCACAGGTGGTCCATCAGCATCAGCGCCATAGCAAGGATATGAAGTGCCGCAGCGCTCAGGTCAAAGCGGGTCGTGGCAGTGGAATAGATCGTTTTGGTTGACATGATCATACCTCGTTTTTGTCGAAATTCAGTCGTTCTGTCTGGAATACGAACGAGCCCCGCAAAGAATTGCAGCCCCGGCAGCTTTTCCCGCCGGGGCTGGCCTGCTGCTTTATTTTTTCTGCTGCGAATACCCCAGACACAAAAAGCTGGAGCCAAGGCAGAGCCACACCACCGCTGTGGAGTGACCCTCGCCAGTGATAAAGTTCAGCGCCGCAGCAAGATAAAACAGCAGTCCGCTGAGATAAAACAGGTTGCACTTTTTCATAGTACGTCCCTTCGGTTTTGGTTTTTTCACCGGCTATTTTGGATACGGCAAGCGCAGGGGCGGCTGCCATTTTACTCCGCGTGCAAAGGGGCGCAGAGCGCCCACCCGGCACGCAGAAAGTGTGTGCCCGCAGCAGTCTGCGGGCAAATTCATGAAGGGTGGCTTGCCTGCCTGCCCATGGAGACGTAAGCGCAAAAGCAGGAATGCGGGAAGGAGCAAGGGACGGTTTCGGCGAAAAAGCGTCTGGCGGTGGCGGAAAAGCCGAACGCAAGATTTTTTCATAATAGCTGGCTCGTAAGGTGAGCCGTACCGAAGCTTCCTTGCGGAAATGTGCAGCCTTATAGTTCATCTGCACCTGAACCGGCAGCCGTGCACCCGGCGCTTGCCGCACCCAAAATAGCCGGTAGAGTGCTCATTTAGTTTTTGGCGTTTTCCAGATAGGTCTCAAAGGCTTCGGCAAAGCTGGCGTTCACATCAAAGGGGACGGTGTAGTCCACCTTGGAGGTCACAAGGCAGAGGTCCAGCCGGTTGGAAGTCTCGTCTGCCTGCCGGTTCAGTTTGCTCAGCGCGGCATGGATGACCTTGCGGTCGTAGTTGATGGTGGTCACCCGCTTCACATCACAGCAGTAGGAGATCTGGTTGCCCTCGGCGTTGAAACGGTAGCCGGTGCCCCCGCCGGAAAGCAGCTGCTCGGAGCTGCGCAGGTCGTTCATCCGCTTGAAGGTGCGGGCAATGCTCTGGCGCGCAGCGTTCAGGCTGACCTCGCTGTCCATATCCATGTCCAGCGCATCCTTTGCCTTGCGGATGGCGGCAAACAGGCGGCTCTTCTCCTCCAGCAGGTAGAGCATGAACCGGGCAATATCGGTGATCTGCTCCGCATATTCGGTCTGTGCCACGTCCATAACGGTCTCATCCTCGGCCTCGGGCATCACCTTGTGGCGCAGGTAGGTGTTGGCTACCTTGGTCACATTGGAATCGCAGTCCAGAATGCCCTGTGCCTCGTCCAGCAGGGACTGAAGCTTGTTCTGGTAGCGGAATGCTTCCTTCAGGTTCATAGTCGTTCCCTCCGTCTTTTTTCTGCTTTCAGCTTACCACAGACCGCCCGCCTGCGCAAGCTTTCCGGTAAAACAGGCAAAGCGCCCGCCCCGGCTTTGACCGGAGCGGGCGCTTTGCATTAGCTGTGACACTTATTGGGATAAGAGATTGGCATTACTCAGCCGGCCACGCGCTCGGTTCGGCCTGCCTCCAGCATATAGCGCAGGAAGCCGGTCACGTCGGCGGGGTCGGTCACGGTGAGGTCAAAGCCCTTTTTGGGGGCAGTGTCCATCATCTGCAGCATGGAGCGTGCGGTAGCGTCCTGCTTCAGGTCGCAGGTCTTGCCGTTGTCCAGATGCAGCAGCACGCTGCCGTGGCTGGCAGAAAGCTGACGCATGAAACGTTCCTTATCAAAATACTCGATACGAAGCATAGGAATACCTCCTTGATAAAATGGTTTATATTACACTTGCCGTCCGGCTGTAACTCCGTCAGACGGCGGGAGGATAGCGGTTTTGCCCGGCATGGGAATGCTTGCACAGCTTGCGTTCCCGCTGCCTTGGTGCTATACTGAGCTTGGAAGCTCTGATAGGATAATACCACAAAACAATCTTGAATCATAGAACAAAACCGCATAGTATATGCAACAAAATCGGCATTGATAAAAAACATTCAAAGTATTGCGGAAAGGAATTGGTGAATATGGCATATCAGACAAGCTGTGCCTCTTATACCAGCGGCCGGGTGGGGCTTTCCAGTGCTACTGCCGTGGTGGCCGATGCCGCCGGGCGGGAGCAGACCCAGCACGGCAGCCCGCTGTTCCCCATTGCCTGCTACGCCGAAGATCTTTCCTGCTACTCGGTGGCGTGGCACTGGCACGAGGAATTTGAGTTTATTCTGGCGGCGCTGGGACCCATTCATGTGGATGTGAACAAGACCCGGCTGACCCTGCAGACCGGGCAGGGCGTGTTTATCAACTCCGGGGCGCTGCACGCGGTAGAGCCTGCTGAGGGCAGGGCGCTGCTGCACTCCGGTGTATTTCAGCCCAGGCTTGTCGGCGGCATGGACACCGTGTTCTGGCAAAAACTCATCCGCCCGCTTTTGCAGCCGGGCACGCCGCCCTTCTTTTTGCTGGACGAGGCCGTGCCATGGCAGCGGCAGGTGCTGCTCTGCCTGCGGGAGGCGTGGAAGGGCGTGGCGGACGAGCCCTTTGACTACGAGAACCGGGTGCGGTACCACCTTACCGCCGCCCTGCGGCTGCTCATTACCCAATGCGTCAGCGGCAAGGTGAAGGTATCGAAGCAGGAACAGATCGCCTCGGAGCGGATGAAGCAGATGCTGCGCTATGTAGAGGAGCACTACGCCGAGGAACTGACCGTGGAAAAGCTGGCCGGATGCGTAGCCCTGAGCGAAAGTGCCTGTCTGCGCAGTTTCCGGCAGTTTCTGGGCATCACGCCCATCCAGTACGTCAAGCAGTTCCGGGTGGAAAAAGCCGCCGAGCTGCTGCGCTCCACCCGGCTCAAGACCGGCGAGGTGGGGCTGGAATGCGGTTTTTCGGACGCAAGCTACTTTATCAAGACCTTCCGGGAGATCAAGCACTGCACCCCCCGGGAGTACCGCATCCGCTTCTGCTGAGCGAAGGGCAAGCTTCCCCGGGCGCAGCATTTGCCCGTTTCTTTTTGCGGGGGGTTATGCTATAATACCCCTTGGATCTGTACATCCGCAGGAGAAAAACTTATGAGCAAAGCAACCATCGTTATCCCCAATATCAACGGCAAGGGCTGGCTGAAGGACTCCATCGAGTCCATCTACGCCCAGACCGAGCAGGATTTTGACCTGATCGTGGTGGACAACGGCTCCACCGACGAAAGTCTTGCGCAGGCGCGCAGCTACTGCACCCGTCCCAACTTTACCCTGATTGAAAACGGACGCAACACCGGCTTTTCCTACGCAGTGAATCAGGGCATTGCCCGGGCGCAGAGCAAATATGTGGTGCTGTTCAACAACGACGCCTTTGCGGAGCCCCAGTGGCTGGCCGAGCTCATCCGCACCGCCGAAACCGACCCCAAGATCTTTGCGGTGCAGAGCCTGATGATCCGCCACTTTGACCGGGAGCTGGCCGATGACGCCGGGGACTATGTGACCTGGATGGGCTTTGCCTGCAAGACCGGCGACGGCCGCCGGGCCAGCCGCTATACTAGAACGAAGCGCATCTTCTCGGCCTGTGGCGGCGCATCGCTCTACCGCAAGAGCATCCTGGACGAGATCGGCGGCTTCGACGAAAACTTTTTCGCCTACTTTGAAGACGTGGACCTCAGCTGGCGCGCCAACAATGCGGGCTATAAAAATGTGCTCTGCCCTGCGGCCAGATGCTACCACATCTGCGGTGCCAGCACCGGTGCCGTCAAGTACAACGCCTTCAAGAGCCAGCAGAGCGGCCGCAACAGCATCCTGCTCCCGCTCAAGAACGAGCCGCTGCTCATGCTCCTGCTCAACTTCATCCCGCTGGCGCTGGGCTATCTGCTCAAGTGCTACAAATTCCACAAGCAGGGCTTTGGTGAGGCCTGGGACAAAGGGATGCACGAGGCCTTTGCCCTGCTCCGCTCCGGCCAGCTCGGCAAGCGCCCCTTCCGCCTGAAAGACCTGCCCAACTACATCCTGATGGAACTGTGGATGATCTGGAACATGGTGCCGTATCTGTGGTATCGGCTGGTCATCGTCCGGTTCGACCTGAAATAATTTTGATACAAAAAAGCACCGGAACCTTCCGGATCCTTTGGATCCGTGGAAAGCTCCGATGCCCTTTTTCAGTTCTGCGTTTATAACACCCTCAAGCACATCGTCAGCAGTTTCCCGGTGGAGACAAACATGTGAAGACGGGCCGGATGTGAGGGGATAAAAAGAAAAGCAGCCCAAAATCTTTCGATTTCGAGCTGCTTGCAATGCCGGTGGTGGGGGTCTCCCGCGCACTGAGCAACAGCCCGCAGGGCTGATTGCTCCCCTGCTGTGCAGGGTCGTGCTGTTCGACCCGCTCACACGCCGCAGATAAAAAGAAAGCCCCCCAGACAAGCTGGAGGGCTTCCTTTTTATGCCGGTGGTGGGGGTCGAACCCACACGTGTTATTAGCACAAGGGATTTTGAGTCCCCCTCGTCTGCCATTCCGACACACCGGCTGATTCCATACAGAACAGTAATATTATAATCTATTTTTGCCGCAAAATCAAGCCGGAAAAATATTTTTTCCAAAACGGCCCGATCTCTGGTCAGCTTCGGGTTTTTCGTGTATACTGAATGCACCATTCCGGGGAGAATTCCCCGATCAAAAGGAGGATCTATGGATTCACTGCTTTCTGCTCCTGCGACGGCTGCACAGCGCCAGCGGGACCGTTTGCTGGGCGCGCTGATTGGTCTGGCGCGCGCCACCGTCAATGAACCGAAGACCGAAGACACCGACCACGTTCTGGCCGCCGGACTGCGGCAGGCGGCCAGGGCTGATGCCGCCGAGGACGCTCTGCACCGGATGCAGGACATCGTCGAGACCGAGAAGCACCGGGTCGCGCCCAACTGCGCCACCTGCACCATGCGCTGCGGCAACACCGACAACTACGACCTGGCCCGGCTGTGGGATGCACCGGAGGAGCTTCGCACCCTGAAGCTGCGGCTCCTGGCTGCGCTGTTCACACTTGCCCAGCGGCGCAGCACCGACCGCATCCGGAAGGAGATCTGTGACGATCTATTTGTCCTTGCGGAAGATTGGGATTCTTCGCTGCTTTCCCCCATCGTCCGCCGTGCCGAAGAGCTATGCAAAGAGTAATTCTTTTTCAGATTCTTACGCAGATTTTTGCTGAAATCAGACCTATTTTCGAAAAACCTCTTTACAAATGATTCCGAAGTCACTATTATATAATTATATGTGACCGTTTGAAATCGATTCTTTTCATTGGGGTCCTCCAGCGCTGTATACAGCGCAGATATTTTTGAGAAAGAAGGTTGAATCCATGTCTGAGAAAAAAAACGTTGTCTCCACCGCCGCAGACGCTCCTGCTGTGGAAAAGACTGCGCGTAAGACGGCCAAAGCGGACAAGGCCGCCAAAACCACTGCCAAGACCGGCAAAACGGCGCATCGCGGCCGTCCGCCGCTGGCACCGGAAGTCTACGTTGAGCACGGCGGCAAACAGTACAACATCACCGACCTGGTAGACCGTGCCAAGGCCGATTACCGCCTGACCCACAAGGTCGGCGTCCAGTCCTGCAAGGTGTATATCAAGCCCGAAGAGGAAGCTGCTTACTACGTCGTGAACAAAGTCAGCGGCAAGCTCCCTCTCTGAGCGGCTGTGTCCCATCCGTTCCCACAACTGTGATGGCTCCACTGTGAAACAACAAAGCGGCATCGGAACTGCATCCGGTGCCGCTTTTGTGTTTGTTCTTTACAGCTTACAGCGCGTACAGCTCTGTGTATTTTCGGGTCAGGTAATCGAGGTACATCTGCGGGTCAAGGGTGCCGCAGGCATTCCGGACCACGTCGGCCGGTTCCAGCAGCTGGCCGTACTGGTGCACATGCTCCCGCAGCCAGCCGGTCACGCCGGAGAGGTCGCCCTTTGCCACCTGCCCGAACACATCGAACTCCCGCTCCATCCTGCGGAGCATCTGCGCGCCGTAGGCATTGCCCAGCGCATACGACGGGAAGTAGCCGAAGGAGCCGCCGGACCAGTGGCTGTCCTGCAGGCAGCCCTCCCGGTCATTGGGCACTTCAACGCCCAGATACTCCTTGTAGAGCTTCGCCCAGACGGCAGGCACATCCTTGGCTTCCAGCGTGCCGCCGATAAGC
>ENA-ORNP01003306-ORNP01003306.1-human-gut-metagenome-genome-assembly--contig:-NODE-3306-length-11682-cov-14.819902_pt1 | contig 11682 bp, 8 predicted proteins | sample MGYA00242119_ERZ509030 | MGnify/ENA primary metagenome ERZ509030 (study PRJEB26280, sample SAMEA2338708) | human gut metagenome | biome: human gut; feature: human-associated habitat; material: faeces...
CCGTAGCCGACGGCGCGACCGAGATCGACATGGTCATCAACCTCGGCTGGGTCAAGGAAGGCCAGTACGATAAAATCTTGCAGGAGATCAATTCCGTGAAGATATCCTGCCACGGCAACATCCTCAAGGTCATCATCGAGACCTGTATGCTCACGGACGAGGAAAAGATCAAGCTCTGCGAGGTCGTGTCCAACTCCGCGGCGGACTATATCAAGACCTCCACCGGCTTCGGCGGGGGCGTCGCCCTCATGGCCGCGCACATGACCAACGGCAAGAAGATCAAGGCCGCCGGCGGCATCGCCAATCTGCAGGACGCCGAGGACTTCCTCAAGCTCGGCGCGGACCGTCTTGGCACCAGCCGCATCGTCAAGGCCGTCAAGGCGATGGAGAAAGGAGAATAAGCCATGCCCACCCCTCATAACAATGCCCAAAACGGCGATTTCGCCAAAACCGTCCTCATGCCCGGCGACCCCCTCCGCGCGAAGTTCATCGCGGAGACCTTTCTGGAAAATCCGCAGCTTGTCAACAACGTCCGCGGTGTACAGGGCTACACCGGCACCTACAAGGGCGTGCGCGTGAGCGTGATGGCGAGCGGCATGGGCATCCCGTCCATCGCCATCTACTCCAACGAGCTCTACACCCACTACGGCGTGGAGAACATCATCCGCGTCGGCTCCGCGGGCGCGATGCGCGCGGATATGGAGCTCGGCAGCGTGTGCGCCGGCATGGGCGCCTGCACCAATTCCGACTTCGCCGGCCAGTATGAGCTCGGCGGCACCTTCGCCCCCATCTGCGACTACGAGCTGCTCTCCGCCGCGGTGGAGAGCGCAAAGGAACTGGGTGTGAAGATGCCGGTCGGCAATCTCTATTCCTCCGACACGTTTTATGACGCGGCGGGCCGCAACGCCCGCTTCGGCAAGATGGGCATTCTCGCAGTCGAGATGGAGGCCGCCGGTCTGTACTGCACCGCCGCCTATACCGGCAAGCGGGCGCTGGCCATCTGCTCCATCTCCGACAACCTGGTCAACGGTACCGAGCTGTCCGCCGATGAGCGCCAGAGCACCTTCACCAACATGATGAAGATCGCCCTGGAGGTGGCTGTGAAGATGGCCGCCAAGAAGTAAACAACGGTCACGACAGCGCGGGAGGATATCTCGCGCTGTCGCTATGCACGATACATTTGTGCATTTCGCGCAAACAAAATGTAAATTTTTGATGACATTTGTTTACATTTCTACCGCAAAATGCGGTTTTCACTTGCCAAAGGCGAAAAAGTCTGCTATAATGCGCAAGGCACAGAGGGAGGAAGACCCCGTGCCGAAATGATGGTTTTCCCGCCGCAAGGCGCGAAAATAAAAAAATTGAGGAAGGTAGAATAACCATGAAGAAGTTTCTTGCTATGATCCTGGCTCTGGTTATGGCGCTGTCCCTGGTCGCTTGCGGCGACAAGAAGGACGACCCCAAGACCGACGACAACCAGGGCGACAACCCCGAAGTCACCGAGATCACCAACGCCGACGAGATCGCCGACGAGATGACCTCCGAGGATGGCAAGTACGAGATCGCTTTCGTCACCGACGTGGGCCAGCTGAAGGATAAGTCCTTCAACCAGGGCACCTTCGACGGCGTGAAGCTGTACGCTGCCAACAACGGCCTGAGCTACAAGTACTATCAGCCCGCCAACGGCGACCAGGCTACCGATGACGACCGTTACGATGCCATGAAGGCTGCTGCCGAGGGCGGCGCCAAGGTCATCGTGGCTGCCGGCTTTATGCAGGCCACTGCCCTGACCAAGGCCGCTGCTGAGTTCACCGATGTCAAGTTCGTGTTCGTGGACCGCGACAGCGCTGTGACCACCGAGGACGGCACCGCCCTGAAGAACGTTCTGGGCATCTGCTTCCAGGAAGAGCAGTGCGGCTATCTGGCCGGTTACGCTGTTGTTAAGGAAGGCTACACCAAGCTGGGCTTCACCGGTGGTGGCGGCGGCGACAACCCCGTTTCCTGCCGTTACGGCTACGGCTTCGTGCAGGGCGCTTCCGCTGCTGCTGCTGAGATGGGCGTGAAGGTCGAGATGAACTACTCCTGGCTGTATGGCGCTTCCTTCGCCGCTTCCACCGAGCTGCAGACCATGGCTTCCGGCTGGTATGAAAACGGCACCGAGGTCATCTTCGCCTGCGGCGGTAATATGTTCCAGTCTGTCGCCGCTGCCGCTGCCGCTAACGACGGCGCCGTGGTGGGCGTGGACGTTGACCAGTCCAGCCAGTCCGATACCGTTATTACCTCCGCTATGAAGGGCCTGTCCGCCTCCGTGCAGTGGGCTTGCGGCAAGGTCTATGACGGTTCCTTCGACGAGATCGGCGGCACCTTCGTGACCCTGGGCGCCAAGGACAACGCTGTGGGCCTGCCCACCGCTACCTGGTCCCTGACCAAGTGGACTGTGGACGACTACAACGCCATGCTGGCCAAGATGGCCGATGGTTCTCTGGTCGTCGACAACGACTACTCCAAGCTGGACAGCACCGACAGCCTGACCCTGAACCTGGTCAAGTAATCGGAACGTACTTAACAAAAAAAGAGACGCCTACGGGTGTCTCTTTTTTTTGCGTCAAGCGCCGTGATGCGAGGCGTAAAACGCCGCTGTTTTTCTTGCAATCTGTGCATATATGCTATATAATAAATTTATGCCTTTATCGCCATTAGGCAAAATAATAGAGGAAAGTAGGTGGCGGCATGGATAAGACTCCCTCGTATGTGATCGAGATGCTTCACATTACCAAGGAGTTCCCCGGCATCAAGGCCAACGACGATATCACCCTCCAACTGAAAAAGGGAGAGATCCACGCGCTGCTGGGCGAAAACGGCGCCGGCAAATCCACGCTGATGAGCGTGCTGTTCGGCCTGTACCAGCCCGAGGCGGGCGAGATACGCAAGAACGGCCAGACGGTGAAGATCAACGATCCCAACGATGCCACGGCACTGGGTATCGGCATGGTCCACCAGCACTTCAAGCTGGTGGAGGTATTCTCCGTGCTGGACAACATCATTCTGGGCGCCGAAACGACGAAGTGCGGCTTCCTGCAGAAAAAGGAAGCGCGGAGGAAGGTCGAGGAGCTCTCCAAGCGGTACGGCCTGCACGTGGACCTGGACGCCAAGGTGGAGGATATCACCGTGGGTATGCAGCAGCGTACCGAGATCCTGAAGATGCTCTACCGCGACAACGAGATCCTCATCTTCGACGAGCCCACCGCCGTGCTGACGCCCCAGGAGATCGACGAGCTGATGGCCATTATGAAGAACCTGACGGCGGAGGGGAAATCCATCCTCTTCATCTCCCACAAGCTCAACGAGATCATGGCGGTGGCGGACCGGGTGACGGTTCTGCGTAAGGGCCGCTATGTGGGTACCGTGAACACCTGCGACACCAACAAGCAGGAGCTGTCCAACATGATGGTGGGCCGCCCGGTGCAGCTGGAGGTCGTAAAGGAGCCGGCCAAGCCCACGGATGTGGTGCTGAAGGTCCGGGATCTGTGCGTGCCCTCTCATACCCACAAGCGCAACGCCGTGGACCATGTCAGCTTTGATGCACGCGCCGGCGAGATACTCTGTATCGCCGGTATCGACGGCAACGGACAGACGGAGTTCATTCACGCGCTCACCGGCCTGGATAAGAGCAATGGCGGCACGGTGACGCTGTGCGGCAAGGATATCTCCCACGCCAGCATCCGTCGCCGTGGAGAGTGTATGAGCCACATCCCCGAGGATCGGCACAAGCACGGCCTGGTGCTGGATTTTACGCTGGAGCAGAACCTGGTGCTGCAGCGGTATAAGGAGCCGGAATTCGAAAAGGGCGGCTTTATCAAAAAGGACGCGGTGCGTGCCTACGCCGAAAGGCTGATCGAGGAATACGATATCCGCAGCGGACAGGGTCCCGTGACCACCGCCCGCAGTATGTCCGGCGGCAACCAGCAGAAGGCGATCATCGCCCGCGAGGTGGACCGCAACAAGCCGCTGATCGTGGCGGTCCAGCCTACCCGCGGCCTGGACGTGGGCGCGATCGAAAACGTACACAAGGAACTGGTGAAGCAGCGTGATGCCGGCAAGGCAGTGCTGCTGGTATCCCTGGAGCTGGACGAGGTCATGAGCCTTTCCGACCGCATCCTGGTCATGTACGAGGGTGAGATCGTGGGTGAGTTCGACCCGAAGCAGATCACCGTGCAGGAGTTGGGCCTCTATATGGCCGGCGCCAAGCGGGCGGACAAGAAAGTGGGTGAGACGGCGTGAAGCAAAAACTGACAGATCTGTATGCCAAGAATGGCACCAAGAAGGTCCTGGCCTCTCTGCTGTCCATCCTGGCCGGCCTGCTGCTGGGCAGCATCGTGGTCATTATTGTGGGCCTGGCGGAGCAGAAGATCACCACTGCCGGTATGTGGGAGGGCGTCCGCCTGATTTTTGCCGGCATCCTCAGCACAGGCCGCGACGCTGCGGGCGCGCTGACCTGGGGCTTTAACGCCCAGAATGTGGGCAATATGCTCTGCCGCGCCATGCCGCTGATCATGACCGGCCTTTCCGTGGCGGTGGCCTTCAAGACGGGCCTGTTCAATATCGGCGCACCCGGCCAGTATCTGATGGGTACGCTTGTCTCGCTGTCCGTCGCGCTGGGCATCCCCTCCGAGTCCGTGCCCGTGGGCATCATCTGGCTGCTGGCCTTTCTGGGCGGTATGCTGGCTGGCGCCCTGTGGGGTGCGATCCCCGGATTGCTGAAGGCGCTGCTGAATATCAACGAGGTGCTGGCCTGCATCATGACCAACTGGATCGCAGCCAATCTTGTCACCTGGATGTTTGATATCAGCAGCTTCAAGAACGTAACAGAAGGCACGAAGTCCGGTTACATCTACAAGACCACCTTCAACGGTGTGGCCACACCCAAGCTGGGACTGGATCAGCTGTTCCCCGGCTCCCAGGTCAATGCCGGTATTCTGGTGGCCATCATTCTGGCCATCGTGGTGTACATCATCATGGAGAAGACGGTGTTCGGCTATGAGCTGAAGGCCTGCGGCGCCAACCGCCATGCGGCCCGCTACGCCGGTATCCCCGATAAGCGCAACATCGTGCTGTCCATGGCCATTGCCGGCGCGCTGGCCGGCGCCGGCGCCGCGCTGTACTGGCTCAGCGGCAACACCGAGTTCTACTGGAACACCTATCAGGCCCTGCCCGGCGTGGGCTTTAACGGAATCCCCGTGGCCCTGCTGGCGGTGAACAACCCCATCGCGGTCATTTTCACCGGCATCTTCATGGCCATGCTGGATATCGTCGGTCTGCAGCTGACCAACCTGACTGCCTACAACGAGTACATCACCGACGTGATCATCTCCGTCATCGTGTATCTGTCCGCCTTCTCTCTGCTCATCCAGATGATGCTGACCGGACGGAAAAAGAAGCTCGTCGTGGAGGCCAACAAGACCACCACGGCGGATATACCGGCAGAGGCGGAGACACAGCCACTGGATGCGCCGCCGGAGGACAGACCGGACATACCGATGGAGGAAGCACCGCAGGTGCCTGAGCAGCCGGAGGAAGGAGGGGAGCAGGCATGACATTTCTGATCCAACAGACCATGATCTACGCCGTTCCCCTGATGATCGTGGCGCTGGCCGGCGTGTTCGCTGAGCGCAGCGGTATCATCAACCTGGCGTTGGAAGGTATTATGATCCTGGGTGCGTTTATCGGCGTGCTGTTCGTGAACATCATGCAGACCAACCACGTCTACGACGCGGCCAAGGCTGCCGGCGACTGGGTGGCTTTGCAGGGCTTTGAGCTGCTGGCTATGCTGGTGGCGGCCATATTCGGCGCCATTTTCTCCCTGCTGCTGAGCTTTGCCTCCGTAAATCTGCGGGCGGATCAGACCATCGGCGGTACGGCGCTGAACCTGATGGCTCCGGCCCTGGTGCTGTTCCTCATCCGTATCATCGCCAACCAGAACACCCTGCAAATGGCCACCGGCGATGCGGCCAGTTGGTTCATGATCAAGAAGACCACTCTGGGCTACGCAAAAACGGACGACCTGGGCTTCCTGGGCAATACCTTCCTGCACAAGGTGTATCTGGCGACCTATATCTGCATCATCATTTTCGTGGTGCTGTCGATCCTGCTGTACAAGACCCGGTTTGGCCTGCGGCTGCGCTCCTGCGGTGAAAATCCCCAGGCGGCGGACTCCGTGGGTATCAACGTGTACAAGATGCGCTATGCCGGTACGACCATCTCCGGCGCGCTGGCCGGCATGGGCGGCTTTGTCTACGCCCTGACCACGGCCAACTGCACGGCCAACGGCGATGTGGCGGGCTTCGGCTTCCTGGCGCTGGCCGTTATGATCTTCGGTAACTGGAAGCCGCTGAACATCGCCGGGGCGTCGCTGCTGTTCGGCCTGTTCAAGTGTATCGCCGCGGCGTACTCCAGCCTGGATATCAACGGCGACGGCGTGTATTGGCTGGCGGAGATCGGCATCAGCTCCCACGTGTACCGTATGCTGCCGTACCTGATCACGCTGGTGGTGCTGGCCTTCACATCCAAGAAATCCCGCGCACCCAAGGCGGAGGGTATCCCCTACGACAAGGGCCAGCGGTAAAAGAAGCATAAAAAAGAAGCACCCGCGCGGGTGCTTCTTTTTTGCGCTGTTTTACATGGATTTTACAAAAGATGGCCTGCGAACTTGACATTTATACCGTACAATGTAGATGGACAATAAGGTGACATCTGAGAAAATGTAAAGTTGAGGGAAAGAAAATGGATATTTTTCATGCGCTGACCATGCTGGGCGGGCTGTGCCTGTTTCTGTTCGGCATGAATTTCATGGGCCAGGCGCTGGAGCGCCGGGCCGGCGGCAAGCTGCGGACGCTGCTGGATAAAATGACCGGCAGCGTGGGTGCCGGTTTCCTGACCGGACTGGGCATCACCGCCATCATTCAGAGCTCATCGGCCACCACCGTCATGGTGGTGGGCTTCGTGAACTCCGGGCTGATGACCCTGCGGCAGGCTATCAATGTTATCATGGGCGCCAACGTGGGCACCACGGTGACGGCCTGGCTGCTGAGCCTGGCGGGGATCGACGGCGGCAGCGTGTGGCTGCAGCTGCTGAAGCCCACCGCCTTTACGCCGGTGCTGGCGCTAATCGGCATCATTTTCTATATGTTCTGCAAGGACAGCCGGAAAAAGGAGACTGGCTCCATTCTGCTTGGCTTTGCCACGCTGATGTTCGGCATGGACACCATGAGCGCCGCGGTGGCGGGGCTGAAGGACGTGCCGGGGTTTGCAGAGCTGTTTTTGGCCTTTACAAACCCGCTGCTGGGCGTGCTGGTGGGCGCGGTGCTGACGGCGATCATCCAGTCATCCTCCGCCTCGGTGGGTATTTTGCAGGCGCTGGCCTCTACCGGCCAGGTCAGCTACGCCGCCGCGGTGCCCATTATCATGGGCCAGAACATCGGTACCTGCGTCACGGCGCTGATCTCCTGCGTCGGCACCAACAAAAACGCCAAGCGGGCGGCCGTGGTGCATCTGATGTTCAATGTGATCGGCGTGGCGGTGCTGCTGACGGTGTTCTGCATCGTCAAGGCCATCTTTGCCCCGGTACTGCTGAACAATGCGGCGTCTATGGCGGGTATCGCTGTGGCCCACTCGGTGTTCAATATCCTGTGTACGGCCATACTGCTGCCCTGCGGCGGCCTGCTGGAGAAGTTGGCTATCCGCCTGGTGCCGGATAAGGCCCACGCGGCCGATAAAACGGTGGAGCTGGACCAGCGCCTGCTGACCACACCGGCCGTGGCGCTGGAGCGCTGCCGGGTCGTCACCTGCGAGATGGCGGAGGTTGCCGTGCGGGCGCTGCAAAACGCCCTGCGGAGCTTTGACCACTACACCGAAGCGCTGGCCTCCGCCATCCGGGAGGATGAGAGCCGCTGCGACCACTACGAGGACGTGCTGGGCACCTATCTGGTAAAGCTCAGCGCCCAGAAGCTGGGTGAGCAGGAGAGCGAGGAGTCCGCGGAGCTGCTGAAGGCCATCGGCGATTTTGAGCGTATCTCCGACCATGCGGTGAACGTGCTGGAGTCGGCGGAGGAGCTGCGGGAGAAGGGGCTGGCCTTCAGCGACGAGGCGAAGCGGGAGCTGAGCGTGCTGTCCGCCGCGGTCAACGATATCCTCATGCGGGCGCTGGACGCTTTCCGGCAGCAGGATGTGACCGCCGCCCGGCAGGTGGAGCCGCTGGAGCAGGTCATCGACGATCTGAAGGAGCAGCTGCGTACCCGGCATATCCTGCGGATGCAGCAAGGCCAGTGCAGCATCGAGGCAGGCTTTGTCTGGTCCGACCTGCTGACGGATCTGGAGCGTACCTCGGACCACTGCTCCAATATCGCCGGGTGCGTGATCGACGCAGCCCACCACGACCTGAATATGCACGCCACGCTGGATGCGGCGCGGCGCCGGGACCCGGACTTCCGGGAGCAGTACCAACGCTGCGCGGCGAAATATCAGGTGTAAACAAAAGAAGTCCCTCCCGCCGGGAGGGACTTCTTCTTATGCGCTTACAGCCCGCGGGAGGCGCGCTCCCGCGCCTCGGCCTCCGCCCGCTGGCGGCAGACCTCCACCCAGTCGGGCAGCTTGTCCAGCTCGGCGGCAAAGGCTGCCAGTTCGTCGGGAATGACGATCTTCTGGGGACAGACAGCGGCGCAGGCGCCGCAGCCCAGACAGGCGTGAGGCCACTTGTTCGCGGGCACCGCGTCCAGCTGCATCTTGATGGTGCTGCCGCTGCCGGTGCGGAGCTGGTTGTACTTGTGCAGCAGATCCGGGATATCCAACTGCTGGGGACAGCCGTCACAGCAGTAGCGGCAGGCAGTGCAGGGGATGGAATTCTTCATCTTATCCGCCGCAGCAAAGAGGATCGCCTCCTCAACGGGGGAGAGGGGGTCGAGGTGCTCGAAGGTAGCCACGTTATCCGCCATCTGCGCCATGTCGGACATACCGGAGAGGACCATGTGGACGTTATCCAGTCCCTGGAGCCAGCGGAAGCCGAAGGAGGCGATGCTGGCGTTGGGGCGAAGGGCGTGGAGCTGCTGTTCACTGTCGGCATCCAGGGCGGCCAGCTTGCCGCCGCGGACCGGCTCCATGACCCAGACGGGGATATGGTGCTTTTCCAGCAGCTCGTATTTCTCCCTGGCCCGCTGGATGGTCCAGTCCAGATAGTTCAGCTGGATCTGACAGAACTCCATCTCCTTGCCATAGCGCTCCAGAAAAGCGGTGAGGCAGGGAAGGTCCGCGTGGGTGGAAAAGCCCAGGTGCTTGATACGGCCCAGACGCTTCTGCTCCACAAAGTAGTCGATGATGCCCCACTTGGGGTCGGTATAGATATCCACATCGTTTTCATAGACGTTGTGCAGCAGGTAGAAATCGAAGTAGTCCACCTGACACTTCTCCAGCTGCTGGGCAAAGGTGTCCGCCGGGTCCGGGTCGCAGGTGAGCGTATGGCCGGGGTATTTGGTGGCCAAGTAAAAGCTGTCCCGGGGATGCTTTTTCAGGCAGCGGCCTACCACCGTCTCGGACAGATTTTGCATATAGGCCCAGGCGGTGTCGAAATAATTGACGCCGTGGGCCAGCGCATAGTCCACCATCGCCTGGGTGGTGTCCTCGTCGATGGCGCCGTCCGCCGTGGTGGGCAGACGCATGGTGCCGAAGCCCAGCAGGGACAGGTGCAGGTCCTGAAAATCACGATAGATCATATCGTTGCCCTCCTTTTTTGTGGTGCTATTTTACCGTGAAAAATGGCAGAGCGCAAGAGTGAAATTGGCCGTGCGGTACGCCTGCGCCGCCGCTGCACCCGGGAGAGGGCCTGCGGCATGATGAAGACGGTCCTGGGCGACAGACTGCATCAGCTGAAGTGCGGACTGGAGATGACCTTCTGAAAAACAGACCGCCCCCGGCTCCTCGCCGGGGGTGGTTTTGCTTGCTCAGGGCAGCAGTGTTTTCTCCAGGAAGTCGTAAACGGCCTCGGCGGTCTGGTGGACGGAGTCCAGCAGGACGTATTCGTCGCTGCTGTGATAGTTCTCGCCGTCGGCGCCGAAGATGATGGCCGGCGCGCCCAGCCGTGTGCCCAGGTAGTTGAAGTCGCCGATGCTGGCGAAATAGGAGATGGTGGGTTCCTTGCCGGTGACCTTGCGGATGGACTCCAGCAGGGAGACGGTCATGGGTTCGTCCTGGGGGACGGTGTAGGGCATGAAGCCCCGGGAGCCCTCGGACGGTGCTTCGCGGAAGCAGATCTCATACCGCCCGGTGATACCGGCGCGCTGCACGGCCTTTTCGATCTCGCGGACGATGGTGTCCGGGCTCTCGCCCACCACGATGTGCCAGAACAGGCGGAGCACGGCGAAGTCCGGCACGCTGCACGCGCCGCCGTCGGCATTGATGCCCACCACGCAGCAGGTGCCCTTGCCCAGGTGCGGGTCCTCAACATAGTCCACCTGCTCCAGGGCCTGCGCCACCTTGGCCGCGTCCAGCAGAGCGCTGTGGCCCTTCTCCGGGTTGGCCGCGTGGGCGGACTTTCCGTAGAAGCGGATCTCCAGACCATAGCCGCCCCGGGCGCCCAGGCAGACGTCGGGGAAGGGCTTGCCGTCAAAGCCGGCGCTGGGCTCGGTGATGATGGAGAAGTCCACGTCAGAGAGATAGCCGTCCTCGATGAGGGCATTGGTGCCCAGGCCGTAGGGACCCTCCTCGTCAGAGACCAGCGCCAGCTTGATCTTCCCGGCGAAGGTCTTGTGGGCGGCGGCGAAGCGGGCGGCCGTGACCATCAGCGCGGCGCAGCCGGATTTCATGTCCAGCGCGCCCACACCATAGAGCCTGTCGCCGTCCAGCTCGCCATAGGGGTCGCGGGTCCAACCGCCGCACAGCTGCACGGTGTCCAGATGGCCGTTCAGGCAGATGACCGGTCCGGGTCTGCCACCGTCGATAACGGCGATGACATTTTTTCCATGGAAATCTGTGACCTTGGCATCGTGGTATTCGTGCAGCTGTGCGGGCAGTTCCTGCCGGCACAGCCAGTCTCTGGCAAAGGCCATGATCTCGTCCTCGTGGAAATACGCACTCTTAATGGCGGTGAGCTGCTGCAAAAGTGCTGTGACCTCAGCTTTTTCTATCATCTGTATGATCGCTCCTCTCTGCTGTGGGGCCGGAAATATGCGCTTTCTCTGTACAGTATAGCGGGCAGGCGTTTAACGCCTGTTGGTCCGGGCGTTTTTCACTTATTGCTCCACGCGCCACAGTGCGCCGAAGTACCACGCACCCATGCCGTCGGACACCACGCCGGTCACGTCGCCGCGCAGGGCGTAGGCCTGCTCCTTCTCATACAGCGGTATCACGTTGGCCGTGTCCAGCAGCAGCCACTCCGCATCCTTCAAATAGGCGTCCCGCGCCTCGGCGGAGGTGCTGGCCGCCGCCACCCGCATCAGAATGTTATAGGCGTTCATGTAGATCAGCGCGTAGTTCCGCGTGTCGCCGCTGCGCCACAGGTCCAGATAGGCTGATGCATCGTTGTACAGCGCGTCCAGCTCCGTCAGGGCCAGGGTGAACGCGCCGCTGCTGAGCAGCTGCTGATACGTCTCCGCATCCTCACCCTGCAGGGTCACGCTCAGTCCCAGTTTTTCCTGC
>ENA-ORNP01003319-ORNP01003319.1-human-gut-metagenome-genome-assembly--contig:-NODE-3319-length-11630-cov-3.143672_pt1 | contig 11630 bp, 10 predicted proteins | sample MGYA00242119_ERZ509030 | MGnify/ENA primary metagenome ERZ509030 (study PRJEB26280, sample SAMEA2338708) | human gut metagenome | biome: human gut; feature: human-associated habitat; material: faeces...
TTCGTGTCATATCCGTTGACAATTGCCGCATTTTTGTATACGATGGTGATATATCGAAAACGGAGGTGTCCCATGGGTGATATTGATGCTATTTTTGCTTTCGCTATTGCGTTTGTATTCTACGGTGCCGGGCCGCTGTATCTCGCTTCCGAGCGGAAGAAACTGATTCGAAAGCTTCAGTATTGGATCTTCTGCGTATTGTATGATGCCATTATTTTCATAGTCTTGCAGCTTATTACCGGAAACGCTATATCCTTGTCAGGTCTCGCTGTTGCCATGCTGATCTTCGGCACCATTTTCTATTTCATCGGCCTAGTCATTCTCCGCAAGCGCGGTATGGTTGCAGTCCCTTCGGCACAACCTACCGTGCCCCAACCTCCGGTAAAATCGGAGGATGTCTCTGCGCCAGCGTCGCAGACCGCACCCGCACAGCCTGACACTCCACTGTCCATCACTGAAACTTGGTATACCTGTCCTTCCTGTGGCTGTCTCCTGCCCACTGGCGAGGTCTGCTCCTGCGGATATCATCCCCCGATGACCGATCCGCCCAAAGTGTCCGTTAAGAAGCAGAAATGGACTATCGTCGCCGTTGCTGTCTTGGCTGTTGCTCTGGCCTGCTCCGTGTTCTATAACGTAGAACAGCATAATAAAATTACCCAAGTACAAGCTCAAGTGAACTTAAAGCAGGAGATGATTGACCATTACGTAGATGACATCCGTTCCCTGCATGAACAGGCAGAGCGTGTTGACAGTTATATTGACGCGGTTTCTTTCTATGCGTCTCGTGCTTGCGTTGTATCCAGCGGCAGTAATTTGTATCACAGAGACCCCACTTGTGCCGATTGCGACTTATCTTATTTTTGGATATACAACGTAGAGAAGGCAATCAGCCTTGGATACTCACAATGTCCAAATTGTTCCGCACTTTCTCTTGGCGGAAATACAAGCAGTTATCTGCAATATCTAATTGAACAAAACAAATGAGAGGCCACCGGCCTCTCATTTGTTATTTACCGCCCCATCTGGAAGCAAATTCCCGCAGGTATTTGCTTTGCAATCCGGAACCGGTGTCCTCGGTGTCTAGGGGAATCCCGTCCCTTGCGGCCAGGTACTGCAAATAACCGCTGTAGCGCGGTGCGCTGGGTGCGGCCTCCTGTAGTGTGTACCCGTTTTTCTCTGCAAGATAGGACAGATATCTGCTGCTCGAAGATGATTCGCGGGAGTAGTTTCCGCCATCCCCGCCGCGCCACGGTGCGTCCCGGATGGTGCTCTGTGCCCACCCCTCTGCATAATAGATGGCGTCCTTTTGGGCGGATGTCAGATCCAGACTGTTGATGGCCTGCATCTTCTCTGCCTTCTTGGTCATGCCGCTGCTGGCTACTTTGTACTGGTAGAACTGCACCGCCGTGATCCCGCTGGACATTTCCAGTTCAGCTTGGGTTTCCAGCACCTTGTCGCTGGCCATGTCGGCAAAATAGATTTCCGCTTGTGACGTAAGATCTATCCCGGAGCTTTGCAGCCAGTCAAATTTCTGCGTGGTCACACTGGTATCTCCGCTCTTTTCAAACCCTCTGGTGCCGAAGTAGTAGGCGTAGTAGTCATCATAGCTCACGCCGTTGCTCTTGGCGCTCTTCGCCTTCTCATACACGTCCTTGTTGTAGACCTGTAAGGCATACTCCGCGCCGAAGCAGTCCTTGTTGGCGGCCCGGTAGGCGTCATCGGAATCCATGCCTTTCTGAAGATTCTTTTCCACAGCGGCGCGGTAGGTCTCCTCCACCGCCATGGCGTTCTTCTGAATGCCGTTGACCAGTGCTTTCAACTCTCTGGTTTTCTGGCGTTTCTCCCTGTCGGACAGGTCGGAGGATTCCACTTCACGGATCTGCTTGTACAGGTCGCTGCATGCGGACTGCTGCTTGCTCCAGAATCGGCTCACCACGGCGGCGGTTTCGTCGCCGTCATTCTTGGCGTATGTCAGTGCGTCTGCCTCATCATAGAAATCCCCGCTCAACCGGTTGCTGGTCACGACATCCACCGTGAAGGCCTTTGAGAACATGCCCCGCTCTGCCTGCGGCGTCAGCAGCGGCAGCAGGAAGGACGCGATCACATTGATGATGACCAGCGTGCCGATCAGATCATAGAGCACGAAACCGCCTTGATCGGCGCTGGAGATGGCATAGAGGATGCCGCTCCCCTTGTCGGCGCCCAGCTCAAGAAATGTGATCCACGCGAAGATCGCACCCAGCACACGCACGACGATCCAGAACGGACCGCAGATGAAGCAGCTGTTAAGTACGGGGCTTTCCATGATGAACTTGGGCTTTGCCAGCGCCACGAGCGTCATCACAGCGGAGATCGTCACGATCGCCACGCTCAAAATCGGCAGGAATCCACCGATCGCACCGGCAATAATGTCCGCGATGATCTTGACCGTGACCGTCCACTCGCCTGCCGCGTTTTTGACCGGGATCATAAAGAGAATAACACCGATCGCGGACGGAATGATAAACATCGCTTTCAGTTTACCTCTGTTTTCCATATTCTTCCTCCTCTTATTGTTGAACATATAAAAATGTTTCTTTTTTCTTCCCGCATTTTTTATATGTTCTCAACAAACATCTTACCTTTCTTTTCCAGAAGGTCAAGTGCCAGTTAGGCCTTTGCCTTGCGTGCCACACGGCATATGCCGTCCGGCTGAACAAGCGCGCCAGTCGCTGTCCTCCCTCAGTAAGCTCAGTCTGGAGGATTTCCGCAATGTGGAGCAGTCCGCAAATGCGGCGAGGAACGCCCAAAAGGCAAAGTATCAGGGAATGCTCTCCCTGTACCTGAACGTGATCTACCAGATCATCAAGAACATGGTGTATATCAACTCCCGCTAAGCTGCCGCCACTGTTCCACTCGGTATGCTTCTCGTACTTGCATGACTTCTGTCATCCCTTATTCCTCCCATTCTCTCGAAAAACTTATAGGAAGTTTTTCGACATATGGGAAGATTTTCGCACACCTTTCTCCTTTGTTCCAGCCGTGCCATTATTGAGCGCTTACCGCTCTTCTCTGCTTGGACATTATACTTGAGCTTTCGACCGGAGTAATCGGCACCTCCCTCTGTCTGACGGTTCACCGCGTCACTCTTTTGAACTGATACATCTCCTTATAAAAGAATAGAGCGGGGGCATACCTCTGCCCGTGAGGTACGCCCCTGCTCTTTCCTATTTTATATAAAGAGATTGGTATTATCAGTGCTTCTTTACCATGCCGTCTTGGGTAGCCATATCGTCAAATAGCGAACCGCCAAGATTATTCTGTCGTTGCCGCCCGCTTAGGCTGCGTTATCAGGCTGACAATAATAAACACCGCGAGCGCAGGAAGCAGTGGCAAAACAGAGGCGTAGGGAATCACAATGATTTTGAACGAATTAAGAAGCGTCAGGCCAACGCCAACAATAAAGCTTGCAATTGCACCTTCCTTTGTTGCTTTCTTCCAGAAAACGCCGCCTACAATCATAATAAGAGCACCAGCATTGATCAGGCTGTATGCCAGAGAAAGCAACGGGATCAGGTTTGTAAATTGCAGAGAGATTAGCAAAGCCAGGATGCCCATTACAAGCGTCGAAACAGTCGTTATGGTAGACAGCTTCTTCTGGTCCGCTTCACCATCAGGGTTGATAACCTTGAGATAAATATCGTTGACAATATTCGCCGAGCCCGCAATCAGTCCGCCGTCGCAGGTGGACATGACCGCCGCGCAGATGCATGCAACCATCAGCCCTGCCATCACTGGGGGCATCTTTTCCATCAGCAGTTTGAAGAACACAATGCTGGTGTCCGCCTCGGGCCAAAGCGCATGGCCGTACATGCCCATCAGCACAGGAAGCGCAGCGTAAGCAACCACGAGAACAGATGCGATGATTGGTGCCCAGAATGCAATTTTCATCGTTTTGCTGGCCACTGTACGCTGAAATGCCGTAGCCGAGGTCAGACCGAATAGCGCAGAAGGGCCGAACATCATAATCATGGTCTCTGCGTTAAAAGGCATAATCTGGAAGCTGGTCGCCGGCAAATTTGCTGTCATAACACTCCAGCCACCCTGTGCAAAAATCCAAATCACGCCGACAATAGTGACGACAAAGATGATGGAACTCTGCACCACATCGGTCATCAGAACCCCCCACAGTCCAGACATGGTGCTATAGCCAATAACAATAATAAAGGTGATTGCCGCACCGGCGGTGCCCGGCAGTCCGACATATTCGAACAGTAAGCGTCCTGCCATGATCTGTCCAGCACAAATTGCAATCATGGTACAGTAATGCAGAATTGCAATCAGCACAGAAACGACCTTCCCGCCGTAGCGATCGGAGAGTACATCAGGCAGCGTCAGATAGCCCTTCTTGTACACAATTTTAGACATGACCAGTGCAAATAACACAAAGGATAACGCTGCGCCTGCGCCATACCATAGCCCTCCAATACCATAAAGTGCACCATACTGTGCACCTCCGACTACGACACCATTGCCCAGATGCGAGCCAAGGTACGAACCGACAACCAGCAGCATGCTTCCCTGCTTGGCAGCTGTCATAAAGTCCTTGTTGGTCTCGCTGTACTTTCTTCCCTTTAAGCCGATCCATAACATACCTGCAAGGTAAATTGCCATGATTACAAGGATAATAGTGACTCTGCTATTCATTGTTATCTCCTCTCCTGTTTACGTTTATCTTATCACTTATCTTTCTGTTTTCAAATTGCGTTTTTCTTTTTCAGCTCTTCGAGCTCTTCTTTGCTCTTGCCGAGAACGTGCCCGTAGATATCCTCGTTGTCTCCACCGAGCACCGGCGCCGCCTTGTACTCGATGTCCGGATGTGCAGAGAGCTTGACCGGAAAACCCATATAGGGAACCGGGCCGTCGATCCCGTGGACCGGCATTTTTACAAGATAACCGTTTTCCCACAAGTGCTCGCTGCGCAACAGACGGCCGGGAGTCGCCACAATACCGGCAGGGATGCCCGCGTCAACAAACTTTTTCTCCAGCTCGTCGGCCGTCATATTTGAAGCCCACTTCTGAATCGCTGCAAAAAGCTCCGCGTGATGCGTCACGCGATACGGCAGATCGTCAAGCCAGCGCTCCTCCTGAACAACCGGCTCCGGACAGATCGTGCGCAGCTTGCGGAACAGCTGGTTTGTGCCAGCCTGGAAGTTGACCCAGTCGTCCTTCGTCTTCAGATACCCGTATGGAGCGGCATCGTCACTGCCCATGGCAGCTTCGTCACCATTTAGATAGGCATCAGCGATTGAATCTGAGCGGAGCACTGTGGAGCATGCGATCATAGCCGTGTCCACATACTGTCCTTTCCCCGTTTTCTCGCGGTCAAGGAGCGCAAGGAGTGTGCCGATTACGGCGTTCATTCCTGCCATGTGGTCATGGATAGCTCCCTTGCTGCGCTCTACCTTATCTCCATCAATGCGGGTAACGCCGGACATGGCGGAAATAATGCCGTCAAATGCCATGCGGTCACGTAGCGGCCCGCTGTGGCCGAAGCCTGTAATTGAAACCATAATCAGCCGCGGATTGAGCTTATGCAACTCCTCATAGCCAAGCCCCATCTTCTCCATCACACCGGCGCGGAAGTTTTCAATCAGAACATCCGAATGAAGGATCAGCTCCTTAATCAGCTGCAACCCCTCAGGACTTCTGGTGTCCGCCGTCACGCTTTTCTTATTTCGGTTCATCGCCTGGAAGACTAGGCTTACGCCATCCTTCCACGGACCGCCTACACGATAGATTTCGCCTTCGCCGGGCTTTTCCACCTTGATGACCTCTGCGCCCATATCCGCCAGCATCATGGCGCAATAGGGGCCCGAAATATAACGAGACATATCCACCACGCGGATCCCATCTAAAATACCGCTCATTTTCTATGTATCCTCCTGCATTTTTACCCTGCGGTTCGCTCAGTTATAGCGGGTATTCAGTGCAGACTTGAGCCCGCCGGACTCAATATCGCTCTTAAAGCTCTGCATATTCTTCTGCTGCATGTTCGTGCGGGAAAGATTGAACATTTCGGAGGTATACTCCACCGTGTTGGCAAAGCCGCGCAGATCGTAGATCTTGCGGATGGTGTGCTTCATCATCGCCATGCTCTCTGCAGGGATGCGCGCCACCTGTTCAGCGACCTGCATCACACGCTCTTCAAGATTTCCATACGGCACGACCTCGTTGACCATGCCCATCTCGCGCATCTCCTCAGCGGAGAAATACTTGCCCATGAAATACCATTCCGTTGCCTTGTTGAACGGAAGCTTCCAATGCTCCATGGGGATTTCAGGTGTAAAGCCGAGCACAATCTCGGGATTGCCGAAGCTTGCGTTGTCCGCAGCAATGACGAGATCGCTCATCATTGCGATGGTAATGCCGCCGCCAATACAATAGCCCTGCACCGCGCTGATGATGGGTTTGGGAAGATACCACATATAGAGGAAGAAGTCGACCTCGCTCTTAGTATCCGCCCTTCGCTCCACAATATCGGTGATGTTATGCTCCATGCTTTCCTTGAGATCAAATCCGGCAGTAAATGCTTTCTCGCCCTCTGCGCGGATCACGATCACCTTGACATCGGAATCGTCTGCCGCTTCGTGCAGGTACTGACCCAGCCCGTTGATCATGGCGGAGTTAAGCGCGTTGCGCTTTTCCGGCCGGTTCAGCGTAATGATGCCAATGCCATTCTTTTTCTCGTACAGAATAACGCTCATAATGGTTCCCTCCTTCTATTTTTGCGCCGTCATTTTCCGGCACCGCGCAGCGTTTGCCGCGCTGTGCGGTAATTCTTCCAGCCCATGACAGCCGCTTTTTCTTTCTCTCTTCCGGCTTACTTGCCAATATCTGCCTTGGCGGCTCTAACTTCTTCGATCAGTGCAGGAACGACCTCAAACAGATCGCCCACAATACCGAAATGCGCCACCTTGAAGATCGGCGCGTCGGGATCCTTGTTGATCGCCACGATCTGGTCGGACCCGGACATGCCTGCCAGATGCTGAATTGCGCCAGAAATGCCGCAGGCGATGTACAGCTTGGGGTGAACGGTGCTGCCCGTCTGTCCGACCTGGTGGCTGCTGTCGATCCAGCCGGAGTCCACTGCCGCACGGGACGCGCCCACCACACCGCCGAGCATCTCTGCCAGCTGTTCAAGCATCGGGAAATTCTCCGGTCCTTTCATGCCGCGCCCGCCGGAGACGATCACCTCCGCCTCGCTGATGTTGAAAGTGCTGCCGACTTTTGCGATCAGCTCCCTCACCTGCGTGCGGATCTTATCCTGCGTCACTGTCCGCTCAAGGCGAATCACCTTTTCCGTTGCCTTGCCCGCAAGCTGAGCACGGAATACGCCAGGACGCACCGTGCCGATCTGTGGCCGCGTGTTTGAGCAGAGAATCGTCGCCATCAGGTTGCCGCCGAACGCTGGACGCGTCCACGCCACATCGCCAGACTCTGCGTCGATGCCGAGCGCCGTGCAGTCTGCTGTCAGGCCGGTCTTCAGCCGACAAGATACGCGGGGTGCGAAATCCCTGCCGTTTTCCGTTGCACCGATCAGCACCGCCGACGGCTTGTACTCGCAGATCAGCCCGTGCAGCAGCTCTGTGTAAACATCGGTAACGTACTGTGCACACTGCGGACAATCCACTGCAAGGATGCTGTCTGCACCGTACGGCTTTACCTGCTCAACCAGCTCCGTCGTGTCATCTGCAAGGATCACAGCGGTCAGCTCCTCGCCGGTAGTATCTGCAAGGTCACGCGCCGCGTGCAGCAATTCAAGGCCCACATGCTGCGCCTGATGGTCCGCCTGCTCGATATATACCCAAATACCTCTATAGTTTTCTTTACTCATAATGCCTCTCCTAAATCACGTTTGCACGTTCAAGTGCCTCGTAAAGCTTACCCGCCTGCTCACGGACGGATTCGCCCTTGATCCAAACGCATTCGGCATGCCGCTCCGGCGTAAAGGATCTCTTTACGCGCGTGGCAGAACCTTTCAGGCCAATGCTCTCATCCTCCACCGGAAGTTCATCGCGCGTCAGAGACTTGATCTCATAGCGGTTTGCGTGCAGACGCCCACGAATCGTTTCAAAGCGCGGCTCCTGCTCGCCCTTAACGACGGTGATCACCACCGGCAGCTGCGCGGTCACAATCTCCTGGTGCTTGGTGCATTCTCTGACCGCTTTGACACCTTTTCCGTCCACCTCAACGCTGCTAACATAGGTGATCTGAGGGATATCCAGATGCTCTGCCATCTCAGGTCCTACCTGGCCGGTATCTCCGTCGATTGCCTGCTTGCCGCACAGGATCACATCGAAAGGGCCGAGCTTTCTGGCAACGGACGCCAGAATATAGCTCGTCGCCAGCGTATCCGAGCCTCCGAATTTGCGATCAGTGACGAGGTAGGCGTCATCTACGCCCATCGCCAGCGCGTCGCCGAGAATGCTCTTCGCCTGAGGCGGGCCCATTGTAACCACCGTCACACGTCCGTCGGTCATCTCCTTGAGCTGTAACGCCTGTTCCACAGCGTAGGCGTCAAACGGATTCATGATGCTGGGCACGCCGGTGCGAATCAGCGTGTTGGTCTCCGGGTCAATCCGAATCTCCGTTGTATCCGGAACCTGTTTGATACAAACTAAAATCTCCATCTGCCTGTCTCCTTATTTCAGCATCGAGCCTGCAACAACGACGCGCTGAATCTGGTTGGTACCCTCAAAGATCTGGAAGAGCTTTGCATCGCGCATCAGCTTTTCCACCGGATAATCTCTCATATAGCCGTAGCCGGAGTGAATCTGCACCGCATCCGTCGTTACCTTCATTGCAACATCACCGGCGAAGCATTTTGCCGCCGCGCAAATCTCGGTGTACGGGCGGATGTTGTTATCCACCATCTCTGCTGCACCATAGACCAGCGAACGTGCTGCCTGCGTCTGGATCTGCATGTCCGCCAGCATGAACTGAATCGCCTGCAGCTTGGCAATGGGTGCACCAAAGCAGATACGGCCCTTGGCGTAATCCACGCTGTAATCGATCGCGCTTTGCGCGATGCCCACGGCTGCCGCGCCGACTTCAACACGGGACGCATCCAGCGTCTTCATTGCGATTTTGAAGCCCTGTCCCGGTTCGCCAAGCAGGTTTTCTTTTGGAACAAACACATTCTCCAAGATCACGTCGCCTGCCGCGGAAAGGCGGAGGCCCATCTTATCCTCATGGCGTCCGGTTGAAACGCCCGGACGGTCGCCCTCTACGATGAAAGCGCTGATCCCTTTCGAACCGATCCCCTTCTGCGTCTTCGCAAAGATGACGAAGAGCTTGGCGTATGGCGCGTTTGTAATGAAGCATTTACGCCCGTTTAGAATGTAACCACCCTCGCATTCCACCGCTGTGGTCTTCAATGCCGCAGCATCCGATCCTGCGTCAGGCTCAGTCAAACCAAACGCCAGCATATCTCCTGCTTGCACGAGCTCCACAGCGTATTTCTTCTGTGCATCGTTTCCTGCAATCAGGATAGGCTTGCAGGCGAGACTCGTTGCACCCAGTGCATTTGCGATGCCTGCCTCCCAGCGGCTCAGCTCCTCAGTCAGCACACACTGTGTTGTGCAGCCCAGTCCCAGTCCGCCGAATTCCTTCGGCAGCGCCACTTCAGTAAAGCCGATTTTCACTGCCTGCCGGTAAATATCCAGCGGCGTCTCGCCCTTCAGGTCGTATTCCTTTGCTGCCGGACGCATTACCTTCTTGCCAAAATCTGCAGCAAGCCGCTTCAAATCTTGCTGATCCTTCGTCAACACAAAACCGCTCATAGTTTTTCTTTCCTTTCCTCTGGAAATGTTTTTGCCATATTGCACAAGCAAACGCATCGGATGTCACAATTTCTTGTGCTTTCATTGTATCTATTCTGCACTTTTAGGGAATCGCCAAATAATTGTATCCGGTACAACCAAACTGTTATATCAAGGTAGCAAAACAGCGTGCATCTTTCTTGATTTACTCTTGCAAATCTGCTATCTTATCATTAAGCAGCTCGCCGCACGGTCGCAGGAACGGCACACAGAGCCCGGCAGCTACAACTTTTTTCATTTCTGCGGCAATTCATTCATCTTCCAATTGAAATTTATGACCCTGCGATGCAGGAAGGAGGCATTTGCATTGGATATTCGGCAACTACGCTACTTTTTAAGGATCTGCAGCGACGGGAGCATCCTCAAGGCCTCGCAGAATGTTTTCATCACGCAGCAAGCTCTCAGCAAAATTATCTCCGCCATGGAGCAGGAGATCGGCGCGCCGCTCTTCTTCCGTTCCTCTCGCGGCCTGGTTCCGACAGAAATCGGTCTTCAACTCAAAAAGCTGGCTCAACCTGTGGTTGATGCAATGGATAAGCTAAACGAAGAAATTTCGTCCGCCGTGCAGCTGCAAAGCAACAATCTCTCGCTTGGTGTCTCCTGTGGACTGCAATATTTTCTTCCGCAGGCAGGTCTGCGTGAGTTTTCGCAGACGCACCCGGACATTTCGCTTTTCATTGAGGAAAGTGACAGCCGCAAATGCGAAGCGCTCGTTGCACCGGTGACTATACTGCCGCGCTGACCATCGGCGCGGTCGAGAACCCCGGTTTGGTCGTCGTCAATCTTCTGCAGCGTCAGCGCGTTGCCATTGTGCCAAAGTCCTCCCCGCTCGCCTCACGTTCGGCGCTGCACATCAGCGATCTGGACGGGCAGGTACTGGCACTGAACATCAATGACCGTTGTTACAGCCGCTTCTGCGCCATTTGCAGCCAACAGAATGTACACACCACCAACATCCGCGTAGGTGACAGCATCACAATGTTCGACTTTTGTGAGAATCAGAACTATATCGGCATGACACTGGACTATCTGCTGCAATATCGCTGGACAAATCTGCACAACATCGTCGCCATTCCTATTGATTTTAGTGAGTTCCCTTATACGGTGAACCTTGTGGCAAATCCCGCACAGTACACGCGTAAGATCGTGCAGCAGTTCACCAGCCTGATTTGCAGGGGCGTGCTGTCTAAGGATGAAAAGCCCCTGGAGCTTCCCTATGACTTTTCAAAGAATGCATAGCAGAATATAAGCATCATACTAAACTCGATTCCATTAAAGCCAATGTGAACTTACAAGCATGGACCAGCAAGCTCTCCCATGATAGATAGCCATTTTGTAAAGTCATCGTCGCTGTCCGATATGGAACGAATAGATGATAAACGTAGAGAGGCTACGAACTCTCATCTCTTATGTAGAAAATAATCATCGGTTTTCGCACATCACGATCCTCGATGACTGTAGAATCCACCCTCAAGGGCAATTACTTTGTCCCAAGTCCCCCACTACCAGACAACGGATAAGTATGCCCGCTCCGTGGTATGCATCCGCTCTCCCGTGAATAGCGCTATCTCTTGCCAAGTCACCTGCGTCGACGGTGCCATGATGACTGCGTACTAAGGGATTCCATTCTACGCTGCTGAAATCAATAAAAAGGGAGCTGCATCTCTATTCGAGACGCAGCTCCCTTCAGTCTGTCGAGGAACCCGGTCTGTACTCAGGAGCAGACTGGGTCTCGAACATATATGAGCGAAAAAACAGCAAAGCGAA
>ENA-ORNP01003323-ORNP01003323.1-human-gut-metagenome-genome-assembly--contig:-NODE-3323-length-11618-cov-11.982617_pt1 | contig 11618 bp, 11 predicted proteins | sample MGYA00242119_ERZ509030 | MGnify/ENA primary metagenome ERZ509030 (study PRJEB26280, sample SAMEA2338708) | human gut metagenome | biome: human gut; feature: human-associated habitat; material: faeces...
GGACTCAGGCGGAACGCATGTGGAGCCGTGGTCCCGCCGGGAGCGTCACCCGGCGGCGCTTTGCCTGCTTTGCCGCCGGGGGCAAAGTAGGCCGCCCCGCAGGGCGGAATCCCTCGGAGGCGGAGACGGTGGGATGGAAGGAAGACCCCTCATCCGTCACGGCATACGCCGTGACACCTTCCCCCCTGTGGGGGGAAGGCTTTATGTTGGCCCGCCGTATATTTTGTAGAGTCCATCACGATGAAAAAATAAAATCATAACGCCTGCCTAAAAGAGGGCAGACGTTGATTTTTACACACTATATTCCGAAACAGTATATTCTAATATTTTACACACCACAATATTGTACAATAAACCAGAGCCCTTTCATCTGGGGTGTGGATCTCTGCAATTCGTCCGCCCCAGTAAATAATCCACACTTGTATGATAGAAATCCGCCAATGCGGTCAACGTAGGAATGGAGATTTCAAGTTCACCATTTTCATAGCGGGAATAGGTCGCTTGACTGACATGTAAAAACTTCGCAATCTCTTTCTGTGAAAGGTCGCTGTCCTCCCGCAAATCCCGAATCCGTAATGGCATGGTCTCACCTCGCCATTATCATAGATTATGCAAAAAGCGTATTTTGAAATTTATACTAAATTGGTATAAAAGAAATTTGGAGGTCGCTTTATGCCAATCACAGACGAAGATTATTTTGAAAAAATCAAAAAAATAGACGTCCTGGCGGATGAGCTGGAGACAGAGATCACCGCCTCCATGCAGACCTGTCTGATCCGCTTCGGGGAGATCGTCCAGATCCAGAACGCCATGATCCAGAAGATGCATGCCCTGTCTGATGAAATTTTTCAGCTCCGGGCGCAGGCTGGTCTGGAAAACGTGATATGCCGGGCCTCCGGGCAGCAGGAGGCCCCCAAAGGATGGGATGAAGCAGACCCCTCCATTCCGGAACCATAAAAACAGCCCTCTGGGATAAAAATTTATCCCAGAGGGCTGTTTTGAACTGTTCTAAGGGGCGGCACGGGGCCGTCTTATTTGTATTTCCGGCTCTCCGCCACCGCCAGCTCGTCACAGCGGTTGTTGTATGGGTTGCTGGCGTGGCCCTTTACCCAGTGGAGCTTCACCTGGTGCCGGTCGCACAGGTCCAGCAGGCGGGCCCACAGGTCCGGATTCAGGGCGGGCTTTTTGTCCCCCTTCACCCAGCCCCGGGCCCGCCATCCCTTGGCCCAGCCCTTTTCCAGGGCATCGATGACGTACTTGGAGTCGGAGTACAGCTCCACCACACAGGGCTCATTGAGGGCCTCCAGCGCGGTGATGACGCCGGTGAGCTCCATACGGTTGTTGGTGGTCTGGGGCTCTCCCCCGGACATCTCTTTTTTGTGGGGGCCATACATCAGGATGGCCCCCCAGCCGCCGGGGCCCGGATTGCCGGAGCAGGCCCCGTCGGTGTAGATGGTGACTGTTTTCATGTTCGCCTCCTGTCCGTGTAGCCTTCCCCCCACAGGGGGGAAGGTGCCCCCGGAGGGGGCGGATGAGGGGGACCTCCGTTCCACCGCCCGGCGGATTGTGAGGCAGACCCCCTCAAAATTCTGTTTTACATCCAAATTCGTAAAACGCAGCACTTCGATTTGAAAATTTGTCTGCAAAAAATGGGACCGCATCTGGTCATACTCAAGTGCATCCTTTTCGTAATGCTGTGCTCCATCTAATTCGATCCCCAGCCTTGCCTGAGCACAGTAAAAGTCCAAAATATATGGTCCAAATGGGACCTGTCTGCGAAATTGGACTGGATGCTGCTTTAAAAATTCATACCACAGCCGCCGTTCCTCCGGCGTGGCTTCTCTGCGGAGTTTTTGGGAAAAGGCTTTGATCTCTGGGTGCATCTTACGCTTCTCCCTCTCATCCATCACGGCTTTTCTGTGCCATCTTCCCCCCTGTGGGGAGAAGGTTTTTTGATCCCCTAACCCACCCGCGTGGAATCGGCGTCCGGTCATCAATACAAATCGTAATAATACCCCTGTAACTGTACCGGGCATTATCATAAATTGGGAGTCGAACCCAACGAATGGCCCCGCTCGTTGCCAAATCTGTGTGCCCAATGGCTCCGGCACTGAGAGCTTGACGCCCGCCTTCCGCGCTGCCAAAGTGCCGGGAGAGGGCGCTCTTCCCCCTCCCGGCAGCTCTTTTTTACAGCTCCACCAGCTCGGTGGTCCAGTTTTTCTCCTGAATGGTCTCGTCCAGCTCCCGGAGTGCCTTGGCGTCCCGGTCCACCTGCTTCTGCAGCTCTCGCACATTGACCGCGCTCCTGATGCGGATCTCACCCACCGTCCGGCGGTTGACCACGGCGCTGGCGCTGTTCAGGAAGTCCCGCAGGATGCGCAGCCGGCCTGTCATGCACTCCCGGCGGGCCAGCAGGTCAGAGAGGGTCCTCCCCTCCCCCGCCTCTGTGGTGCTGTTGGTCCGGTTGATCCGGGCAATGAGCTCCTCCAGCTGGGCATAGTCCTCCTCCAGCTCTCTCAGCAGCTCCATGGGGTCCTCTGCGGGAGACTCCCCCTCCTGGACCAGGGCGTTGTTGTCCAGCCGGCTCTCCAGCTGCCGGATGCGGGTCTGGAGCTCCGAGCGCAGGGACAGCGCGTTGGCCAGTTTCATGGCATTGTCCTCCTTTTTCCGTCACAGGCGGCTCAATATCTCACGCCGCTTTTCCTGATACTCCTCCTGGGTGATGAGCCCGGCCTTTTTCAGATCCTCCAGCTGCTTCAGCCGCTCTCCCGCATCCAGGGCGGTGGAAGGGATGTGGTCGTGGGTCCCGGCGGAGGGGCGGTCCGTTTTGTCCACATCCTCCATCAGACCGGCGATGGTCTCCTCTTCGATCCCGGTCTCCACGTCATAGCCCACCCGGTGGGGCAGTCCGTTTTTCCCAACGGCGCTCAGGACCCCCATCACCACAGCCAGAGCGCCCATGGCCAGGAAAGGCAGGGAAAAGAGGGGCGACAGCGGCATGATCTGGGTGACCGCCACTACCACAAAGACAAGGCCAAAAATGACCTGTACCACTCCTGCCATGCGGCGGACTGCCCGGGTGGCCCCGGTAGGCTGGCTCTGGACGGTGATCCGTCCCCGTCTTCTCCGGCTCATGCCCTCTCCTCCTATCCTAATTGTATTTTATATTCTGGTTATTCCTCTTCGGACTGGTTTTCTTCCGAAATGGGGGCCTCCTCCGCCCTCTCCCCGGCGGGGTCTCCCTCCTCCGTCTCCTGGGTGCCGGCGGTCTCCTCCCGGTCGGTGAGGGCAAGGGAGATGACCTGGTCCCCCTCCTCCTTGAAGCGCATGACGATGACGCCCTGGGTGGCACGTCCCGCTACGCGGATATTTTCCACAGGTGTGCGGATCAGGATGCCCGCCGCCGTTACCAGCAGCAGGTCCTCCGTGCCATCCACCACCTTCATGCCCACCACCGGGCCGGTCTTGTCCGTGACCATATAGTTACGGATACCCATGCCGCCGCGGTTGGTAATGCGGTACTCCTCAATAGGCGTCCGCTTGCCGTAGCCGTTTTCGGTGATGGAGAGGACGGTCTTGCCCTCGTCGGCGCGGGCGGCGCCGATGACATAGTCTCCCTCCCGCAGGCGGATGCCCCGGACGCCCACGGCGGTACGTCCCATGGCGCGCACATCCGTCTCATCGAAGCACACCGCCTGACCGTCGTGGGTGGCGATAAGCATACGGTCATGCCCCCGCGTCTCCGTCACGGAGATCAGCTCATCGCCCTCGTCCAGCGTCAGGGCGCGGATGCCGTTGTTCCGCAGGTTCTTCAGGGCGCTGACCTCCAGACGCTTCACCGTGCCGTTCCGGGTGGTCATGAACAGGTACAGCTCCTCGTCTCCCGTCTCCCGGAAGTGGAGCATGGCCTGTACGCGCTCGCCCGTCTCCACCTGAATGATGTTGACGATGTTCACACCCTTGGCGGCCTTGCCACTCTCGGGGATCTGATAGCCCTTCTTGCGGTAGACCTTGCCGGTGTCGGTAAAGAACAGAATATAGTCGTGGGTAGACGCGGTGAACACGTCCACCACCGTGTCCTCCTCACGGGTGGTGATGCCCTTCTTGCCCATGCCGCCCTTACTCTGAGCGGCGTATTCGCTGACCGGCGTGCGCTTGATGTAGCCGTTCTCCGTCAGGGTGAAGACGCACTGCTCCTCCTCGATCAGGTCCTCGATGTCCAGCTCGTCCTCCACGTCCTGGATCTCGGTCTTGCGGTCGTCGCCGAACTTGTCGGCAATGGCGGTCAGCTCCTCCTTGAGGATGGACTTCACCAGTCCCTCGTCGCTGAGGATACGCAGGAAGTAGGCGATCTTCTCCTCCAGCTCCTTGTACTCGGTCTGGAGCTTCTCCCGGTCAAGACCCTGCAGCGCCTTCAGGCGCATATCCAGAATGGCCTGGGCCTGCACGTCGTCCAGCCCGAAGCGCTGCATCAGGTTCTCCTTGGCGTTGTCGTAGCTGCTGCGGATGATGCGGATGACCTCGTCGATGTTGTCCTGCGCCACCAGCAGACCCTCCAGCAGGTGGGCGCGCTCCTGGGCCTTTTTCAGGTCGAAGCGGGTCCGGCGGATGATGATCTCCTCCTGGAACTTCAGGTACTCGTCGATGATGTGCCGCAGGGACAGTATTTTCGGCTGCCGCTGGTTTTCCACAAGCGCCAGCATATTGATGGCAAAGGTGGTCTGGAGCTGGGTCTGGGCAAACAGACGGTTCAGCACCACTTGGGGATTGGCGTCGCGCTTCAGCTCGATCACGATACGCATACCGTTGCGGTCGGACTCGTCCCGGATGTCGGAGATACCCTCCAGCCGCTTGTCCTCTACCTGGTCGGCAATGGCCTTGATGAGCATCCGCTTGTTCACCTGATAGGGCAGCTCCGTGATGATGATACGGGTGCGGCCGTTGTTGAACTCCTCAAACTCATGCCGGGCACGGACCATGAGCCTGCCCCGGCCCGTGGCGTAGGCGGCGCGGATGCCGCTGCGGCCCATGATGATGCCGCGGGTAGGGAAGTCGGGTCCCTTCACATGCTCCATCAGGTCGCTGAGGGTGGCGTCCGGGTTATCCAGCACGCAGATGCACGCGCCGATGACCTCCCGCAGGTTGTGGGGCGGGATGTTGGTGGCCATGCCCACGGCGATACCGCTGGAGCCGTTCACCAGCAGATTGGGGAACCGGCAGGGCAGCACACGGGGCTCCTTCCGGCTCTCATCGAAGTTGGGGTCCCAGTCCACCGTGTCCTTTTCAATGTCACGGAGCATCTCGTTGGAGATCTTGCTCAGACGCGCCTCGGTGTAACGGTAGGCGGCCGGGGGGTCGCCATCCACGGAGCCGAAGTTGCCGTGGCCGTCCACCAGCATATAGCGCATGGAGAAATCCTGCGCCAGACGCACCAGCGCGTCGTACACGGAGGCGTCGCCGTGGGGGTGATACCGGCCCAGCACATCGCCCACGCAGGTGGCGGATTTCTTGAAGGGCTTGTCGCTGGTCAGGTTATCCTCATACATGGCGTACAGGATACGCCGGTGCACGGGCTTCAGGCCGTCCCGCACGTCAGGCAGCGCACGGCCTACGATAACGGACATGGCGTACTCGATATAGGAGTTCTCCATCTCCGGCACCAGCGGAGACTCTACGATATGCTGGTCGGGATAGCGAATTTCCTCCGGGTCGTATTGGGGCTTTTTGCTCATACTGACACGACCTCCTTAATAATCCAGATTTACCGCGTATTTGGCGCGCTGCTCGATGAACTCCTTGCGCGGCTCCACCTTCTCGCCCATGAGGACGGTAAACGTGGCGTCCGCCTTCACCGCGTCGTCCAGCGTAATGCGCCGCAGCGTCCGGGTGTTGGGATCCATAGTCGTCTCCCACAGCTCATGGGCATCCATCTCGCCCAGACCCTTAAACCGGCTGATGCCGATTTTCACGTTGGGGTCGCCGTTCCGCATCTCGTTGGACACCCGGTCACGCTCCTCGTCGGAGTACGCCACCCGCTGCTGCTTGCCGCGGGTCAGCTTGTAAAGCGGCGGCACGGCGGAGTAGACGTAGCCCTCCTCGATGAGGGGCCGCATATACCGGAAGAAGAAGGTCAGCAGCAGGGTGCGGATATGGGCGCCGTCCACATCGGCATCGGCCATGATGATGATCTTGTGATAGCGCAGCTTGTTCTCGTCGAACTCCTCGCCGATGCCCGCGCCCAGGGCGATGATGACCGGCTGGAGCTTGTCGTTGCCGTAGACCTTGTCCACCCGGGCCTTCTCCACGTTGAGCATCTTGCCCCACAGGGGGAGGATGGCCTGGAACCGGGAGTCCCGGCCCTGGGTGGCGGAGCCGCCTGCGGAGTCGCCCTCCACGATGTACAGCTCGGTCAGCTCGGGGTTGTTCTCGTTGCAGTCCCGCAGCTTGTCCGGCATGGCCGCGCCGCCCAGCACCGTCTTGCGCCGGATGGACTCACGCGCCTTCCGCGCCGCCTCGCGGGCGCGGTTGGCGGTCATAGCCTTGTCCAGAATGGTGCGGGCCACTACGGGGTGTTCCTCCAGATACACCGCCAGCTGGTCGGACACGATGCTGTCCACCAGCGTGCGGATATGGGCGTTGCCCAGCTTGGCCTTGGTCTGGCCCTCAAACTGAGCCTCCGTCAGCTTCACGGATATCACCGCCGTGATGCCCTCGCGCACGTCCTCGCCGGAGACCTTGTCTCCCTCCTTGATCATGCCGTATTTCAGGCCGTAGGCATTCAGTACGCGGGTCAGGGCCGCCTTGAAGCCCGTCTCGTGCATGCCGCCTTCCGGCGTATGGATATCGTTGGCGAAGGACACCAGCGTCTCGTTGTAGCCGTCGTTATACTGGATGGCGATCTCCGCCGTGCTGTCGCCCTTGGCGCCGGAGAGATAGATGACCTCCTCGTGGAGCGGGGTCTTGTTCCGGTTGATGAAGGTGACGAACTCCCGGATGCCGCCCTCATAGCACATGGCCTCGGACTTCTCTCTGTCCGGCCGGGCGTCGCTGATAGTGATCCGCAGACCAGCGTTCAGGAACGCCTGCTCCCGCATACGGGTGTGCAGCGTCTCGTAGTCATACTCCAGCGTGTCGAACATCTCCGGGTCCGGCTTAAAGGTCACGGTGGTGCCGGTATGGTCCGTCTCACCGATGACCTTCATCTCCTGGGTGATATTGCCCCGGGAGAATTTCATCTCATAGATTTTGCCGTCCTTGTGTACCTGCACCGTCAGCCACTCGCTCAGAGCGTTCACCACGGACGCGCCCACGCCGTGCAGACCGCCGGAGACCTTATAGCCACCACCGCCGAACTTGCCGCCGGCGTGCAGCACGGTGAACACCACCTCCAGGGCGGGCCGGCCCGTCTGGGCCTGAATATCCACGGGGATACCACGGCCGTTATCGGTGACGGTGATGGTGTCACCCTCGTTGATGGTCACGGTAATGTCCGTGCAGTAGCCGGCCAGCGCCTCGTCGATGGCGTTGTCCACGATCTCATATACCAGGTGGTGCAGACCGCTGGCGCTGGTAGAACCGATATACATACCCGGCCGCTTCCGCACAGCCTCCAGCCCCTCCAGTACCTGTATTTCTGATGCGTTGTATTCCGTATCCACCACGGTCTTTTCCAGTTCTGCCATGTACTACTCTCCTTTTCCTTGGACCCGCTTGCCCAGCGTCCGGGAATTGATCTGCGACAGATACACGATCTGCCGGTGATAGGGATGGTCACACACCACGAAGGACCGCGGTATGTCCTCGCAGGCGCTCTGTACCACGCCCTCCTGCTCGGCTCCCTGTAAAAACTCTCTCGTTTTTTTTGAGGTAGAGGTGTTATCCAGGTCAAAGATACCGATGACCCGCCGGTCCTCTACCATCACGTTCATACCGATGTGCAGATACGCCATCACAGTACCTCCCCGCCCCGCACATGGAACACCCTGCCGCTGAGCAGCGTGTCCAGCCGGTCGTTTTCACAGCAGGTGATAAACACCTGTCCGCCGCTGATGCGATTCAGTACGTATTCCTGCCGCCGGGGATCCAACTCGCTGAGCACATCGTCCAGCAGCATTACCGGATACTCCCCCATGGCGTTTTTGTGTATCTCGCGCTCCGCCAGCTTCAGGCTCAGTGCCGCCGTCCGTACCTGCCCCTGCGAGCAGAACTGCCGCGCGCTGCGCCCGTTGACCAGCACCTCGATATCGTCCTTGTGGGCGCCGGAGAGACACAGCTTCGACGCACGCTCCGCCGCCTGATGGCTCTCCATATGTGCCGCCAGCGCCGCGTAGATATCTGCCTGACTGCCCGGCGGGTCGGCGACGGTCCTGACGGTCTGGTACGTCAGGGTCAGCTCCTCCCTCTCGCCGCTGCACTCATAGTGTGCCTGCCGGGCATATTCCGCCAGCGCCGCACAGAACCGCGCCCGATAGCCTATCAGCACTGCGCCGCTGCGGCACAGGCCCTCGTTGAATTCCGGCAGCAGGTCCAAAAGCTCTGGCTTGTCCTCGCTGTCCCGCAGGATGCGGGTCTTGTGCTCATACAGCCGGCTGTACTGGCTCAGCGCCTCGGCGTACCGCGGCCGCAGCTGGCACAGCGACAGGTCCATGAACCGCCGCCGTTCCGCCGCACCGGCCCGGATCAAAAACAGATCCTCCGGCGCAAAAAACACCGTATGCAGCACGTCGGACAGGGAGGCGCTGTTTTTGGCGGGCACACCGTTAACGGTCATTTTCCGACGCTTTCCGCGGAAGAGGCGTATGTCCGTCACAAACTCCCGCTGCCGGGAAAAGATATCTCCCAACAGTGCGGCCTCCTGCATATCAAAGCCGATCAGCTCCTTGTCTCCGTGGGCGCGGGGACTTTTTCCACAGCTAAGATATACGATGGCCTCCAGCAGATTTGTTTTTCCTTGGGCGTTCTCTCCGTAAATAACGTTGCAGCTGGGGTCGAACGTCAGCGCCTGCGTGCCGTAGTTCCGCCAGCCCTGCAGGTGCAGGGCGTCAACTCTCATACATCACCGTCAGCGTCTGCCCGTTGAAGGCCACCACGTCGCCGGGTCGGATCTTCTTGCCCCGCATGGTGCACACCTCGCCATTTACCGTCACGTCACCCTCCTGGATGACGAGCTTGGCCTCTCCGCCGGTCTCTACCGCCGCGGCGAACTTCAGCAGATCCTGCAATTTGATATATTCCGTTGTGATGGTGATAGTCTCCATAATAATGAACCTCGTTCATAGATATAATATGCCGTTTTTTTCTTCAATAAAAAGCGCGCGCACAGTTCGATAAAGGTGCAGCTCCTGCGTTCTGCCGATGGCAAACCAACGATGGCGTACCGGGTGTATGTCGAGGAGGTGTAACGATGGCAGGGCACAAGAGATGTGCCTTTATTGCGCCTTCAGGCGCACCGGCAGCACCATATAAAGAAAGTTGTCACTGTCATCTAAGGGCGTGATAATACAGGGCGAAATACCGGTGTTCAGCTGCATTTTCACCGTGTCCGCCGGGGCATAGCGCAGGGCGTCCATGAGATAGCGGTTGTTGAAGCCGATCTCCAGCTCCTGTCCGTCGCCGCGGACGGGGCAGATATCCCGGGCTTCGCCGTTTCCGGTCCGGGCGGACATATACACCCGGTCCTGGCTGAACAGGCAGCGTACCGGACTTTTCAGCTTCTCACTGATGACCACGCTGACGCGGTCCAGGCTTTCGATCATCGTCTTGTTGTCCACCTCGATGCAGATGGGGTTGGTGGTAGGTATGGCATTCTTGTAGTCCAGGAATTCACCCTCCAACCGGCGGCATATCAGCTGGGTAGCCCCGGCCTCGAACATCAGATGGCGCTTGCCCTGGGTCACCGTCACCATGTCGTCGGTGTCGGCGCATATTTTCTCCACCTCATTCAGGGCGGCGCCGGGGGCCACAAACTTAAAGGCCCCGCCGTCGATGTGCTCCAGCGGCTCGCGGCGCAGCGCCAGACGGAAGCCGTCCACCGCCACCATGGTCAGCCCTTTGTCATTGATCTCAAACAGGGCGCCGGTGTGGATGGGACGGGCCTCATTGACGGAAACAGCAAAGCTGGTCTGGTTGATCATGGCCTTCAGCGTCCGCTGCTCCAGTGTGACGGAGAACTGGTCGTCCACCTCCGGCAGCTCCGGATAGTCGTCGGCGCTTAGGCCGGGAAGCTCGAAGCTGGCATCGCCGCAGTTCAGCTTCACGTTGAACTTGTCGTCTGCCTCAAAGGTCACCATATCATCCGGCAGGCGGCGGATCATCTCGCCGAACAGTCTGGCGTTCAGCACGATGTGCCCTGCCTCGGACACTGCGGCCTCTACCGTGGTGCGTATGCCGGTCTGCATATTATAGCCGGACAGCCGCAGTCCCTCGCCGCACTCCAGCAGGATACCCTCCAGCGCCGGGATGGAGCTTTTAGCCGCCACCGCCCGAGACACCGCGGCCACCGCCTGTTGTACCAGTGCCTTTTCACAGGAAAATCTCACCATATCCGTCGTTCCTCGCTTTCCGAAAGTCATTGCCGCCTGCGCTGTCTGAAAGATCAGCCCTATGCAAAAAAGCGGTTCTATTTTTCTAAATCAAATCATAAACTAATCTTTTATTTCAGTAGTCTTATTAGTAGGGAAATTTTATGTGGACATCCATGTTTATCCCGCGCTGTTATCGGCTTTTTTATAGACATACCTTTATGGAAAACACGCCGGGTTTCCCACAGTTGTATGTGTGATGCGGATGTTACACAGATTTTCCACGTGGATTACACAGGAAATGGGGAAAACCTTGCCCTTTCGTTTCCTCTCCCCCAGCACCCGTGTTTTTTCACTTTTTGCTGTTTATGTTGGTGGTGATCTCCTTCACCTTTTCAGCAAAGGCGGGGTCGGAGCGCATCGTGCTCTCCACCTTGTCCAGAGAGTGCAGAATAGTGGAGTGGTCCCTGTCGCCGAACTCCTTGCCGATGTCGTTCAGGCTCATGGAGGTCATACGGCGGATGAGATACATGGCGATCTGCCGCGCGGCCACCACATCTCGGCTGCGGCTCTGTCCCCGCAGCGTTTCCTCGTCAACATGGAAGTAGCTGCATATGTATCCCACGATAATGGCAGGGGTGGGGGCAAAGTCGTTGCTCTTCTTCAGCATATCACGGATGGCCCGGCTGACGGTCTCTTCGTTGACCTGGTCGTCCAGCAGATCCCGATAGGCTAGTATCTTATTCAGCGTGCCCTCGATCTGCCGCACGTTGGAGGTGATGTTCTCCGCGATGTAGTCCGTCACCTCGTTGGGCAGCTTCACGCCCAGCATGGCGGCCTTATTCTGCACGATGGCGAACCGTGTTTCAAAGTCCGGCGGCGCGACATCCACCATCAGGCCCCACTCGAACCGGGTCCGCAGCCGGTCCTCCAGCTGAGTGATCTCCTTGGGCGGCCGGTCTGACGTCAGCACGATCTGCCGGCCGGACTCGTACAGGGTGTTGAAGGTGTGAAAGAACTCCTCCTGGGTCTGTATCTTGCCGGCGATGAATTGGATATCGTCCATCAGCAGGATATCCGTCTGCCGGTACTTTTCCC
>ENA-ORNP01003330-ORNP01003330.1-human-gut-metagenome-genome-assembly--contig:-NODE-3330-length-11597-cov-5.601109_pt1 | contig 11597 bp, 10 predicted proteins | sample MGYA00242119_ERZ509030 | MGnify/ENA primary metagenome ERZ509030 (study PRJEB26280, sample SAMEA2338708) | human gut metagenome | biome: human gut; feature: human-associated habitat; material: faeces...
GGAGATGGTGCTGTTGACGTTGATGCCCATCAGGCGGGCCGCATCCATATCCTCGGAGACGGCGCGCATGGCCTTGCCGAGTTTGGTCTTCTGGACCAGGAAGGTCAGCACGAGCATGGACAGCACGGTGACCACCAGCGTGATCACGGAGGTCAGGCCCACCGGCACTTTGCCGAAGTAGAAGGTCCTGGCTTCAAAGTAGGACGGGATGACCTTTGCACCGGAGCCCATCAGCAGCTCCGCCGTATACTCCAGGAAGAAGGACACGCCGATGGCCGTGATCAGCAGCGAGATGCGGGGCGCACTGCGCAGCGGGGTGTAGGCGACCTTTTCGATCACCACGCCCAGCAGGGTGCAGGTAATGACGGTGGCGCAGACAGCCGTCACCGGGCCAAGGCCCAGCTGGTTCATCACGAACCAGGACATGTACGCGCCCACCATAATGACATCGCCGTGGGCAAAGTTCAGCAGCAGGATGATGCCGTACACCATGCTGTAGCCCAGTGCGATCAGTGCATAGATGCTGCCCAGGGAAAGACCGTTGATCAGCTGACTAAAAAACACTGTCATGGATGGATACTTCCTTTCTTTGCGGCGTTTTGCCACGCCTTTTGGGAGACACTTGTTTACCAAAAAAGCGGAGACAACCCGTTTCGGCGGTCTCCGCAAGTGGTTCTGATGCGAGGGGTTAGAACATTTCCTTCAGTTCGGGCTTGCCATCCACATAGGTCAGGATCGCAGTCTCCTTGACGGGGTCGTGGTGCTCGTCGAAGGTGAAGGTGCCGGTGATGCCGTCGATGCTGCCGGAAGCGATGGCGTCAATGACAGCCTGCTTGTACTCGTCGCTGCCTGCTTCCAGACCGGCGTCCTCCGCAGCCTGCAGGCCGTAGACCACGGTCTTGGCAGCGTCGTAGCCCAGAGGTGCGAAGCCGTTGGGGTACTCCTCGCCGTACTCTGCCTTGTAGGCCTCCTCGAACTCCGTAGAAGCGCCCTTTGCGTAGTTGGCGCAGAAATAGCTGTCCTTCAGCTGGTCAGCGGTCGCATAGCCCTCCAGGCCGTCCCAGCCGTCGCCGCCCAGGAACGGAACGGTCAGGCCGATGCTCTCAGCCTGCGACAGGATCTGGCCCACTTCCTCATAGTAGTTGGGGCAGAAGACCGTCTCCGGTGCCTTGCCCAGGATGCTGGTCAGCTGGGTCTTGAAGTCCACGTCGCCGTCGGAGTAGCTCTCCTGATCGACGATGGTACCGCCCAGGCTCTCGAACTCGTTGACGAAGTTCTCAGCCAGGCCCTCGTTGTAGTCTGCACCCTTCTTAAAGATGACAGCAGCCTTGGTGTAGCCCAGCTTCTTATAAGCGTAATCTGCCATCTTGATGCCCTGGAACGGGTCGGTGAAGGTGGCACGGAAGACGTTGGCGTTCACGGTGTCGGTCTCGGCATCGTAGGTAACGGCCTCTGCGGTCGCAGAAGCAGTGACCATGGGCATGTTGTAGTCGGCGCTCTCAGCAGCCACGGCCAGCGTGGGGGTGGTGGTGACATCGCCGACCAGTGCCGTGATGCCTTCGTCCACCATCTTGGTGAAGCAGTTGACGGCCTGGGTGGCATCGCCCTGCTCATCCTCGGTCAGGATCTCGATCTGCTTGCCGTTGATGCCGCCATCGGCATTGACCTGCTTCAGGTACAGGCTCGCACCGTTGACAACGGCCTGGCCGTAAACGGAAACGTTGCCGCTCAGGGGGCCCATGACGCCCACCTTGATGGTCTCACCGGAAGCAGCGGAACCGGCTGCGGAACCAGCCGCAGAACCGGAAGCAGCCGTACTGGAAGAAGAACCGCCGCAGGCGGCCAGTGCACCGGCAGCGCCCAGAATACCGGCAGCCTTCAGGAACGAACGGCGGGAAATGCAGTTTTTCATGGTAGATTCTCCTTGTTCATCTTCTTCGACCCATCAGGGATCGTACTCCGTTTTGCTCGTAGCGGCTGCTCGTGTCCGCAGCCGTTGTTTGTAGCCTAATTATAGAAAATAATTTTCATTTTGTCCATTCATTCTTTTCATAAATTTTCATTTTTAAACCCAGCAGCCTGCACAAAATTGTGGGATATCAGAAAAAACACAATAATTTTGCACACTTCACTTGTCAAAATAGTTACAAAACGGTACACTTCCCGCTGTTATATTGAAAACAACTTTCAGAGCCCAAATTGTAAAAATGAAAATCATTTTCACAATTTGAAGCGTTTTTTCTGCCAAAACTGTGCCCTCTGCACAGAAGCGGCGGGTAAAATGTGGTCATTACGCCTCTTGCACAGCGGCGCGGTTTCTCTTATACTTTTATATAAGAAGGTAATCACGAACACGGCACCGGCACCCGCCGGCGGCCCAAGTCAGGAGAAGGAAAAGAATGTCTACTAATTTTTGGGAGCTGCTGCAGCAGCATCAGGGCGACCTGACAAGATCCGGCCGCACGGTGGCGGACTATCTGGTGCAGCACGCTGCGGAGGCACAGTATCTGTCCATATCGTCGCTGGCCAGAGAGTGTCAGGTGGCTGAGGCCACGGTGTTCCGGTTCTGCCGGGCGCTGGGCTTTGAGGGCTACCATGAAATGCGCATTGCGCTGGCACAGGCCAATGCCACCGGCGTGCTGGTGAACCAGCAGGAGCCCGCCCCGGACGCCGACACCGCCACTTTGTGCGAGCACGCTTCGGCGCTGTTCATGACCGCCATCAACGGCACCCAGAACGCCCTTTCGCCGCAGGCGGTGGAGCAGGCCGTGGCGCTGCTGCACAGTGCCCGGCAGGTGTTCTGCATGGGACAGGGCGGCAGCATGGCAGCCGCCAACGAGATCTGCGCCCGGTTTGCCTGCATCACCAACAAGTTCCGCGCCGTTGCCGACAGCCATATGCAGGTAATGGCTGCCAGCCTGATGACCGAGCAGGACGTGGTGCTGTTCGTCTCCTACTCCGGCGCTACCCGCGACCTGATGGAGACCCTGCGCACCGCCAAGGCCAACGGGGCAAAGGTCATCCTGATCACCCACTACGAGGACTCCCCCGGCGCAAAGCTGGCAGACCTTGTGCTGCTGTGCGGCGCACAGGAAAGCCCGCTGGATTCCGGCAGCATCCCCATCAAGGTGGCAGTGCTGTATGTGGCCGAGGTGCTGGTGCTGCGGTACATTCTGGACGACAAACCCGGCAGCACCGAAGCGCAGGAGCGCACCACCGAAGCGCTGGCTGTAAAGCTGCTCTGAGCGGTTGTCTCCGGCAAAACGTGCAAGCAAAAAAGGTGAAGTGACCAAAAGATCACTTCACCTTTTTGTTTTGTCAGCTCGGCAGCGGGGCGTCCGTGTCCCCGCCGGGGTCTACGCCAAAGGCGTCGTCCAGTTCCTCCGGCAGCGGGTCGAGGTCTGCATCAAAGGCGGCGTCCGGGTCTACGCCAAACAACTCGTCCAGCTCTGCCGGCGGGACATCGGGGTCAAAGGGTTCTGCAGGCTCGACCGGGTCTATAGGCTCAACGGGGTCAGGGTCTGCCACAGGGCGTTGGGCGGCGGTCTTTTTCCACTGGGCGTAAAGCTCTACCGTGTCGCCATCCCGCCAGTCGGTCACGGGCACGCCGTTTACCCAGTACCATGTACCTGTGCCGTCCTCTTCCGTGTTCCAGCCCGCAAAAGCATAGCCCGCCCGCTTGAACATACAAGGGTGCACCGTTACGTCCGCAGCGCTGCGGCAGTACACAGTCTTTACCGTTTCCTCAAGGGCATCATCCGGCTCAAAGTTCGCGTGATAGTGCAGGGCAAGGCCGGCGGACGGTGCGGGGCTGCTCAGCCCCGGGGCTAAGCTCGGGCCGGGCATAGGGGTGGTGGAGCCGGGGGTGGAGCTACTTTTTTTAGAAAACGCCACTCGGACGGGGTCACCGTTGTAAACAGGCTCTGGATTCTGATCGCTTGGCGTGTAATAGTGGAGTTTGTCATCCTTTGCCGTCATAAATCCAGAATAGGACTGCGTCATATACTTAAAAACAACCCCCGTAGTCGGCGCCGTTCCTTCTGTTAGCGAAAGTTTGAAAATCAAATATCCCTGATCTTCGTAGTCCGGTTCAGCTTTAACATCTTTTATCTCATACCCTGCACCATAGTTCAGACCGCATTGATAAAACGATGTGTTGGATGCTTTTTCATCATTATTTACTGTAACAGTAAACGTGCCATATTTCTGGTCATTAGGATTTTTTGCAATTCCGTAGACATAACTCGTAGTAGCTTCCGCGCTGATCACCGACAGCAAATAGCGTCTGCGCTGGATCATCAACGTGGGGTTGGGCTTTTTCAAGTTCTCTGCGCTGATCGTGCATTCCTTCGTGTAGTTAAAATTATGACCCTCTTCTATGTAGTTGCCTATCTTCCAAATCTTTCTTTCAAGTTCTTCCCCTATTGCGTTTTCATTATCCGTTGCATTCTCAATCAGCGTGGCGTCTCTTGCGGCATTGGTTGCAGCGGTAATTGCCGTCATCACCTCAGGATTTGTCAAATCCAGCGTCCATTCCTTGCCCTCTTCCACCGCTTGACCTTTGAGCGTGAAGGAATATCCAGTCATCGGGCTGCCAAGAACAGGGTCTTTCGTACCATCTGCCGTGTAGCCCGTTTCGTCCTCAAACTGCACGGTGATGTTATAGCCCCAAATGGCGTAAAGCACACGTTTTTGCTCATCGCTCTGCGGCCTTGCAGCCATTTCGGCGGCGGTGTAGGTGTCCCATACGACATCGCTAACCTTAGCACCCGGTTGATAAAGCTTGTCTCCCTTGGTATAGGTGGATTTTGTGCTCCACCCGGCAAACGACTTGCCGGCGGGGGCGGTAATTCCCAAGTCCTCCGGTTTTTCCAGCGCGCCGGTTTCCTCATACAGCACATTCGTGCGCGGCGGGTTGTCCTCATTTACATCTTCCTTGCCGCCTATACCGTCGTTGACCATATAGGTAATGCCCTTTTTATAGCAAGGGATGTAGCAATAGCGGACATTGCCGTAATCATCCGTGTCCGTTGGCGTACCGGTCAGTTCACCCGTATACACACGGTAGTTCGTCAGTTTATCGTTGCTTTCTTCCTTAGTTTGAGTGACCGTCAGGTTTTTGTTTGCACAAATTCTAACATTTTCGCCGGGGGTCTCTTCATCGTAGAAATAGCCGTTTTTGACATGGTGCAAGCCCAGCTTAAAGTGGACGCCATAGGGGAGCTTGTTCCAATAGTCATCGCCATCACCCTGCCAGAACCAATCCGTCCAATCCTGTCCATCTACGGATACCTGCATATTCACATGGCCGCTGATTCTCCCGCCTTGGTTGCCGCTGGCGTATTCACCATTGTAATCTGTAGCGCCGTTCACATCCAGCCAGTACCACTTGTATTTTAAGTTCCGGTTGATGGCAACATTCGTCTTTTCGGCTTTATAGTCTATGCTAGGCGTCATTTCCACCGGTTCTAAATCCTCCCAGCGGCGCTCATCTTCCCCGCTGTCATCCGTAGGACGGGGGCGCGTCCACCTCTGGGTAGTTCCTTCGGTACTCTTATATTCAAGGGTCACGGTATGATCCGGTTCAGCACCGGCTGGCACGCTGCCGTTTGTTTCATCGTACACATTCACCGCATTCACCGCGCGATAATTCTTGTCTCCGTCACCGCGCCAGCCTGCCTTGTTCAGCATCAGCTTTTGCTCATAGATGTTGATGGTATAGGTAACACACAGTTTTTTGACAGCAAAAGTAAAGGCCAGCGTATCGGAGTAAGTACCGCTCATGGTAGCCTGTGCAGGCTGCAGGACTGTTATGGGAAGCGTATAAGAAGATTCCTTAATGCGCTTCATGTCCTCCTCGGGCGAATCGCTCGGTTTCATTGTTGTTGTAGAAAAGCTGAGCACTTTCTCGCCCGTTTTATCGTCCATCTGGTAAAACCAGAAGCACTCAGTATCCATTATTTCCATCTTCGGTTCTTGCGGCAGCTGATATGTAACTTCCGGCGTTCCCGCACCCGCTGCACCATCATATTGCAGCTTCCAATCGTTTTGCGATGCAATGCTGATATTCAGGGTACGGTACTGCTTCAGCTGTGCGTTTACCTCCAGCCCACCCGTATGCTGTGTGCTATCCACCGTCACGGTAGTGGGAATGGTCACCTTATAGCCCCCAACGGCAAGCGCATCAATGGTGGTCACATCCTCTGCTGTGGTAACATTCGGCTCGTAGGCAAGCATTTCCAGCTCCGGCAGGGCGTCCGGCATATCGGCAAATTCCGGCGTTTGGGCAAGCGCAGTTCCACCCACCGCAAGGCACAGTGCCAGCGCAAACGCAAGGCCCAGCAGTTTTTTTGCACAATGCTTCATGGTGTATCCTCCTTGTGTGGGGTGGCTGTTTTTGCCGCAAAACTCAAAAAAGGGGAGAGGGAACATCTCCCGTCTCCCCTTTGGGCTCAGGTATTATTCAGGTTTGGGTGCGGGGGTTAGGTGGTAGCATCAGCGACAAAGACGACATTTCCCTCGTACTTGCCGGCAATTTCAGCCTTACTTTTTGCTGTCGTCAGCTCAAACTCCAGCGCAACGTCGCCGGTATTCTTACCAGCCTTCAAAGCCAGAATGTCAGTACCTTTTGCATCCACGGGCTTTGTGGTATAAGGTTTCGTCGGAGTGCCATCGATTGTCTCGGCAGTGGTCTTAACTTTGTAGGTAAGCGTTGCTTCATTACCGTCTTCGCTGGTCTTGACCTCGAACGCGTTTCCATCCTGAGCTTTCAGGTTGATCTTCAGGGTTTTACCCGGGGCAATAACGTTCTTGGTAACAAAAACCTTGGGTGCAGTACCGGCAGTTTCAGTTGCCTCTGTGCTTTCTTTCTCTGCAGTTTCAGTCGCATTGACAGTGCGTTTCTGAGCCCCACCGCCAGCATTCTTACCAAAGTTGATAGTAGCCGGAACAGACCAAGTGTATCCTCCCGTAACCTCGTAAAGAACCTTGGTGGTCAAGCCATCAGCGCCAGTAGCCTGAGTGCCGGGCAACGAAGGCGTAGTCGCAGGGTCATCCGCAAACACCGGCATGGCGCAGACGGAAACCGCCAGAGAGGCTGCGAGGAGCAGGGCGGCCGCTTTCTTCGTCAATTTCATAATCCTTATTCGGCAATGGGGCCCGCAGCTGACGGTCAGCCTTGGATCTGCCTACTCCTTTCACACCGTATGGTTTGTTGATCCCCAATTCAGTTCTTTTTTATTGTCAACACTGCCGGTTTTGCCCACCACAGAGGGCTCAACCTACGGTCAGTGTCAGCTTTACAATGCCGCTGTTGGTCTTGGTGGTGCGGTCCGAAAGATAGGGCTGGCACACCACATAGGCCGGGTACTCGCCGGGGGCAAGGGCGCGGGTCATCTCCATCTTTTGCACATACAACCCGGGCGCTACAAGGCCGGACTGGAACAGCAACTCGTCGCCGTCCTCTAAATACAACCCAAAGGCGATGTAGTAGCACTCCTCCTTGCCGGTCAGGGTAAGGGTGTACTGCTTGCCGTCATCGGCCTGCACGGTCAGGGTCTTTTCGCCCTTATAGCCCTTGACGGCCTCGATGGTGTACGCCCCGGCGTCGGTCTTTTGGATCTCAAAATAGGCGGGGTCGGCGTCCAGCACCTTGGTCACATCGGCCTGAATGCCCGCCAAGCGCAGGTAATGGCTCAGCTCTGCGGTCTGACCGCTGTCCACCACCAGCTTTTCCAGCGGAGTGCCGTCGATGCTTACCCAGTCCTCGTACCAAAGATTCTCGGCAGGGTTATGGAACTCGAATCCCTGCGTGATCTTTTTGGTCTTTGCGGGGATGGTAAAGCCGCCCCAGCCCGGCAGGGTGACGTTTTTGCTGCGGTCGATGGGGGTCTCCGGCTTGACGTACTGCGCCTGATAGGTCTCCATGGGCAGCGCGGCTGCTTCGGACGCGCCGTTGGCCGTGGCAGCGGACTTGCCGCCGGACACTGCGATGTAGCCGCCCAGCAGCACCACCAGTACCACCAGCACCCCGATGACCGCTTTGCTTATGTTTTTGTTCTCCATGGGCTCCACGCTCCCTTTCCGTTGGAACAATAAAAAAGCCGCCCGACCTTGCGGGCAGCTTTGATGATACGAGCAAAATCCGGCGTGCCCTTAAAAAGAACACACCTGTGGTTTTGGACGTTCCCAGTATGCAGAGCATTTCTGCAAAAAACCGGGAGCAACCGGCTGGCATCATCCGGGAAATACCCCGAACCTTAGCCCCTATGGCTTTGCGTCCTTGCCTTTCGACAAGTTTGCCCAAAATTTGCCCAATATTTTTAAAGATTGATACATCATTTTTGTCAACAATAGTATAGCATCCCCCCCCCGGGTGTCAACCGATTTTACCGGGATTGTGTTTATATTCTATGTTGTATTTTTTAGTAATGTGGCCGAAAACGTTTACTTTTATATAGCAAACGGCAGTTTTTACTTTATTTGTAAAAAGTTGACAAGCTGCACCGCGCTGCGCGGCGCAGCCCATGGCAAGGCAGCACAGCATGAGCTATGTTCACCTTTGATGTGAATCAGGTGAAAAAGCAGACAGGCCGCATCCCTTGACTTCCGCCTTTAGGGGGAGTATACTCCGTGGCAGTGAAATATTCGGCTATGACGAGAAAGAGTACCCGGAAAGAATGCTGCAGAGAGCTGCCGGATGGTGCAAGGCAGTGCAGGGCGTCCGTGGGAAGATCCTCTCCGAGCTTTCCGGCTGAATGGGCGGTATCTACGCCCCAGTAAGCGGGAACGGCAGGCTTCCGTTATCACGAGCCGCGCATTGTTGGATGCGCACTGAGGGGCCGGGCTTTGCACCGGCAATAAGAGTGGTACCGCAGAGGAGTTTATACGCCTTTGTCTCTTACGAACCGTAAGGGACAAAGGCGTTTTTGTTTGCGGGAAAGCCATTTCCCGGATGTTTCATTGCCTTTACATCCGCAAAAATAAGTGTTTAAGGTGTATCTGAAAACAAAGAAAATAACGAATATTTCGCAAGCACAAGCGGGATTTAAGGCAAATAGCCGCAGGAATCCTTTGTGGATTTCAAGGCTGTTTAACGCAAAATCCAGCTGTGCTTGTAGAAATAGACTAAATTTTCGACTTTTCAGATATACCCAAGGAAAAAGGAGTATCATCATGAAAACATTGGAAAAAGTAAGCGATTTTGTGGGCAAGTACATGGCCGTCATCGTCATTGTGGTGGCGGCACTGGCGCTGCTGTTCCCCGGTCCCTTCAGCGTGGTAAAGACCGCATGGGTCAACACCCTGCTGGGCATCGTCATGTTCGGCATGGGTCTTACCCTGAAGCCGGAGGACTTCAAGGTGGTGTTCAGCCGCCCGAAGGACGTGATCATCGGCTGCATTGCACAGTTCACCCTGATGCCCTTTCTGGCATGGGCGCTGACCCAGCTGTTCCACCTGCCCACTGAGCTTGCCATCGGTGTCATTCTGGTGGGCACCTGCCCCGGCGGCACCTCCTCTAACGTGATGACCTACCTTTCCAAGGGCGACGTTGCACTGTCCGTTGGCATGACCGCAGTTTCCACCGTGCTGGCGCCCTTCCTCACCCCGCTGCTCACCCTGCTGTATGCCGGCCAGCGCGTGGATGTGAACCCTGTAAATATGTTCCTGTCCATCGTCAAGGTGGTGCTGGTTCCCATCGCACTGGGCTTTGTGGTCAACCACTTCTTCCACGCCTTCACCCAGAACGCCGTCCGGGTGCTGCCGCTGATCTCCACCACCGCCATCGTGCTGATCATCTGCGCCGTTGTGTCTGCCAACTCCGCTAAGATCATGACCAGCGGCCTGCTGATCCTTGCCGTGGTCATCCTGCACAACCTGCTGGGCTACCTCACCGGCTTTGGCGTGGGTAAGCTGCTGAAGCTGGATTCCACCAAGTGCCGTGCAATTTCCATCGAGGTCGGAATGCAGAACTCCGGTCTGGCCACCTCTCTGGCTGCCGCCCACTTTGCACAGTATCCGCTGGCAACCATCCCCGGCGCTGTGTTCTCGGTGTGGCATAACATTTCCGGCGCTGTCCTTGCCAACTTCTTTGCCCGCACCGCAGAGAAGAAAGACTGATCCTTCCTACATATAATATAAGGGGCTGCTGCACAAGGTTTCTTCCCTGTGCAGCAGCCCCTGCTTTGTTTATAATATGTGTCGTGCGCGATGCCCTGCCTTTGCCTGTTTGCCGCTCTGTTGCGCAGGCAAACCCTCCGATAAACAAAAAACGCACCCGAACCCTCTCGGGTTCGAGTACGAACTGTTTGGTGGAGAATTAGGGACTCGAACCCCAGACCCCCTGCGTGTGATGCAGGTGCTCTAACCAGCTGAGCTAATCCTCCGAATCGGAACAAGAAGATTATAGCACAGCCGTGGTGGATTTGCAAGCCCCAATTTTCGATTTTGGAAAACTTTTTTGCGCTACTGCCCGGTTGCTCTTTTGCGGAAAAAGGTGTATACTAAAATTGTGCCTGTTGGCGCAAAAGAGAGGTCTTATTGATGCTGTTGTCCATTCGCGGAATCGTTACCGTCCTGGTGCTGGCGGCGTTGTTTACCCTCGCGGTCATCTGGATCTCCAAGCATGACGGCTGGGAAGGCAAAGGCTGCGGCGGAAATTGCTCTGCCTGCCATGAGCGCTGTAACCATCCGGAAAAGAAGAATCAGTGAATGCAGGGCTCCCGGCGTTTCGCATGGGGAGCCTTTTTTCATCGTTTCATGACCAGCTGTCTGCCCGCCTCACAGGGCACCGAACCGGGCGGCATAGACTGCCACCGTGCTCAGAAGGTCGCTCTGCGCCTTCTGGTAGGTGCTGCGGCCGATGTGCAGCCGCTCGATGGTGTCGTCCTCGGTACGGCGCTCCAGATAGCGCAGCCGCAGCAGGTCGGCGCGGAGCGGGTCTTCCTGCTGGTAATATTCGATCGTCCGCTCAATGGCCAGCCGCCAGCCTGCGTTGGCCGGGCAGGCCGCCCACTGGCGGGTGCCGTAGCGCCGCAGGGCGAGCTTGGTCTTTTCCCGCTGTTCCTTTGTCATCCGCGCTCACCTCCGGCCGCCGCAGAAAAAGCAGAGGTCCCGCTGAGGCGGCGTCAGCTCCAGCAGCGAGGAGAGGATGTCCGCCTCGCTGACCTTGAAATCCGTTTTTCCGGTGAGCTTGTTCTTCAATGTGGAGGTGCTGATGCCAAGCACCTGTGCCACATGGTTCATCTTCAGCTTCCGGTCCCAAATGTAGTATTCGATCTGTGCGCCATCTGTCATGCGTACTCTCCTTTCTGTTTTCCACAGGGCCCGCGCTTCACAATCTTTAGTTGTATTATATAGCGAAATTCACTCATTGTCAACTACTCTTTTCCATTTTTATAAGGAGATGCCCCCTATGAACCAACCATCCAACGAGGCCATGACCCTGAAGGTCATCGCACACATCCACACGGCCTTCCCCACCAAGTTCGGCATCCCGCGGCAGAGCGGGCTGGTGGACAGCCTGCGGGGCGAGGTGATCTTTACCCCGGAATACCGCAGCGCCGACGCCGTGCGCGGGCTGGAGGGTTTCAGCCACA
>ENA-ORNP01003331-ORNP01003331.1-human-gut-metagenome-genome-assembly--contig:-NODE-3331-length-11594-cov-2.656816_pt1 | contig 11594 bp, 14 predicted proteins | sample MGYA00242119_ERZ509030 | MGnify/ENA primary metagenome ERZ509030 (study PRJEB26280, sample SAMEA2338708) | human gut metagenome | biome: human gut; feature: human-associated habitat; material: faeces...
CCAGTCCCAGATCTATCTCCCGATTTTTCAGATCCTGCCAGGACAACACCACCAGATGCAGCAAAATCCATAACACCTTCAATGACTCCCTCCGCATCTGGAACAGCTTCTCAACCCTCCCACCTGCGATAAGGGCACTGCCATAATGGTTCTCTTCAATCCCTGGCAAGTGTTTTTGTTATGATAACTGCTTCCATAATCAGTAATATAAACCAACATATCCGCCTGCTGTTTTTTGACACAGTATTCACAGGGCGTATATTTTCCTCCGGATTCATTCCGAAGACCTGACAGCTCTGCCGATGTCACAGAACGAATCGTTAATCTTAGATAAGTGCAGTCCCTGCTTCTGTGATACACTTCTCCCTCCGGTGTCCGATATACCAGTTCTTCTTTTCCGCCCGCCTGAAAAGATTCCCCGGTATACCCAACCCAGCTTCGTACCGTAACCTTCTGAACCGTTCCTCTGCTTCCGAATCCCACGACTGCAAACGGCAGCTTTGCTGTCTCATAATCATATAAGGTAATATAGGGATTCTGTCCGGTAAACGCTTCCGCCGTTACTGCCAACAGTTCTGCTTTCTCTGTCAGTTTCCGGTAATCCTTCGCCTGCAGGGCGGAGAAAGAAAATAAATATAACAGTGCGGTCACTGCAAAGAGGAAAGCCGGAAGAGCCAGCGCTGTCTCCAGCGTAAAACTGGCCTTCCGTAAGGTGCACCGGGATGCTCTCCCGGACAGAAACGTAGTTAAATGTACCTGTTTCCAAGCGTGGGGTGTCTGGAGAGAGAACTGTAATTTGTTTGTCTTTATTCGGAAGAACATCCCGGTACACCTCCTTCTTTAGTTATTCATACTGATAGCTCCGTTCCAGTTCCATATCCTCCATCCAGAACTGTGCCGTCAGTTTCTCAATACAGTGATCCACATGAATCTTCTCGCAGCCTTCTGTCTGCCGGAGCTCCCCTTCTATCACATCCAGCCCTCTCATGGCCAGGCGTTCTTCCGGATAGAAGGTCAGTACCATCCGTAGAAACAGATCGTAACTCAAGCCCTTTTGTTCTGTCTTCTGCTCGTCATACCGTCCCGCATCCTGTAAAAGCAGCAGTACGCCGGATAAAGGTACCTGCCAGTTATTCTCATCCTTTAGGAGCGCCACCTCTTTTCCCTGCAGAAGCTGACGCACTTCCACCAGACTTTCCCCATAAGCCCAGCCCAGCAGGATTAACTGCTTCACGCTTTTTACAAGACCTTCATTTCCCGTAAGCCCCGCCAGAGCAATGGCCAGAAGTTCTGCTTTTTTCCCATAATCCTTATGTGTCAACAGAAAGGTATAATTCACTCCTTCCCTCATAAGCAAAAGTGACCGAAGTGTCTGCTCCAGATTTTCCGCATCGGATCCTTTTCCCCAAAGTATATATTCCATCTGATACGAAAGATATCTGCTCTCTTCCGCCGGTTCGTCTTCCTTTTGCACTGCGTTGGTCAGATGTTCCTGCAGATAACTAATAAAAAGCTGTTTTTCCAGCATTCCATTTTCCGCAGTTTCCGCTGCCCCGGTTCCCTCTGACAAGTTCCTCACCGACGGAACCGTTGCCAGATCCACCGTCTTTTTCGAAATTCCATCCGGATCTTTCATTACCTGCCCCACGGCAAACTGTTTCCACAATCCATCCCAGCTGTATGCGTCTCCATCCAGGGTCTCTTCTTCGTCTTCATAGTCCACCACGCTGTCCTCATACGCCTGACAGTCTTTCTGGAACTTTTCACTGCTTTCATTTAATTCCTCCCGAAACTGCTCGTCCCATATCCAATCCTCTGCCAGAGACAATCCGGTCTGCTCTTTCATAGCCCGGACCGCCTGCTGATAAAAGACCATTCCATCTCCGTCCGTGGCCCTGGCAAAGTCTTTGACCTCGATCCCTTTCATCTGTAAATTCAGTGCCGTCCCCCCTTGTGCCCTTTTTAGGTTATCTTCCGTAAATTTCCACAGATGGCTGCAAAGCTCATCCCGGTTCTCCTTTCCACTTCGAAAAGAAGTATCCAGATAAAACAAATCATACTGTTCCAGCAAATGGGGTTCATATTCTGAAAAGAGAGAAAACAGACTGCTCTCTGCCACCTGTTCCGCCATTCTCCTTGCAGACTGCTTCTGCACCGACTCCAGACAGATGAGATACAAACTTAAAAATACAAGAAATGTCAATGCCAGCCATACAGTCACCTGGCCTTTTCGCTTCCTATACACTGCTGCTCTGAGAAACGATTTTCTCAAAAATACTGTTTACCACTTCCGTAATTTTCGTCTTGAAAATAATGACTAACCCAATAAGAACCACAATAAAATCCAGTACCTGCCCCGGAATGCTTGAAAATACTTGTTTTATCTTTCACATCACTCCGATGTGTAAATTATTTTTCTTTTTAATTTAGTAAAAAAGCAGACTCTTGGATATCCTCTTGTCCAAAAGTCTGCTCTCTTACTTTATGTAAAATTATCTATTTTCTTTCAACCTCTGATTTTCCTCTTCTAGTAATTCTATCTGCAGCTCTAGCTCTTTAATTCGTCTCTTGTATAAAATCATTTGTCTTTTCAGCTGTTTATTAACTTCCTCAGTTGCTCTATCAAAAATTGCCTTTTTAGGATTATAACATTCCCCCTGCTTCAACTGTGCATCTTCTACCATTTGTTTGGCCTGTAAATTTCTATAAAAATAACTTCTATCAACTCCTGCATATTTTGCCAATGTAGTAATCGAGATCCTCTCCTTTCTTCGGAGCATCGCATCAATCTCTCTCTGAATAATTTCTAAATTCTCTTTTTCTTGTTGTTTCTTGAGACCTACGATTTTATCATACTTCATTTAACATCACTCACACCTTTCTGTTGCCTTCGCAAAGTATCTAACTCTGATTCCAGCTTTTGATTTTCCGCTTTCAATTTTATAATTTCAATTCTCATAGCTAACAACTTTTCCTTATACTCATCAAGGAGTTCCGCTTCGTCTATGTTCGTTTTATAGCTTTGATTTTGAATATCAACAGCTTTATGTACTTCTTCTTTGATTTTTTCATTTCTGTAGAAAAACGAGTTAGATAATCCTGTTCTTTTGCATAATCCGGAAACTGTAATCCTTTCACCCTCATTACGCATTCTTTGAATTTCTTCCATTGCTAGTTTTACTTTTTGCCTACTTTTCTCCTGGCTCATTTCGATGATTTTATTTGCTTTCATCTTTAATCACAACCTTTATAGTTTTTTCAACAACGCAATCTCCTTTCGATCCAACCGTTTCTTCAATGTGTCCACCTCTTTTTGAAGTATACTGCACTTTTGGAGAAGCTGCTCATTTTCAACCTTTAACCTTTGATTCTCTGACTGACAGCTGGTAAAATCCTTCTTCAATTCCTGAAAATTATAACCTACAACATTTGTTTCTTCAGATGGCTGCTGTACATCTATCCGCCGTGGCAGTTTGACAGCTTCCTCAAGTCTCTGACGGACTTGCATATTCTTATAAAAAAATCCTCTTGATAAACCTGTCCAACGAACCAATTCTGTTACAGATATCGGCATCCCTCTGGCACTCATATCATCGATTGCCCGAATCGCCTTTTTTATTTTCTGCTCACTCTCAGCTTTGTTAACAGCTATCATCTTATCATATTTCATACCCATCCCACTCCTTTACCACATCCATTAAAATCATATCGATTTTCTCTCTGACGGCCCTCGTTTCATCCGCCATTATCTTGTTCCCAATCTTTCGGTAATGATGTACACTTTGTAATGTTTTATGCCCCAAAAGCCTTGCGATCATCCAGTCGTCGATATGCATTTCTGTCAGCTTTTTCCCATAACAATGTCGGAATGTATGTGTTCCAAAATTCAGCAGTTCTCCATTCTCATCCCGAATATCATTTTTTCTAATCATTTGCATGACTCGATTTTGGAGCATGCTATACTGAAATGGTTTCGATGGATCATCTTTTTTTACAAAAATATATTTTGTCTTTCCATAATGTTCCTCGGTATAATCAATTGACTTTATAATAAGCTGTGCTATTTCATCACTAATTGCTTTTTCAAATGTAATTGATTTTACCTGCTCGATTCGTATAAAATATCGATTTTCTCTTATACTCAAACAGTCTGTTTTTAGTGTAAGCGTATCCGAAATTCGTGTTCCCAGCAGCTGATGAAGGATTAACGCCCTCGCTATTTGTTCATCCATCTGAAAAATGTTTTCATTCAGCTTCTTTATGGTTTCGTCCGAATAAAACTTAAATAGATATCTTGGCGTGCTGGGAAAATCTGTACTTATAAATAGGTTTTTGATATCCTGCCTATCATAATGATTTCCCACATCTTCAACTACCCTTCGTAGACCATATAAATCAGAGCGATAATTTTTCCTTTCCTTTGCCTCTGTCTGAAGATAGATCAAATAGCTTTCCATAATATCCCGTGTCAAATCTAGTAATGATATAATCTTAGGATACCTTAATTCCAGATATCTACAAAATCTTTTAGTCGCTACCACCTCAGCCATAATACTTCCTATTGCCATATATTTCAAATGCATAAAAATTACTGTTTTAACTTCTTTTCGGATTGTTATTTGACTAATTCCTTTAAAATTTATAGTCTTTACATTCTTTATCGGGTTGCTGCGGAGAGGAAATTCAAACTTGTCCAATTCCCACACATCTCTCTCCTGTTCTAAGCACCCCCCATCTTTCTGAGAATACCTCAGAATTTTCTTCATATGCTTTATTATGCCAGGTGTTTCTGTTGCTACAATTTCATAAACGCTTCGATACTTCTTACTTGTAAGGGCATATCCCTTTTCCATCATCCAACTCTTTAGCTGCAAAATAATCTTATTCTCGTCTTCATATCTCAGGATTTTAATATTCTTTTCTATAAGAAAATTCCGGATATTATTAAAATATAATATTTCAGATGCCAAACTACTTGGAGCAAGTTTCTTTCCCCTTTCCCAGACAAAATCTTCTAGGAGCTTTCTTACTGCTTCTGACGGAAGTCCCTCCAAGTCGAAGTAACGGTCTTTCCGAACCCTCATTCTCTTTTTTTGTTCTTCAGTCGCATTTTTATAGCAGTCTAATTCATAGATATGTATCTTATTTTCCAGTTTTTTCACCCCGTTTCTTTGGAATAATTCCAGTTGCAAGAAGATTTTCTGCCTGATTGAAATATTCCTTATTCGCCTGTTCGATCCGTTTAGGCATGTAGTCTATATACTGCTTTGTCATATTTTCATTGTTATGCCCTAAATAATCCCGAATCGTCTGAATGGACACTCCTTCATCATAGAAACTACTTGCCAATGTATGCCTGTAATCATGCGTCTTGAATGTTTCGCCCGAAATATGTATTCCATACTTCTTACAATTTGCTTTGAAGCCCTTAACAAATGTACCAGTCCTATATGCCCCGCCATCCTTTGATTTAAACAGGAAATCGGTAGGTTTAATATGATGCTTATTTATATAAATTTTCATAATTTGATAAAGCACCAATGAAATTGGTATCATTTTTTCCGCTTTCATTTTGATTTGATAAACCTTAATCCATGCATCTTCCCCATCCCAATAATATGCACCTCCTTTTAATGTACACACTTCACTGATCCGTAATCCTGTTGCCCATAAATTTAGAAAAATAAGTCTTTGTACCTCTGGAAAAAACTTCAGCCTTTTTAATATTTCCATATACTCATCTTCCTGAACACTTCGATCATGGTGATATGGAAAAACTTTCTGGATGTAATAATTCGGATCAAAAATTATTCTCTTGATATGTCCTTTAGCATTTAAGTACACAAAAAATCTGTGAATATCAAATATCTGTCTATTTACTGTTTCTGCTTTAATTTCCTCTTCCTGCAGAAGTTTGAAATACTCTGCTATCTGTTCTTCCGTAATTTCACATATGGATTCAAATGTGTTAAAGTAAACTAGAAATTTTTTAATATAACACAATTGATTTCGTATATTTCCAAGTGCTAAATCACCGATACCTACTTGATATTTCATATATTCTTGCAGCAATTCTCTGTTTCTCGCATTCGTCACTTCGTAAAAACTGAGTCGCTGCACAGGATTGCTTGGATTTACACGCTCTGGTGCAAAATTAAATCTTTCCATATACCAGACATTTGCATGCCAGTGAATTTCTTTTCCACTCATAAATAGTATTTTGCGGCTGTTATCCACAATCTGCATACTATTCTTCACATTTGCAACTTTCCTGGCTACAATTGTTTCCAATTTCTTTATTTGCTCCAGTTCAAGCCGCTCGATATCATCAATTCCTTCCTCTACGCAAAACTCATACATCCACCTTAAAGGAAGTAGATAGCGCACTCTGCGATCCTTGCTGTCTTTTATATTTCTCAAGGCATAGCACAAAATCTGAAAAATTTGTTTTTTTAAAGTTTCTGGCGCCTTTTGACTAAAATCCCATACCAGTTCGCTTTTATCTTGGATATAATCAAAATCTGATGCTATGTCCTGATCCGGTATATAGGGAAGAAAAATCACTTGCCCTTCATACTTGAGCCGCTCTTTATTTCTTCCAGAAAGGGTTTCCATTTCTTTTCGGATATCAAACTGTTTGATCCGATCCAATGTCTTCAAATATTCAAGACCTTTAGAGGAAGTTTTTGTCCTGCGCAACTCACTTTCATACAGTTCTCTGATTCTATAATCAATTTCCTTTACATGATGAATTCCCTGCCGTATCAAGAAATTCCTGACATTTCCTTTCAAGCGTTCTTGCACTGTATTGCACTGCTCAATTTCATTCAACAACTCTTTATACTCTTCTTGGATGAGAGTCTTCTTCAAATTTCGCAGGAACCCAGTTCGCTCAAATACCTGTTTCTTTGTAAAGTTCCCTGTTTCACGCAAAAAGATTTTATAATTACGGAAATCCTGTTCTTCTATAAGGAAAACATCATATATCCCTACACCTTTTAGGTAAGACTCTGCACACTCCCAGTATGTACTCGGTACATTTATATCTGTTATCAACTGGTTGTGAAGATAATCCGCTTTATCCTGTGATTCCGTATTCAATAATCTTAATGCAGTCACATACTTCTCCTCCTTCCCTAAAGTAATTTGTCAATTTCATAAATGGACTGATGTTTTCTATAAAATTCATCACTGACATCCATCAACTCCTGATCCGATATATTTAAATATCTCATTGTTGTTTCTATATTTCGATGCCCAAGCGCTTGACTGATAAGTTCCAGCTTCCATCCAGCCTTCCGGCGAGCATTTGCAAAATAATGCCGCAGCATATGTGGTGTTACTTTAATCCCAGTCTTCTTCTGCAGCCGTTCCATCAATGCATAGACGCCTGAGTCCTGCATCGGTTTTCCTGCATAATCTCCCGAAATGTTAATAATCAAGTATTCCTGCTGGAAAATAAGGTCTTTATATTCCTCTATATAAAACTGCAGAATTTCAAAGGTGGCATCGCTGATTTTTGCCTTTCTGTATTCTGCATTCTTAGCCCTGGCTCCATTTTCATTATCTTCTCTAAAATTGACATACAGTAAGTGTCTTTCATAATCAATGTCTGTCGCATACCGGACTCCTAAAAGTTCCCCGATGCGAAATCCCGTTTCTGCTAATAATAAAAGCAGGATTTGATCGCGACAATTGGCACATGCCTTTAATAAAATCACGATCTTATCCTGCTCTATGGTCTTCCCTATATGTCCTTTTTCCTGTAGATATCCATGAAATGTATTCCGATATAATGTTCTTTTTACTCCCACTGAATTATGTACAATAATTCTCATATCAGAGAGGACTTTCAATTGCTTTGTAGATTCATCCTGCTGTCCAGAAAATCTATAAAATCGGAACACCTCTTTTAAATACGCATTACAGGTCTCATTATATGGTTTCTTTTTGTAACTATCTCCACTATGCAATCCTGCCTGTAACCATATCAAATAGTCTGTAAAGTGTTCCTGCTGCTTATCATATGGCATCTCCCATACATCATCTAACTGAATGCCAGTCTCATCTATATAATTCAGATAGTATGAAATGGCTCCTGCACTTCTTCTGATAGTGTTAGGTGACAATTTTGATCTTTTTTTATGCATTAGATACTTGGAGGGCAGTAATACTATATCCTGGCTCTCCTGTTCACGAATGAAATAATATTTTTCGTGATTATCTATCTGGGAATCCACAATATACCTTGCCATATTACTTTACTCCTTTCCTCTAACGCTATACACAGTATACCGTGTTACTCTTCTCATAGCTATCACACAATGTAACAATCTTTCCTTTTCAAACGAAGCATTATCAATAAACAACGTCAATCGATTTGATAACTCCCTGCTATTCCAAATGCAATACCTGCAGTTAACAAAAATCCAATAATTCCAACTGCCGCAACAATCAATATCCCAATCATGATCGTTCTACCTCCTCAACAATCTCTATAACATCTGACATTCTGCCATCGTAACCTCTTCATCTTCCATAGCAAAATATTCATCTGCCACATTGCGTTCCACCGCCAAAATCTCTCCAGCCTCCTTCTCTCCCAGCTGGATCGGCGCCAAATACTCAATAATTCTCCCACATAATTTCTGGTCCGGACAAACATCCAGCATCCCCATACAGGTATTCACAATCAGGCGATCCAACACATCGGTAATCACTATTTTTTTAGCATCATATCCTCTCGCACCGATAAAATTTGCCAAGTTCTCCGGGGTCAGTGCCAACATATATTCTTTTCTGGCTCCCCCACCATATGGATACTCATAGGCATATCCCATCGTTTCTGTGTCCATGATCCGTTCTACCATATTCTTTTCTTCTGCTCTCATAAAATCTTCTCTCCTATTTTTTCAACTGCCAAACTCAATTTTCCCTTCCAATGGCGAATATGCATCGACATCATAGCTTTCCTGAAGGATCTGAAATCTTGCGAGCTGCATGGATGATCTGGACAGCCTGCCACGGTTTACAATCAAAAGAACATCTATCTGTTCTTTCTGAACCGCTTCTATAAAATGACGAAATCCATTTCGATTCCAAAGTGGAGTTGTCCCCACATCACTGGAACTTCCAACCAGTTCAAATCCCATCTGCTCTCCGTAATCAATCAGCTGTTTAAACTGACTTTTTAATGCACCATTTCTATCTTCCGGTGCATCAATCGCACAATAGATCCACGCACGTTTTCCCTGACCCATTCCTACCTCCTGCTCCTTTTCCAAACACCCTTTATGTTCTTCTCTGTACTGTTACACCAAAACTCACGAGAATTGCCTCATCTACTTTACGCATCATGGCTCCACTCAGACTTCCTACATACCCCCTTAATCTTATCCGGTCAATCGTCCTTACCTGCTCCAATAAAATAACAGAATCATTATGGAGTCCTCTTACATGATTTCGATATGCGTAGGGATCCAGTGCTTATTAGGCCGACTTGTAATTGCTGCCACAATGACAGTTGGACTGTAACAGTTACCAACATCATTCTGAATAATCAAAACCGGCCGGATTCCCCCCTGTTCAGAGCCTATTACCGGCATCAGGTCTGCATAATATATATCTCCTTTTTTTATCGTAACACTTCCCCTCCTTCCATCTACTCTGGACTACGAATGTTCCTACTCTTTATGAAAAGTCTCTATCTCTATGTAATTCTGCCGTCATATGGCAAATGCCCTTTTTCCAGCTTACGCTGATGACCTCGCCTGCCAAAAGTTCATCAGCTCGGATTCCCTTTCCCAGCTCCTTCTTGGCTGCTTCTTTCTGCCCTTCCAAAAGTATGGATTTTACCTGGTCAGAATTCAGAAATAAATATCCTTTCGATGTCATAAAATGAAAATTGCTGTCAGAATATAATTCCATAAATTCTTTGACACGCATATACATCTTCCTCCTTATCATTTTGTGATTTAGAACACAAGGATAGCGGCAGCCTTATCCAGCTGATCTATCTTTCCTTTTCCGCTGGATAAATATAAAGCTGTCGCCATAGTTTCTGTTAAAAATCACTTGTTCTTCATTTTCAAAAGTTCCTATTCGACACAACTTCCCGGAACCAGATATCGGAAATACTGATATTCCTGTTACAACCGATATCTTTGGGCGGCAACACTGACCAGCCATGGCTTAAGGCTGTCATGGGATTGTTCCCCTCCGAGGGTCTCTCCGAGCCGCCCTCATTGCGTGTTCCCGTTTTGCGGGGCTGTGACTGGACGGAAGTATCATTATAGGCTGTTCAGGTCATTGCAGGCAGTCTGCCAAAACTGCTTTAAGGACAAATTTTTTTCGCTCTGCACCTTTGATGTCATCTTATTGACAGACACTCTGACTATCTGCAGGTGGTCGTGGCGGATTTTCCTTTGTGCTTTTCCTTTTGGGCTGAACAACTAAGGTATCTGTATTGCCGGATATGACTGTTTCACACAGTTTTTGCCAAAGAACAGAAAGAGAAATCAGTCCCCTTCACTTCTTTCCACGCTGGCAGAGAAGTTTGAGAACCAAAAACAGAAAAATAATTAAAATAATTTTCTCAGTTTCTCTAAAATCTTCTGTCTCCGTTTGTTTATCGCCTTCTGTGACAATCCAAGTACCGAAGCTACCTCCCGTTCCGTCCGTTCCTCAAAATAGAGTTCCTGAATCAACCACTGTTCTTCTTTCGAGAGTTCTAAAAGGAATTTATGTAACTGTTCACACTCTATTTTTTTCAGAATCTGATCCTCAACACTTCTGTTTTCTTCTGGAAATTGCACAGCCATTTCCTGCAGGCGTTCATAGGAATCCTCTCTGCTAGGAATGGTCATTTTCTCTCCTGTTTTAGGATCTACGATATTTCTTGCTCTTTTTAAGTCATATTCCTGATACTGCATTTTTCTTTCACTTGTTCTCAATACAGCGATTACTTCCTCGCTGGCTTCCGGATACATTTTTCTAAAATCCGGTATCTTATACGGTTTTGCCATGTTCCTGTCCTCCTTAGTTTTCGTTGGGTGGTGAAAACGAAGGACAAGTGGCGGACTACGACATAGGTTTCTGGCAATCCTCAAGCAAGAGCTTTTCTCCATACGCTGCTCCTTAGAAAAAAAGAAGCCAACGGGAGGATCCCGCTGGCTTTTAACAAAGTTGAAATTGGATGCAGCGCACAAAACACTATAAAAAAAGACCCCATACATTTCTGTATGAGATCTTCTCGCTCAGCACACTGACCATCCAGTGTACTGACTATAACATGAGAGAAGTCGGACTTTCAGTAGGACTATTTAATTAATATGAAGCGTTCTCGGTTTGCTTCCGTCACTTTCAATCAGATGTTCTTCCTTCAATTGCCGAAGATAACCATGCACAGTTGATGGGGAACGATACCCTAAACCTTTTCCGATATCCCGCACAGTAGGCGGATATCCATACCTTTTTATGTATTGCTCAACAAAATACAAAACTTCCATTTTCTTTTTGTTGCTCATAAAACCACCTCTCCTCTATTCATAAAGTAACGGTTCTTCCAAAGCCTGTTTGATTTGAGGAAGAGCACT
>ENA-ORNP01003334-ORNP01003334.1-human-gut-metagenome-genome-assembly--contig:-NODE-3334-length-11578-cov-2.664410_pt1 | contig 11578 bp, 13 predicted proteins | sample MGYA00242119_ERZ509030 | MGnify/ENA primary metagenome ERZ509030 (study PRJEB26280, sample SAMEA2338708) | human gut metagenome | biome: human gut; feature: human-associated habitat; material: faeces...
CAGTTGGATAGAGCGTTTGGCTACGAACCAAAAGGTCGGGGGTTCGAATCCCTCCACGCGTAAGATTTGAAAAACAATAGCGATAAGTGCTTAATGCTTATCGCTATTTTATTGATACCATATGTATTTTTACGTTTAGTTTGAGAAAACAACCAGTTTGAGAATTCAAAATTTCATGTCCTGAAACTCTTATTTTACAAGGCATAACACCCAGGTTGAGAAATAACAACCAGTTTGAGAATTTCGGGCAACGTTATTTTTTATTTCTAAGTTGGAAATTTCATTTTTGAACCCTGTAAAGTAACATATAAAATGAGAACAAATGATATGCTTGGAAAGATAAGCAGCAAAGGTCGTAAGGGCAAATTATGCATGTTAGAAAGTTTACGGAACTGATGAATGCGGAACTTTTATGATTCAAACTCAATAGATTCGTTCTATGCAAAAATATCCAACATCCAATGTATTTAAATATTTAATGCCAATTTTTTAAAACTAACATTCAGTTTGAGAATTTAAATTAAAAATTGGTAAAATTTAAAATCTGCGGAACTAATTTATTGGAACTTGCAGAACCTTTTAAATTATAAAATTATAAAAATATCCGACAATCGTAAAAGTTATAAACATAAAAATTACAAATCTGATTATGAGTTCTTTTTTAAATACCCTTGAAATAATAATCATTTCGGGCAAACTTAAACCAACAACTGCCATCATAAATACTAAAACCGTACCAATAGCGGCACCTTTATCAATTAAAACCTGAGCGATAGGTATAATTGAAGTTACATCCGCATAAAGCGGAATACCAACAGCAACAGCCATTGGAACTGCAAACAGATTGCCTGTTCCCATATATTTCATAAAAAATTCTTGTGGAACATACCCATGTAAAAATGCACCGACACCAACACCCAATAAAACAAAAAGCCAAATTCTTTTCATTAAATCTTTAGTATAATCAAATGCATCAATCAATCTTTCTTTTGTTGCCAGAACTTTCTTTTCATCATTACAACAGCAACAACCGCCACTATTTGATTTTTCGGCAATAACTTTTAAATAATCTTGCAGATATTTTTCATAACCGAGTTTTTCCATAATATAGCCCCCCAAGATTCCGACAATAATGCCTGTTACAACATAAAGAACAGTTACTTTTAAACCTACAACTCCTGCAAGTACAAGCATTGCAATTTCATTTATCATAGGAGATGTGATAAGAAAACTCATAGCTATTCCAAAAGAAATTTTTGCTTCCATAAATCCGATAAATAGTGGAATTGATGAACAAGAACAAAAAGGAGTTATTGCACCAAAAATTGCGGCTAATAAGTGAGCAATAAATTTCGGTTGTTTTTCAATATAGTTTTTAAACTTATCATTATCAATATAACTTCTAAGCAAAGCTATGATAGAAATAATTGAGAATAACAAAAACAAAATCTTTATTGTGTCGTAAATGAAAAAATGAATTGCAGCCCCAAAATGACTGGATTCTGATAATCCTAATATTTCATATACAAACCAATCGGCAAATTTTAAAAACATTATCTCTCCTTTATATATTCCAAAAGTGGCATACAGTAATTGCAAATATATTCCAATTATGGTATATTGTCAAGTATGAAATCTAATCATTTGCAAAAAATAAATAAAATGGCAGAAATATTTAAAGCTCTTTCAAACCCTGTTAGGTTAGAAGTTTTAGAGTGTCTTTTAGATGGCGAAAAATGCGTATGTGAAGTTATTGAAAAATTAAAAAAATACGAACAAGCTCACATTTCAAAGTGTTTGATTAAATTAAAACAAGCAGGAGTTCTAAAAGACAGAAAAGAGGGCTTAAATGTTTATTATAAAATAGAAATGAAATGTATTAAAATTTTTATTAATTGCCTAAATGCAAATTTATAAATTGTTCAAACCGTATGTAAGTTTTTCTCAAATCATTTGTTAATTTATATTGGGTGACTTTTCGGGAGACAAACAATGTTAACTACTTTGTATTTTTGTATTATAACTACCAGTTTTGTTATTACGGCATAGTCCAATTCAAAAAAAAAGATGAAAAAATTTTTTAAAGTCGGAAATATAAACTACGGTATTTTTTAGTCTGTTTTGCTGTTCAAGCCACTCTGCTTACTTATCATAGTAAACCAGTCCACCAGTAATACCGCTGGGTAGCTTAAAAAGTTTTGCAATAATTCTCATTATATATCTTTCCCTTTTGTTAATTATAAAGTATTTTTCTTCTCAAAAATTGTCTAATTATTACATATTAATAAATAGCTCGAAATTGAACTTTATTAGTACTTGAAATTACAAATAATATTTTTAAATTCGCCTAAAATTTACTAAAATAAATTGTTTTCCAGGTAAATCATATCAATCAATTGTTTTCCATTTTCAAAAATAGCATGGGAATAATTATCTATAAAAAAGTCTTTTATTTTGTGGGTTTCAACAAAACCTCTTTTCTTATAAAAGTTAAGAGTTTTGTCATTTTCACCTGTTCCAAGAATTAATGTTTTAAAATTTTCTTTATACTTTTTGCATATAAAATCCAATAATATTGAAGCATACCCTTTATTTTGATATTCAGGATAGGTTGCAAGATTTTTTATTTCTATAGTCGTATCATTTATACGGCTAACTGCGCACAATGAGGTTAATGTATCTTTATCATACAAAACAAAAAGTTGCGATTTATCCAAATATTTGTTAATCATGGCTTCATCCTCATCTCCGATTAACAAAAGCTCCATAAATGCTGTTTTGTTTTTGTTATTTCATCTATTCTCATAAGTTAAATATATCATGATGTATAGTTGTTATTAAAATAGTCTTAAATGTTAAGAGTAAATAAATGTTACAATATTATTAAATACTGAAAAAAGATATAAAAAATAGACTTTATATAAATATCAGTTAAAAATACTGAATTTAGTTCATTTTGAATGGAAAGGGGCGACGAGCCCCTTTCCATTTTTTACTTGTTCATAGATAATTCATTCTTTTTCAATTCTTTTTTCTTATGGCGTGGAAGTTTACTTTTTAGCTTTGGCTGCGGTTTTGGATTTTCGGATTTGACCGGACGGGTAAAATCAAACAGCATATCCTTCAACTTAATAAACGGTCTTTGCACATGAGGAATATTTGCTTTCTTTTTAAGTAAAAAATGTGTAAATTTTCCTCTTGTCTTGTTTTCCCGTCTTATCTTTGGGAATTCTTTTATACTAACCTTTAAATCTTTTGCATAAAGCTTTTCCTCATTTTGCAAAAATTCAACATCGGTTTCTGCACTGTCAATAACATCAAAAAAAGCTGAACGCCCGTATACAGACTGAGAAGCAGACTTTCTTCCCAATCTTACTGTTTCAGCAGGAAAAATTTCATCATATCTCCCAAAAACAGGCATAGGGTTAACAACCCACTGCTTATGCAGAAAACCTTTAGAATCTAAAGTTTTTACACTAAGAAGCTGCTTACCTTTCTCTATTACATCAATAATAATATTATTACGATTATTCTGCTGACGTTTCCGAACCTGCTCAGACAAAACTGACCACAAAGGAATTCTATGACCTTCCGGGATATTTATATCAACATAAACAGCATTTCTAGCGGCTTTTACTGCACGGTCAGCTTTCTTTAACAACTTTGCAGCTTCAGGAGAGTTTACATATAAAGCTCCAAAAGTCTGACTTGAGTTATTTCTTTTAATTTCCATAGAGTTTATACCTGTTTTAATAATAATATTAAGAAAAAGCGTCTGAATTCTTATTTTTGCTAACTATAACATAAAATTTTTTAAAATTTAATAAAAGTTTATTTACGGCAATATTATTAATATATTTGTTTTATCTTTAAAGTTTCTGTATGATAATAATAGCAGGAGGCAATCATGAGAGTTAAGAAAGCAGAAACATCACAAACTTTAACGGATAGGGAAATTATAACACTCCAATATCTTGCAAAAGGATATGAGAATAAAGAAATTGCAGATACCATTTTTGTTAGCACCCACACCGTAAAAGCTCATGTAAGCGCCATTTTGAGAAAATTAAATGCCAGAAACAGAACCCATGCGGTTTACATTGCAATGAAATTAAAGATTATTGATTAAGCTTATTGTTACAATTTGAAAATTTGAAAATTAAATTATATTATAAATAGTATGAAAAGATTGTTTAATTTTATTTTACTATTTTTACTAATTACATTTACACTTTGTTCAAAATCATTTGCTGAAGACGTATTTAAAATAACATCCGCGAATTTTGACACATCAAATTCAATAGTTGTGTTGACCGCTCTGGATGGTACAGCTTCCCAAATTATGCCGAATATAAAACTTGTTGAGATGGAGAATCCAAAAAGAGTTTATTTTGATATTAATTCGGCGATTCTTACAATGCCAAAACAGGATTGGACATTCAATTCTCAGGGTATTAAACAGATAAAAATTTCACAGTTTGATACAAACCCTAATATTGTAAGGGTTGTAATGTATTTGGATGATGATTACTCTGCATCCAATATAAAGTTTTTAAGAATAAAAAACAATATTGTTTTACATTTTAAAAATTCTATATGCCAAAATAATAATTACTTTCAAAATACTTACAGAGATGAACATTCTTCATCAAGTGATTTTTATGAATACTTAACAGTAACAACCCCGGCAATACAGCAGCCAGCAACGCAGAATGACATTGCCGGACAAATTCAGCAGGCATTTAATTCTACCATGGAACAAGCATCCCAGATGTTAAATAACTGCGAGCGAAAAGAACTAAGATTAAATACAAAATACTATATTGATAAAATTACACCAAAACATAATGCAGTTCTGTTTAACGGCTTTGGGTCTGTAACACTTGAAAAACCAATGATATTAACAAATCCGTCAAGAATTGTATTTGATATGCCAAATACACTTGCGGCAATGGATATTAGAAATAAAGAATATAAAATTAATGACACAGATAGTGTCAAAGTAGGACAGTTTGTCGTAAATAAAGCCAGAGTGGTTATTCAAACAAACAACGTTGACCAGTATATCCCAATATATTCAAGTGATAACCAGTCACTGTTAATAGCCAATAAAGATAGAATTGAAAAAAGTTCACTTTATACAAACACTGGTGATATGATTGCATATTCCCATAAAAAAACAGATGACAAAACTAATGAAATGACTTTATCATTTAGTCATCCTGTTGTACATGGACTGGACAGAACCAATGATAATTTAATATTATATCTTTATAATATTTCAAAATACAACGATTATACATTTAAGAATACGTTTGCAAATACGGCATTTTCAGATGCCTCAGTAACACTTCTCCCAAATATAGGAATGAAGTTAACAGTACCTCTTGAGGTTAATACGTTAGTAAGCACATATCTAGGCGCAGACGGTAAGACAATTAAAGTTGTAACAAAAGCGCCAAAAACAACTACATCAAAAGCCGCAGTTGCAAAAGGAGGCGTTACTGTTCCTGTAATAATTCCGCCTGGTAAAAAACGCGTAGTAATCGATGCTGGTCATGGCGGCACTGATCATGGTGCGATTAGAGATGATACCAGCGAAAAAGATATTACTCTTGATGTTTCCAAAAAAGTAGAAGACATGTTGAAAAAACAGGGGTATGCAGTATTAATGACCCGACCTGCAGATTCATTTGTTTCTCTTGCGGACAGAGTAGCAATGGCGGAAAAATTCAATCCTGATATATTTGTAAGTATACACGTAAATTCAAGTGTTCGCCCTGAAATTACAGGTATTGAAACCCATTACTACCATCAGGAAAGTTTAAATCTTGCGCAAACGGTTCATTCTTCTCTTGCAAGTGCAATAGACTCTAAGAATAGAGGCTTATTCAAATCCAAATTCTATGTAATAAATCACACAACATCACCGGCAATACTGGTTGAAATCGGATTTATTTCGAATGATAATGAAAGAGCCCAGCTTGTAAGTGAAAAACGTAAACAGGCAACAGCAAAAGCAATAGTGGAGGGTGTAAACAATTATTTCAAGCAGCTCAAATAACAGCCCTATAGGATTTTTTGACTCAGGTGTCGGCGGATTAACAGTCTTAAAGCAGTTTAGAAATATCCTGCCAAATGAAGACTGCTTATACTTTGGTGATACCAAAAATATGCCGTATGGAGAAAAAACTGACACTGAATTGATTGAATTTGCTGATAAAATTTTCAGATTCTTTGAAGCCAAAGGCGTAAAAGCAGTAATTATGGCGTGTAATACAACATCTGCAGTTACTTATGAAAAGCTTAAAAGCAACTATAACTTTAAAATTTATCCCATAATTCAGTCGGTAACAAAAATCCTATCAGCACTTCCCGTAAAAGAAATCGGAATAATGGCAACAAAAGCAACAATTAATTCCCGCGCATATTCACAGGGAATACATAAATTTAACCCTGAAATGAAAGTGGTAGAAATTGCCTGCCCGGGCTGGGTTAAAATTGTTGAAAACAGACTTGAGATGGCTGCGGATAGCCACAACGAACTTAAAAATAAATTAAATGAGATGCTTGTTCATAATCCTGAAAAAATAGTTCTTGCCTGTACGCATTACCCGTATTTGCTTCCGCAATTGTCTATGTATGCAAATAAAGATTTATTTATTGACCCTGCTGCTTACTTTGCGCAATATATAAAAGAAGACCTTGAAAAATCCGGTCAGCTTAACAATTCAAATAAAAGAGGGACAGAAAAATTCTATGTAAGTGCCTCTCCTGAAAACTTTGAAAAAGCCTCCTCAATTTTCTACAATATTTCATCTAAGCCTGAGTTAGTAAATCTAAACACTCCTGATATGTTGCAGCTTCAATAATTCTATCAGATTTAAACAGCAGCCTGTTAGTAACATTTAAAACAGTAGAATTTTCCTTAACCGCATAAACAGGAATATTTCTCTTTAAAGCTTCAAATACAGGAACCGAACCTAATGCGTCATAAGGCATTACAAGGAAATCAAGATTATCAACAGAAACACCATCTGTAACCGACAATAACGGAGCTTGCGAAAGCCCCAGAAGTATACAAGGCAAAAATGTCGGTGTTATATATTCCGCAGATGATTTTGGATTTACAATCTCTGAAGAAATTGAATAATCATAAAAAGCCGGAGAATGCGCACAAGGGACTTTCAACTCTTTAGAAATATAATGTGAAATAATTGCCTCAACCCCGCCCACAGGATCAGTCCCGGCTCCGTCGGCATAACCTGTATTCATCTCTTCTGGATCATCAAAAAGACAGACAATAGCAATTGCCTCAGCACCTTTATCTAAAAGCTTTTTTGAAGCTGCAAGCAGCGTTTGCGGACATTGCAAGCTCCCGTTTGAAATTCCACATGAGTCAAGAACAAACTCAACCCCAACCGGCTCGTCTGTTATTTCATATCCTGTAATATCAATTCCGTAGACAGTTTTAACAGCATTCATAGTATTTATGTGAACATTTAAAACATCTTCAGGAATTGCAGCATCAAAAACTATACCGACTTTATTATGCGCAGATGGTTTAAAAAACAGGTTTCCCTTAAAAAATTCATCAATGGAATACCCTTCTATATAAAACATATTATCTGTAATACCTGAAAAACAGCCGGCATTAACAACATTAGGATTGACAATCAGTTTAAAATGTCCTGCAAAACGGCGCGCCCAAGTGCTTGCATCACCTGCATATCCTCCTATAGCTGCCCCTATACCGGTAGGAACAATAAAAGCTCCAAGTTTTTCTCTATCGTTAATCATATGAATATAATATAACAAAAGCGGCAAATATGCCGCTTTTGTCCCAAATCTCGAATATTCAATTTTAACTTACTGTTGTGCACCTCCGTATGTAAAGTCTGATTTAACGTTATTTTGAAGTAATTTAGTCCAGGTACTCTCAAATGATGTGATTTCATTCAACCTTGTTTCATAGTTGTTCTTATCAAGCTCTAATTGAGATTCCCAGGAATTTAAGTTTGCAAGTTCATATTCGTGGTCTTTTTCTAAATCTTCCATTACCATCTGATAAGTTGTTGTATCATCTGAATCATAATATTTATAATAGTAATACTGCTGTTTGTCATTGTATTGGGCTTGCAACTCTGCACTCTGACGTGACGCATTCATCATGTTAAACATAATTTCTGACAACTTTGTGTTAATCATAGACTTCTGCTTGGTATACATTAACAAAGTTTCTTGAATGTTAGAAATAGCCATAATGCTCGCCTCTCTTCTTTTTATCTCTCTTACTTATATAAAAACATCCCAAAATCCCTGATTTCAGCATGTATTGATTTTGTTACAATTGTTAACATGTTTTTTAATTTTATGATATAATATTTCTATAATTAGGAGAAAAGTTAAATGGATCAGGAAACTTATTTAAAAATTATGGGCTATGTCCCTACAGTAATTGAAGCTTCTTCAAGAGGAGAGCGCTCATTTGATATATTTTCAAGACTTTTAAGAGAAAGAATTATTTTTCTTGGCTCTGAAATTGATGATGAAGTAGCTAACTCTGTTGTTGCCCAGCTTCTTCTTTTGGATAGCGAAAATAATGAAAAAGATATTATGCTTTATATAAACAGCCCGGGCGGTGTAATTACAGCAGGACTGGCTATTTATGACACTATGAACTTAATAAAATCTGATGTAGCAACTATTTGTCTTGGAGATGCAGCATCAATGGGTGCATTTTTGCTATGCTCAGGCGCAAAAGGAAAGAGAATGGCTCTGCCAAATTCCAGAATAATGATTCACCAGCCTCTCGGCGGTGCAAAAGGACAGGCTACCGATATTGGAATCGAAGCAAAAGAAATTTTAAGAATGAAAAATATGTTAATAGAGATTATTGCAGAAAATTCAGGGCAGCCGTTTGATAAAGTTAAGGAAGACTGCGAAAGAGATCACTTCCTTTCAGCGTTTGAAGCAAAAGAATATGGATTGATTGATAAAGTGGTTGAAAGAAACTCTTTGTAACAAAAATTAACAATAGACATAAAAACATGCAATTCCAAGGAGTTGCATGTTTTTATATACATGTAGGTAAAGGTTAAAAAGGTTAGTTTAAATCTTAGGTAGGTAAAAAATGTCTCTATTGATTTTCGCATATCGAAAACTTGAGATCATTCGTCAAAAAAATGAGTTGAACTATAAGCTCATGACGATGAACCAAAAAATTCACAATTTGCAGCAATATGCCAGCAATATCGCGGATGGTTCGGTGTCAATGAGTGATATGATGAACACTCCGGGTTCAATGTTCAACCGGCAGTTAATGTTTATGACATATGCCCACAACGGAGCTTTGATGAGTGCTCAGCAAAATATGCAAGGACTTATGATGATGCCTCATGTTCAAATGCAGATGAATCAGATGCAGGATCCGAATATGAAGGCAATGTATCAGAACTGGATCTTCCGTAGCTTGTATAATCAGGCAAGGGAACGAGCGGGAAAAGCAGAAGAAAAACTTTTAAATCAACAGGAACAAGAACTTCAAAAAGAAAAGGCCAAACTTGAAACAAGGCTGAAACTGTTAGAAGCAGAATATGATGCGGTAAAACAGGGTGAAGATAAATCAGCCCAATTCTGGAAACCTGAATACGTTGCTTAAAAGTTAAAAACAAGTTTTAATCCAACATCCTATCCTTAAACTAACCAACAATTTAAGGCTCGCTTAAACGCGGGCCTTTTTCGCGTCTGTAACAATCAAATCAACAGGAACATCAAAATCTTCGATCGGAAGCTCTTCAATAACAAACATTTCATGAACCGGTACAATTTTTACAGCATTAGGTACAAGTTTTAAAAATCTGTCATAAAACCCTCCGCCATAACCCAGCCTGTAATTTTTGCGGTCAGCAGCCAGAGCCGGTACAATTATGAAATCCAAAACATCAGGATTTACCGGAAAGGAACAGGGCTCGTTTATATTAAGTCCGGACTTTTTAAACTCAGTTCCTTCTGAATAAGGACATACCAGCAGTTCGCTTTTGTTTACCTTTGGAAAATAAAAATTTTTATCTTTATCATTAAGCAATCCTAATAGATTAATTTCATATTCAGTCGGATAAAAAAGCATTACGCTCTTTGATTTCTGATAAAAATCGAGAGCCCTGATATTTTCTTCGATATTTCGGCTAATTTTTAAAATATCAAGCTGCTTTCGTGCAGTTTTAAATCTAGTTCTTAAATCTGTTTTACTCTCCATGTTTTTAATATATAATAAATTCAAGAAAAATGACAGATTATTGCAGTAACAATTTAATAAATCCTGATTGGGCAAAACATGGCTATATTCAGGTCTATACGGGAAATGGTAAAGGTAAAACTACGGCTTCGCTTGGTCTTGCAATGAGGGCGCTTGGAAGATGCTGGAAAGTTTTAATAATAATGTTTATGAAAGGCGGAGATGATTACGGTGAATTAAATTCATTCAGAAATTTATCTCCAGAGATTGCAAGGAATTTAACAATTATTCAAGCCGGACCTGATAGAATAGTTTATCAGAATAACAAAACCGATGAGGATACTGAACTCATAAAAAAGGGCTGGGAACTTGCTAAAAAAGCCATAAAAAATGATGAATACAACCTGATAATTCTCGATGAGGCAAATATAGCAATTGATCTTGGACTAATAGATTTGCAGGAAATGCTTGACGTTTTGAAGAACAAGCCTGAAGAAATGGAAATTGTTTTAACCGGCAGAAACGCGAGGCAGGAAATTATAGATATAGCCCACCTCGTATCTGAAATTAAACCGGTAAAACATTACTGGGATACCGGGATTGCTGCTAGAAAAGGAATTGAATATTAAATTTTACCATGGATAATCGTCTTTCATTTGCCAGCCGTCCTTTGCCAGTTTTGCAGCACAACGGTAGCCAGTACCCTTTGATGAACAATCTTCATCTATAGTGTCTTCATCTTTAGAGTAGCCATATGGCATTATCCCCTTTTTGGTACGAACAAAAACAAACATATCTTTGCCGTACTGATTAGGTCTTTTTGAGCCATTAACATCAACATAGATTGAATTATCTATAGCCCCGCCATCATCCAAATCTGTTGAACCTGTAAAGGCTGAAATTGCAATAAGTACTCCGTCTGGAGTAAAAAAAGTTGTCCTGAGTGAAGGCACTACAACAGCAAGAGTCGAAGCTTGCCCATTTGCCAGTAACCAAGGCGTATATGCCGGATAGCCGCATTCTTTATAACTATTACAAGATCTGCTTATCTTAAAATAAGGTTTCCAGTATTTGTCAAAATACTCTCCCGGTCCCATTTTATAGGCTTCTTCCCAGTACTCATAAGATTCATTTTCTGCCTGTGACATTCTAAATGCTTGATTTAAAACTGAATAAGTTTTCTGCAAAGAAGTTATAACTTGCTGCTTTTTGTAATTATTGACAAGCGAAGGCAAAGTCATTGCTGCAACAACACCTATTATACCCAGCGTTATTAATACCTCTGCAAGGGTAAAGCCCGATTTAATGAATGATTTTACGGCGGCGCGAAATGGCTCGTTG
>ENA-ORNP01003339-ORNP01003339.1-human-gut-metagenome-genome-assembly--contig:-NODE-3339-length-11569-cov-2.953361_pt1 | contig 11569 bp, 9 predicted proteins | sample MGYA00242119_ERZ509030 | MGnify/ENA primary metagenome ERZ509030 (study PRJEB26280, sample SAMEA2338708) | human gut metagenome | biome: human gut; feature: human-associated habitat; material: faeces...
TTCCATAAACAGCATATGGTAACCCAATAGGCATTACAATTGATTCACCATCTAAACAAGTTACAAAAGCATCTCCTCCACTTTTATGAGAGCTAATTTCTTCTTTTATCAAAAAAAGTGTCACACTTAAAGCTTCATTTTGAGTTAATATTAAAAAAACAACTTGTACTTTTTGATAAGTGACTGCGTCTTTTAATTTTAATACTTTTTGTTTATCAATATTTTTTAACATATCCTTTTCTCCAATGTACTTGTTTTACCATAGATTATATCCTTTATGCATTAGATATGTTCTTTTTTATAAATTTAATTACTTCCTCGAGCATATCTTCACAAAAGAACATAGGCCCACCATGATCAGCACCCTTCATACAATAAAAAACAACATCTTTATTTTTATCCTTTAAAGCCTTATACAGTTTAACACTTTGCTTAAAAGCAACTAAACGGTCTTTTGTACCATGAGCAATTAAAATAGGTGGAATATTCCCATCTAAATATGCCATTGGATTCGTTTGGCGTGCAATATCCAAATGTTCTAAAACATTTTTTCTTCCTATTAAATAGCCTTCCGGACTATCTGGTTGTTGATGATTTTCTGTGGTTGGAAAACCATCTTCCATCGTAATATCAACAACACCATAAAAATCAATAATAGCTCTCACTTCATTTGAATATTCAGAATATAAATTACCGTTAAACAATGGGAGTTTAGCCGTAAGTCCGCTCACGAGAGCAACATGTCCACCCGATGAATCACCAAATAAAAAAACATTTTGTTCATCAACAAAATATTCTTCGTGATGTTTCTTTAAAAAACGAATTGCTGTTTTAGTATCTTCTATTTGTGCAGGGAAAGGAGCTAAATCACTTTCACGATATTGCACAATAGCCACAACAAAACCTTGTTTGCACAAATAATTAAATTGTCCTACATGTTGATAAACATTTTGTTTATGCCAGGCAGAACCTTGAACGTAAACAATAAGTGGATATTTTTCATTTTCCATCATCCTTTTACGTGGAACTAATATTTGTAGCACACGACGGATTTCATCACTATTCATATACTCAACATCAGGAATATACATGGTATCCATTTCTTGATCAGATATGATACGTGTTTGCATTCCATCAATAAAAGTTTCATCTTCTATCATTTCTTCATACGTCATTTTATCATCTCCTAATATTTATTATTTCGCTTAAAAAAGAAAATTTCAATAATAGTATTCTACACAAATAAAAAGAGAGTAGTTTTCACTACCCTCCTTATAAACTATTTACTCATTTTTTCTTTAACAGCAGCTTGAGCAGCAGCTAAACGTGCTAATGGTACACGATATGGAGAACAAGAAACATAAGTTAAACCAATTCTATGACAGAATTCAACAGTTCTAGGATCCCCACCATGTTCACCACAGATACCGATCTTTAAGTTCGGACGCTGGGAACGACCTTTTGTGACTGCCATTTCGATCAGCTGTCCTACGCCGTTTTGGTCAAGCTTTGCAAAGGGATCAGATTCATAGATCTTACTCTTATAATAATCCACCAGGAATTTTCCTGCGTCGTCACGGGAGAAGCCAAAGGTCATCTGAGTCAGATCATTGGTACCAAAGGAGAAAAATTCGGCTTCTTCTGCAATTTCGTTTGCCAGAAGTGCTGCTCTTGGAATTTCGATCATCGTTCCAATGTGATAAACCAGATTCGAATTTTTTTCTGCCTTAACCTTTTCAGCAGTTTCCACAATTACGTCTTTGACAAATTTCAGCTCCTTTTTATCGCCAACCAACGGAACCATGATCTCCGGAACGATCTCAAAGCCCTTTTCTTTACTTACTTCAATCGCCGCTTCGATCACCGCTCTTGTCTGCATTCTTGCAATTTCCGGATACGTAACGGACAGCCGGCAGCCTCTGTGACCCATCATCGGGTTGAACTCATGCAACTCACTGCAGGTGCTCTTTACTTCCTCAACAGAAAGATTCATATCCTTTGCCAGTGCTTCGATATCCTTTTCGTCTGTCGGAACAAACTCATGCAGCGGCGGATCCAGGAAACGAATCGTAACAGGTTTCCCCTCCATTACTTCATAAAGCGCCTTGAAATCGCCCTTCTGGAACGGAATCAGCTCTTCCAGCGCCTTTTCGCGCTCTTCCACGGTTTTGGAAAGGATCATTTTACGGATCTTCGGAATTCGCTCCGGTTCAAAGAACATGTGCTCTGTTCTGCAAAGTCCAATCCCTTCTGCACCAAGACGTACCGCATTTGCCGCATCTGCAGGCGTATCTGCATTCGTGCGAACCCTCAATTTACGGAAGGAATCCGCCCAGCTCATGATTCTGCCGAAGTTGCCGCTGATCGAAGCCTCCTGTGTCTGAATATCGCCGTCGTAAATTTTACCGGTTGAGCCATCCAGGGAAATATAATCCCCCTCAAAATAGGTCTTGCCGCCTAATGTAAACTGCTTTTTCTTTTCATCGATCACAATATCTCCGCAGCCGGAAATACATGCGGTTCCCATGCCTCTTGCCACAACTGCAGCATGGGATGTCATACCGCCGCGCACAGTCAGGATACCCTCTGCAGCATGCATCCCCTCGATATCCTCCGGAGAAGTTTCCAGACGTACTAAAATGACACGTTCGCCAGTCTCATGGGCTTCTTTTGCTTCTTCTGCAGTAAAATAGATCTTACCGGCAGCTGCGCCAGGAGATGCCGGAAGAGCCTGTCCCATCACGGTTCCCTTTTTCAGTGCATCCGGATCGAAAGCGGGATGCAGCAGCTGATCCAGAGATTTTGCTTCAATTCTGCTGACAGCTTCCTGGGGCGTGATCATACCTTCATCCACAAGGTCGCATGCAATCTGCAGAGCCGCCTGCGCCGTGCGTTTACCATTTCTGGTCTGTAAGAAATACAGCTTTCCGTCCTCGATGGTAAATTCCATATCCTGCATATCACGGTAATGCTCTTCCAGACGGTTTGCAATTTTCAAAAATTCCTCATAGCATTCCGGCAGGTCTTCTTCCAGTCGGGTAATGGGCTGCGGCGTACGGATTCCTGCAACAACGTCCTCACCCTGTGCGTTGATCAAATATTCGCCATAAATGCCCTTTGCTCCGGTGGAGGGGTTTCTCGTAAAGGCAACGCCTGTACCGGAGGTATTGCCCATATTTCCGAATACCATCGACTGTACATTGACTGCAGTTCCCCAGTCCCCCGGAATGTCATTCATTCTTCTGTATACGATAGCTCTTTCATTATCCCACGAACGGAATACCGCCTTTACCGCTTCCATCACCCGCGGCTCCTGCGGAAATTCTTCGCCCATTTTTTCCTTATAAATCTCTTTAAAACGCCGGATCACCTCTTTTAGATCCTCCGCCGTCAGCTCCGTATCAAAGTGAACTTTCCGATCTTCTTTTATTTCATCAATGACCCGTTCAAATAACGATTTGGGAACTTCCATGACAACATCTGAGAACATCTGAATAAAGCGTCTGTAAGAATCGTAGGCAAATCTCGGATTGCCTGTCCGTTTGGCAAAGCCTTCGACCGAAATATCGGTCAAGCCCAGATTCAGGATCGTATCCATCATACCGGGCATCGAAGCTCTCGCTCCGCTTCGTACCGACACAAGCAACGGATTCTCGGTATCTCCGAACTTCTTGCCGAGCTTTTCCTCCAAAAGTGCCAGTGCATCAAAAATCTGTGTCTGAATTTCTTCAGAAATTGACCTGCCATGGTTATAGTAGTCTGTGCAGGCCTCTGTCGTCACGGTAAAGCCGGGTGGAATCGGTAGCCCGAGATTCGTCATCTCTGCAAGGTTCGCACCTTTTCCGCCCAGGAGGTTGCGCATATCCGCATTTCCCTCCCTGAATAAATACACCCATTTCGCCATTGTAATGGTCCCCCTTTGGTCTGTATTTACAGTCATTTAGCATTATGCCGGACTGTTTTTCTCATAAAATCATTCTAACACATTAAAATATGTAAAGTCAAACAATATATTCGTTTTTTATTTGTGCAGTTTTTAGTTTTCCTACCATATTTTGTTGCAGAACAAAGAAAATCTTTCACAAACAGCAAAATGTTGCCAAAAGGAGCCGTTCACGCGCAATACAATTCACCCGCGCCATTTGCAAAAAAATCCGCCTTCTCCATGTGGAATCCACACGGAAAAGACGGATCTTTCTAATTCACAGAATTAAGTACCCACAAAGCGCGTACTCGATTATACACAGCCAATTTAAAATTTCTTAGAAATCCAGCTTTTCTGCAAAGTATGCGTCCAGATCAGCGATCGCAACCCGCTCCTGCTCCATAGAATCACGGAAACGAACGGTTACGCAGCCGTCTGTCTCGGATTCGAAATCGTATGTAACGCAGAACGGCGTACCGATTTCATCCTGACGGCGATATCTCTTACCGATATTTCCTCTGTCGTCAAATTCGCAGTTGTACTTCTTGCACAGCTGGGTATAGATCTTCTCTGCACCCTCGTTGAGCTTCTTGGACAGCGGCAGAATGCCGATTTTAACCGGTGCCAGAGCAGGATGGAAATGAAGGACAGTACGGACATCTCCGCCCTCCAGCTCTTCCTCGTCATAAGCAGCGCATAAAAATGCCAGAACGACACGGTCTGCACCCAGAGACGGCTCAACAACATAAGGGATATATTTTTCATTCTTGGAATCGTCAAAGTAAGACAGATCCTGACCGGAAACCTCTGCATGACGGGAAAGGTCGTAATCGGTACGGTCAGCGATGCCCCACAGCTCGCCCCAGCCAAAGGGGAATAAAAATTCGATATCCGTTGTAGCCTTGGAGTAGAAGGAAAGCTCTTCTTTTTCATGGTCTCTGACACGCATTTCTTCCGGCTTGATGCCCAGAGTCTGCAGCCAGTCGATACAGAACTGTTTCCAGTATGCGAACCATTCGAGGTCGGTGTCAGGCTCACAGAAGAATTCCAGCTCCATCTGCTCAAACTCTCTGGTACGGAACGTGAAGTTGCCGGGTGTGATTTCATTGCGGAAGGACTTACCGATCTGACCAATACCGAACGGGATTTTCTTTCTGGAAGTACGCTGTACGTTCTTGAAGTTTACGAAAATACCCTGCGCGGTTTCGGGACGCAGATATACCGTATTCTTTGCATCCTCCGTAACACCCTGGAAGGTCTTGAACATCAGGTTGAACTGACGGATTTCGGTAAAGTTGTGTTTGCCGCAGGTCGGGCAGGGAACCTGATTATCTTCGATAAATTGCATCATCTGTTCCTGGCTCCAGCCGTCTACAGAGCCTCCCAGATCAATATTGTGCTCCTGCGCATAATCTTCGATGATCTTATCTGCACGGAAACGCTCGTGACATTCCTTACAGTCCATCAGCGGATCAGAAAAGCCGCCCAGATGTCCGGATGCAACCCAAGTCTGGGGATTCATCAGAATCGCGCAGTCCACACCGACGTTGTAAGGGTTCTCCTGGATAAATTTTTTCCACCATGCGCGCTTTACGTTGTTTTTCAGCTCTACGCCGAGGTTACCGTAATCCCATGTATTTGCAAGTCCGCCGTAAATTTCGGAACCGGGATATACAAACCCTCTCGCTTTTGCCAGCGATACAATTTTGTCCATTGTCTTTTCCATCGTTTTTCTCCTTTGACTGCACAGATTTTAATCAAACAGAATATAGGTCAGCACATCTGCGTCGGTTACGGATACTGTTTTGGCATTCGCTGTCGCCTCGACATCCTCCGAACCGTACCGGACCTTATCCCATACTCTGACAATAACCGCTTCCCGCACAACTGCAATGTGCTTTTCTCCCATTTTGAGGAGGTCTTCCTTGCCGATCTGCTCTCCGTCTCCCTTCAGGGAAGAAAGCGTGACATTCAGATCATAGCCTGCATTAAACGCATCTTTTACGGTTCCAACAAACAATGCCAGTTTGTTGAAAGCAGAATAAGCAGAAGCGTCCGCATACTGCATCACGACCGTTACCGTATGATCGTCATTTTCTTTTGCCGCTTTCAGCACAACCGCTTCTTTTCCAGCCGAAGCATTATAAGTATCGCATGCCTGCTGAATCGTACTTTCCAGCTCATCCAGATTATAATAGCTTTCGGAAAAATCTTCTATAATCGTGTGAACCACCTGACCATTTTTTTTGACTTCAATCGTGGTCTCGGTTACTTCCGGCTCCCTGCCGCATCCCGTCAGCATCGCTGCCAGACACAGGATACACAGTGCGCGCATGATCCATTTTCGCGTCATTTATCTGCTCCCTCTCATCTGCATCCGCTCTTTATCTGCCGATGCTATGATCTTAACTATTATAGCCGACCGCCCTTTCTTTTTCAACCCATAACTTTACAAAGTCATTTTATAACGTTTCCATGATCTCCAGGGTATGAAATTCACCCGGAAGAAAATCCCTCCGGTATTTTTCTGCAATCTGCACAAGCTCTGCAAGCACTTCTTCTTTTAAGGTAAATGTGTAAAGCTTTTCCACGGGCGTCCCTGCGATAAATTCGACTGCATACAACGCCGTTTCGGAAAAATTGCCCTGCGGCAGCCCCGGGAATTCCCCGTTTGCCACAATCAGCCGGATTTCGTAGATGCATCGCACAAGCCTGCGCGGGATGCTTTTTACCGTCAGCGCCCGCAGGGACTGATATAAAAGCTTTAACACCTCGCGCTCGTCGTTATTTTCCCGCGTGCAGTAATCCGCCAGCTCCAGAAAATACATTCCGTAATAGGCGCCCTCAAAATCCTGCCGCAGCTCTTCAAAATAGCAGTCCGCTGAAATATCACAGACACTGTAGGAATTTCGCCCTGCATACAGCTCGAACGTCCCGAAGGTAAACGGACTGGTAGGAGCCAGAAAAGCGCTTGTCGGCTTTCTGGCTCCCCTTGCAAAAGCGGATATTTTTCCTTTTTCCCGAGTCAGGATCACGACTCTCCTGTCATACTCCCCGATCGGTTCTGCCTTCAGAACGATCCCGAGCACTTTGATCCGATCCTGCATGTTGTTCCCCATCCTGTCCCTGCGCCTTTGCACGGAAGGACGAAGTAAACGAGCTGCTCTCGTGTAACTTCGCCCGGTTCCGGAGCGCATTTCTTTCCTGTATCTGATTCCGGTACTGCAGATAATCCTCCACACGCCCGGTTTTTAAAAACTGATCCCAGTAGCTTCTTTCATTCATCCTTACCGCCTCCCATGTATCCAATCTGCCGTCTCCGACAGCTTTTACGTCCCTCATAGGATAAGCGGTTTGAACTTTTTTATTCCCTCAGAAAAAAGAGCGTTCTATCTGTCCGGTCTGGTATCCGCAGGGTTGTAACCGAAGTTTTTCAAGAGGAAATCGCTGTCTCTCCAGTCCTTCTTGACCTTGACCCAGAGCTGCAGATTGACCTGGCATTCCAGCATATCCTCGATATCCCGGCGCGCCTGAGAACCGATCTTTTTGAGCATGCTGCCCTGCTTGCCGATAATAATTCCCTTGTGGGAATCCCGCTCGCAGATGATCGTCGCATCGATATTGACGATATGCTCCTTAAATTCCATCCGTTCGACCGCCACTGCGATGCCGTGGGGAATTTCCTCTTCCAGACAGCGCAGCGCCTTTTCGCGGATCATCTCCGCAACGATCTGACGCTGCGGCTGGTCTGTGATCGTATCTTCATCGTAGAATGGCTCTCCATAGGGAAGATATTTGAAAATGCAGTCCAACAGCGTATCGGTATTGTTGCTGCGAAGTGCCGATACCGGGACGATTTCTGCAAAATCCATCTCTTTGCGGTAGGTTTCCATTGCATCCAAAACAGCTGTTTTAGGAACGGTGTCGATCTTGTTGATCACGAGAATGACCGGCAGCCTGCTGCGTTTTAACTGCTCCAGGATATGCCGTTCCCCGGCACCGATATAGGTCGTCGGCTCTACCAGCCAGAGAATGACGTCCACATCGGAAAATGTGCTTTCCGCCACCTTTACCATGTAGTTGCCGAGCTTATTTTTCGCCTTATGAATGCCCGGCGTATCCAGAAACACAATTTGTCCCTTCGGTCCCGTATAGACGGTCTGAATCCGGTTTCTTGTCGTCTGGGGTTTATTGGATGTGATCGCGATTTTCTGTCCGATCAGATGATTCATCAGTGTGGACTTGCCCACGTTCGGGCGTCCTACCAGCGTTGCAAAGCCCGCTTTTTTCTGTTTGTTCTGCGCCATGTATCTGTTCCTTTCCCGGTTTTTGTCTGTATCTGTCCCCGGTTTTAATTTCTGTTTTTGCCGATGTCTTTTTTCCCGCCTGATGCTTTTCACTTATCTTGATAATTATCCGTACAATCAGAATCGCAATTCCGAGTACGATTGCAATCGCAATCAGGATCGGCAGGAGAATAATAAATTCAATTGCGAAATTTTTGAAAAAGCTTCCAACCCTGTAAATATTTGCAGAAAAGCCCTCTGCAATCCGCGCACCCGCGCTCTTTGCCGCTCCTGGCGTGTAGCGCTCCACCTCGTCGATATAGAGGTTGACCGTGCTGTAATCCACCTGATTGTCATAGGTACGAAGCTGGGATTCCATGCTTTCGATCTGATAGCGCACATCGGTCAGCTGCTCATTGATCGCAATGATATCCTCGATGGATTCCGCCTGCTCCATCATGGAAAGGAGGCTTTCCTGTTCTGCCAGAAGTGCCTTTTTATGGCTCTGCAGATCCACATACTGCAGCGTCACATCCTCTGTGGATTCAGATTTTCTCGTCACATTGGACTGCTTGGAAATTCCCGCCAGATAGCCGTCGAGCTTCTCCGAAGGAATTCTTGCCGTCAGACGTGCGCTTCTGGCAGCAGACGTTGAACTGGCATAACTGCTATTGGAAATGCTGCTGCTTTCTATGTAGCCTCCAAGCTCCTCCGCCTGAGACTGTGCAGACGCAAGGAGCGCGTCAAAGCTTTCCGTCTCTACGTCCATATCCACATTTCGGATCAGCTTGCGCCCGGTCGTCTCTCCCTTTTCTACTGTTTCCGCCTGGGACGAGCCGTTTTCTTCCGATACTTCCTCGGCATACTCATAGTCGCCGCTGTCATAATATACACCGCCCGCAGCACTGTAGTTTGACGCAGTCGTATCATAGGCGGATTCCATCGCCATTTTGCTCGCCGAGCCGCAGCCCGACAGCATGGATATGGCTAAAACACCCGTCAGTACCTTCGTCATTTTCTTTTTCAACATGAAAATCCCTCCCTTCTAAGCTTCCCATTGTGTATATGCTCCATCGGCTGCACCGAACTTTTGTCCGGGCAGCCGCGTGCTTCAAAGCAGCTGTTCCAGTGTCCCGAAGCGTTCTTTTTCCTCTTCGATCTTCTTCGTATTTCCGACAACACACAGGCAGTCGTCTTCCAGAAATGCCTTCATGTGACCGGCAAGCGCCCGGATATCCTCCGCCGTCGCATCCAGAACCTGATCCCGCTCCTTCTGCAGCTGCTCTGCGGTCTGTCCGGTCAGATAAATGCTCAGCGCGCGCAGCGCCTTTGCAGCCGGGTTCATCGGCGCATCCATTTCACTGACCGTACCGATGACCGCTTGAGTCATCGAGCGCTCATCCCCTGCGAAATGCGCTACATACTCCACGATTCCCTCATAGGCCTCGATCGTCTTGCCAAGATTCGGATCGCGGTAAGAAGCGATATAGGCATCTCCGCTCTTTCCGAAGCTGCACATGCAGCCGTAAGCGCCGCCCTTGACGCGGACTGTGTTCCAGAGATAATCCGTATTTAAAATACCGCGCAGCATCCGCAGCCCTCCGGTATATTCCAACCCGTTCTTTTTATAATTTCCGGCGCGGCACACATACTGTACCTGAGAAGCTGATAAAAAGCCCTCATTTTTCTTCGAAACCGCAGCATGCACCGGCTCTCTGTCCACCGGGCAGGTAAACAAATCTTTTTTCAGCGCTTTGGCTTCTGCTTCAAACAGCTTTTCCTGTTCTTCCTCTTCTGCGGTAAAATCAAACATCAGGTTTTCCGGACGGAACATGCACTCGCTCAGCCGTTTCAAAATCTCCGGAAGCTTCTCTTTTTCTTCGTCCCAGTTTGTGCAGAGCCCATCCACCAGCCGATAAAAGTCCATGCCGCTTAAAATTTCCTGAATTGCTGCCGTCTCGGACGTATAGGACATTGCCCTGCCCGCCGCAATCGTATGTCCTGCGGAAATCATGGAGGACTGCAGTCTCGATTTCAACTCTGTCAGAATCTCGTACAGGCGCTTCGTATCCGTATAATTGGAACGTACCAGCATCTCTGCTGTCAGCTCCATCGCGTCCTTTAAATGCGCATGGAATGCTTTTCCTTTGATTTCAAACGTAATTTTGCGTTCGGACGGATTTGTGATATTCGGATAAATATTCGTAACCGGCACGATTCCTCCGGTCAAAAGGTCAGTCTGTGTAAACAGCTCCTGATAGGAATAATTCTGCGTATCCACCAGGCCGATCGCCGCCTTCAAAATGCCGACATAGGCAAACAGCTCTGCCGGAACCTCGCTGATATCGAACAGCAGGCGAAAATAACCGAAATTCAAAACAGCGGTCAGGAAATCGAGGACGCCATGAGTGGCGCAGGAGTTCGCTCTCAGACCATAAAAGCACAGCTGATATATATGTCATACTTCGGTGACGTGCAAAATTTCAATGCGGAATCCTATGCCAACCTGTTTGCTGTTGCTCCGAATGACAGCGATTTGATAACTGCGATAAATTCAACTTACGGCTTGGAGATCGGCTATGACGAATTTATGAGAACCTACACTTGGGTGATGAATTCTACGATCAACGGGTATATGTTCAGCGATGAAAGCACAAAGAACTGCGCCGATCTTGCGGCTTGGGCGGAGAATGCGTACATCTCAGGCTGGGGATTTAAGTCGGGTGCAATCGGGAATCGTGACGATGTTGACCGCATCAGATACTGCGATAATGCAGGACTTATGCTTGGATATCTGAATTACAATCCCGATGAAAAGTCGTTTGGAAATCAGTTTCAGACGCTTGTTTTCACCGAGCAAGGCAGTCTTGATACCATGCCTGAGGTCGCAGGTATAGGACTGTTTGACGGCAGTCAGCATGGGATATATGTCGGTGACGGCGAGGTGATTTACTGTTCCGAATCAGCAGGATATGTGACAAAAGACCTCGTTTCAAACGGCGGTTGGGGAAGCTGGTGTACCTATGAGGGCGTTGACTATCCGCAGGAAGTGCAGGATAAAATTGATGAAAACGGAGGTGACAGCGAATGAAAAAATCAGTTGCGATAACAATTAGTGATGAAAAATTAGCGGCTCTGGAAATGTATTTGGAGCAGAAAAATATTAAGCTTTCGGATGAAATCGACAAGTGCATTGACGGCTTGTATCAGAAAAATGTGCCGCAGAACGTCCGTGATTTCATTGACATGATGTCGGCAAAAAAGCCTGCAAGAAAGCCGAGAAACTTCTTGCCTGCCGAAACGGAAAAGCAGTCTGAGCAGTAACTCGCCGCAGTTCGCACCACGTTGCCCCGTGTGG
>ENA-ORNP01003341-ORNP01003341.1-human-gut-metagenome-genome-assembly--contig:-NODE-3341-length-11562-cov-24.720083_pt1 | contig 11562 bp, 8 predicted proteins | sample MGYA00242119_ERZ509030 | MGnify/ENA primary metagenome ERZ509030 (study PRJEB26280, sample SAMEA2338708) | human gut metagenome | biome: human gut; feature: human-associated habitat; material: faeces...
GTGAGGGCGAGACCCTGATCCTGAATGCCAACCATCCTCTGGTACAGTACATTACTGAGCACCAGGACGGCGAGAACGCAGAAATGATCTGCGAGCAGCTCTACGATCTGGCAAAGCTCCAGCATGCACCCCTGTCTGCCGATGCCATGACCAAGTTTGTGGCAAGAAGCAATGACATTATGATGCTGTTGACAAAATAAATTAAGCAGAAGGTCCGGCGAAGGACGCTGAAGACAAAACAGGAACTGAGATGAGTGTTTGCACATACGTCACAGTTCCTGCTTTTTTTAGAAAAATCATGGTAGTTGTTCAGAAATTCATCCAATCATATTTATATGACTTTGAATAGTTAGTATTTAAGCACATCTTCGCGTAACGGAGCATATGCTGTAAGGAAGATTTGTTGCCTGACCGAACATGCGAGGATGATGTGGTACGGGATAGGCAGAAAGGACATATGTCCATGGATATTACGGATACTACTTATACAGGTACACTCCAGATCAGCGTTGTCTCCGCTCTGGGGATGTCCCCAATCTCCGGTGCTACGGTCACCATTTCTTATACCGGAGATCCGGATTCTCCGATAGAGACACTTACTACCGATGAATCGGGGCAGACCCCGGCGATAACTCTGGAAGCGCCACCGAGAGAACTGTCTTTATCTCCGGAGATTACGGAACAGCCTTATTCGGAATACAACATTCAGGTGACCGCAGAAGGCTATGAAACAGTACTGGTATCCGGCTCTGAGATTCTGGCAGGAGAATATTCCCTGCAGCCGATCCGCATGAATCCTCTGAATGTGACAGAGGAGGAAGAAAAAGTAGTCGTAATACCAGCACATACCCTGTTCGGAGAATATCCTCCGAAGATTCCGGAAGAAGAAATCAAACCCATGAACGAGACGGGGGAGATCGTCTTAAGCCGCGTGGTCATTCCGGAATATGTGATTGTACATGACGGTGTTCCGGAGGACCCTACTGCCAGAAATTACTGGGTACGCTATAAGGATTATATTAAAAATGTGGCTTCCAGCGAGATTTATTCCACCTGGCCGGAAAGTGCGATCTATGCAAATATTCTGGTCATTCAGTCATTTACGTTAAACCGTGTATTTACAGAGTGGTACAGGGGGCGCGGATATGATTTTACGATTACTTCGTCTACGGCATATGACCAGAAATGGATCTATGGCAGAAATGTGTTTGAAGAGATCGACTATCTGGTAGATTCCATTTTTACCAATTATTTATCAAGACCCGGCGTACGGCAGCCTATTTTCACCTCATACTGTGACGGCAACCGGACTACCTGCCGGGGACTTAGTCAGTGGGGCTCCAAAGCACTTGCGGATCAGGGATATTCCGCCATTGATATCATTCACTATTATTATGGCAATGATATGTACATTAATTTTGCGGATATTATATCGGGAGTGCCGTCCTCCTGGCCGGGGTATGACCTGACCATCGGTTCTTCAGGCGAAAAAGTAAGACAGCTTCAGCAACAGTTGAACCGCATCGCCAGGAATTATCCGGCGATTCCCACTCTGACGCCAGATGGAGTCTATGGATCAGCTACTGCTGATGCTGTCCGGACCTTCCAGAGGATATTTAATCTCCCTCAGACCGGAATTGTGGATTATCCCACATGGTTTGAAATCTCGGATATTTATGTAGGGGTTACACGCATTTCCGAGCCGGATGCGTAGAAAATTGGGTGCATGGCTCGTAACGTAGGGCTGTCGTAGACCGGACGAACGCCCGTAGTAGGCATTTGGGAATATATAGTTCCCTTGTTATACCTTCCGGTTTTTCATAGCGTGGGTATCAGCAGCAAAACAAGCTTCATATACCCACAAACTTTCCATAGCGTGGGTATCAGCAACGAAACAAGCTGCGGATACCCTCAAATTTTCCATAGCGCGGGTATCAGCAGCAAAACAAGCTTCATATACCCACAAACTTTCCATAGCGTGGGTATCAGCAACGAAACAAGCTGCTGATACCCTCAAATTTTCCATAGCGTGGGTATCAGCAGCAAAACAAGCTTCATATACCCACAAACTTTCCATAGCGTGGGTATCAGCAACGAAACAAGCTGCGGATACCCTCAAATTTTCCATAGCGTGGGTATCAGCAACAAAACAAGCTTCTCATCCCCATAAACTATTTACGCTGAGGCGAAAGAAGGGCACAGGAGAGCGTTCGTCCGGTCTACGGCAGCACTGCGTTACGAGCCATGTGGTAAAAAAGATAATAAAAGATAATACCGACACTATTTCCTCTGGTATTTGGACAAGCATAAAAACCTCTTGACAGATAAAAATATATGACGTATTATTGTATTAAATAAATAATACAGCAAATTCATACAATGAGTCAGGGCGCATCGACAGAAACGATGTGCGACAAACAGTAGGAACAAACAGTAGGAACAAACAGTAGGAACAAACGGTAGAAATAAACAGTAGAAACAGACAATAAGAAACAAGAAAGGATGATGGGAATGGCTTGGGAATTAGATGCTGGCAGACCGATATACGCGCAGCTGGTAGAGCGGATCCAGAGGAAAATCGTATCCGGTCAATATCGGCCGGGAGAGAAGCTGCCGAGCGTCAGGGATCTTGCAACAGTGGCGGCAGTGAATCCCAATACGATGCAGAAAGCATTTGCCGAACTGGAGCGGAGCGGTCTGATCGTAACACAGCGCACCAGCGGCAGAACCGTGACGGAGGACACCGAACTGATCAGGAATACCAGAGAACAGCTGGCGGTCGGACATGTCCGGAATTTTATGAACAACATGCAGGAACTGGGATATCAGAAAGAAGAGATCAAGGATTTCTTCGATAAGATACAGCCCCAAAAAGATGTAAGCCTGTGACAAAAAGAGAGGCGGAAACAGAAATGAATAATCTTGTGGAAATTGTGAATCTGACCAAGAAATACGGCTCCAACTTGGCCGTGAATAATCTGACGGTAAGTCTCCCCAAGGGGAAGATTATCGGTCTGTTGGGACCAAACGGCAGCGGTAAGACGACCCTGATCAAAATGCTGAACGGTCTGCTGACACCGACGGAAGGCACTATTATGATCGACGGCAATTATGTGGGACCGGTGACCAAGAGCAAGGTGGCTTATCTGCCGGACCGTACCTATCTGACGATGAATAAAACCATCCGGGAGATCCTGGAATATTTTCAGGATTTCTATGCGGACTTTTCCAGAGAGCGTGCAGAAGAGATGCTGAAGAGTTTAGGGATTGACCCTGCTGTGAAGATGCGGACCTTATCCAAAGGTACAAAGGAGAAGGTACAGCTGATCTTAGTTATGAGCCGGAATGCCAGTCTGTATATTCTGGATGAGCCGATTGCCGGTGTGGATCCGGCAGCGAGAGATTACATCCTGCGCACCATCATCAACAACTACAATCCGGAAGCTACGGTGCTGATCTCCACCCATCTGATCGAGGATGTGGAGCAGGTGCTGGATGAAGTGATCTTCATGCGCTACGGTCAATTGGTGTTATATACATCCGTTGACAATATCAGAGAAGAGAAGGGTAAGTCTGTAGATGCTTACTTCAGGGAGGTATTCGCATGTTAGGAAAGTTGATGAAATATGAATGGAAAAATACCTGGAAAGCGGGCGTACTGATGCTCCTTGGAATGTTTGTGGTCACTGTGATCGGCTGCGTGGTATTACGCATGCCGGGAGGACTGGTAACGGAGATTGCGGACGGCAATAACATGAATGCGACACAGAGCTGGTTTGTACTCTCTTCCTTTGTGGCAACACTGATCCTGTATGTGATCATGCTGCTGGCGTCCACCTGGGGAATGCTGATTTTTTTGGGCATCCGCTTTTACCGCAGTATGTATACGGATGAAGGCTATCTGTCCCACACCCTGCCGGTAACAGCTAACCAGCTGTTTTTAAGCAAGGTACTGGTCTCCGGTGTCTGGTATCTGTTCATTACGATAGGCATCGGTATCTCTGTGGTGGCACTGATCGTGTCTCTGATGACAGGCCTTTTAAATATCGGTGAACTGAGTGGTGTACTGACACAATATAATGGGAATATCTGGGAATTTCTGGCAGATGCTTTTTATGAACTTGGCAGAACATACGAAGAAGAGATGGGGATCAATCTGTTGCATTATGGGATCACGCTGCTCTTAACCTATGTGGCAGGACCTTTCATTGCTATGGTCACCCTGTTCGGAGCCCTGACGATCGGTCAGCTGTCTTCTAAACATAAAGGGTTCATGGGAATTCTGGTCTATGCGGGAGTGACGATCCTGTCGTCCATCATCGGCAGCACCGTACAGAGCGCATTCATGTTTGGTGCCAATGTCGCAAACAGTGCCAGTGGAATCACGGTGAGCACCAATTCCGCCTATGATATTAATGTGATCACCAGTCTGCTCTTGGCGGCGATCATGTACGGGGTATCTTATTACATCATGAACCGAAAATTAAACCTCGAGTAACCGGGTATACACCTTGCCCTCAACTGGTAAATTTGATATAATAAATCCAAATGACAACAGGGAACGGGTGAAGGTACATGCAGGAGATTATTGATAGAATTTTAGGAGGAAACTTCGATTACGAGAACGGTTCTTTGGAATTCTCCTGCTCTAAAATAGAAATTTCGCTGTCGCAGGGGACAGCGTATGAGGGCTCTTTTCACATCCTCTCTGCATCGGACGGCTATGTAAAGGGATCTGTGATCTCGGACCATCTTCAGATGGAATGTATGACAGATCAGTTTACCGGCTCCGATGCAGAAATTTTTTTCTGCTTCCACGGTGAGAATCTGGAAGAAGGGGATGTGGTGAAGGGCTCTTTTTCAGTAGTCAGTAATCGTGGAGAGTATAATCTCCCCTTTGTGGTAACAGTAGAACATGGCGTGTTAAATTCTTCCATCGGTCCTATAAGAAATCTGTTCCATTTTGCAAACCTGGCGAAGAGTAACTGGAAGGAAGCGGTGCGGTTGTTCTACAGACCGGAATTTTTACGGCTGTTTACGGGGAACGATGCCCACTTTTATGAAACCTACCGGATGTTGTCCGCCTGTGAAGGCAACGAACAGAACATGGAAGAATTCCTGATCTGCATCAATAAAAAGCAGCAGATCGAATTTCTGGTGGAAGAGAAGGAACTGGTGAAAAAGCTACCCCGCACGGAAGGCAATTACGGCGTGTCGGAGAATAGCCTGACCATTGTAAGAAACGGCTGGGGATATACCAATCTGCAGATCGAATGCGAGGGAGAGTTTGTTTTCACGGAAAAAGAAAGCTTAAGTGATGATGATTTTCTCGGCAACCGGTGCAGACTTCCCGTGTATATTGACAGCAGTGTATGCAGACCCGGTAAAAATTTCGGAAGAATCTATATCTACAATGCCTATATCTCCATAGAGATCCCGGTGATGGTACAGTTAGGAGACAGGACGGCGGTGCGGCATGCGGATCACAGCCATATGCAGTGCATCTCCCAGATCATGAAATATTACGAAGAATTCCGTCTGAAAAAAATCGGCACGGGAACCTGGCTCTCAGAGACCGGCAAACTGGTAGAACGTATGGTGACCATGGATGAGAAGGATGTGTCGGCGAGACTGTTCCAGGCACAGCTTCTGATCACGGAGGAACGTTATAACGAAGCAGGCTGGATCTTAGATCATGCAGCGGACATGCTGGAAGCACAAAAAGACACCGGTGGAGAACTGTGGGCATATTATCTGTATCTGACCACACTGATCCACAGAGATCCCCAGTATACCATGCAGATCGCAGAGCAGATGGAGCAGATCTACCGCTATGACAAGAGCCGCTGGAGAGTGGCATGGCTTCTGCTGTATCTGTCGGAGGAATACAACCGGTCCACCTCCGGAAAATGGATGTTTCTGGAAAAACAGTACCAGTATGGCTGTTCCAGCCCGGTGATCTATCTGGAGGCACTGGCACTTTTAAATGGGAATCCGGCACTTTTACGGAAACTGAATGGCTTTGAACTGCAGGTGATGCATTTCGGAGTGCGGCACGCAGCTGTGAATGACAGTCTATTGGAACAGCTTTTGTATCTGTCCGGCAGGGTACGGGAGTATTCCCCGCTGCTATGCAGGATTCTGAAAAAAATGTATGAGAAGAAAGAAGATGTACGAATTCTCCAGGAGATCTGCAGCCTGTTGATCAAGGGCAGCAAAACCGGACCGGACGCATATATCTGGTACCAAAAGGGAGTGGAGAGTCACCTGCGGATCACGAATCTGTATGAGTATTATATGGCTTCGGTGGATATGGATTCCGCCATGGAACTGCCGAAGGTGATTCTGATGTACTTCTCTTTCCAAAACAATCTGGATTATGAACACAGTGCGTTTTTATACGCCTATCTTTTGAAGCACAGAGAAGAATATGAGGAACTGTACGAACATTACGAACCGCGCATCGAGCGTTTTGTGATCGATCAGATCCAGAAGCAGCATATCAACAGACATCTGGCGGTATTGTATCAGCGGTTCTTAACGCCGGCGATCGTGACGGAGGCCATGGCGAAGCCGCTGTCAAGGCTTCTGTTTGCCCATCTGGTCAGAGTGGAAGACGACCGAATGCGCAGGGTGATCGTCTGTCAGCCGGGCAACCGGAAGATGAAGGAGATTCCTTTATTAAATGGCACAGCATGGGTGGCAATCTATGGGAATGAATATACCCTTGCTTTTGAGGATGCTTATGGCAACCGGTTCCTTAAAAATGTGGAATATACCCTGGAAAAGCTGCTGGTGCCAGGAAAATATCTGCGGCTTTTGGAACATTATGTGCCGGATACGGTGGAACTGGATCTGTATCTTGCGGAGAATGACAGGGGAGAAGAGACACTGTCTTCGGCAAAGCTGATGCGGATGGCAAGACTGGCAACGTCGGATGCCGTGGAACCGGCACTCAGACGGAACCAGGCGGTAAGACTGGTACAGGCCTATTTCGATGCGGACAATATGCAGGCACTGGATGAATATCTGCAGGAGCTGGACGGTGGAGAATTCACTGCGGAGCAGAGGGAGACATTGCTTCGCTTCCTGGTGTTACGCGGGAATTATGAAAAGGCATATCAATGGATCGAAAGTTATACACCGTATTTTGCGGATGCGAAAATATTGCTTCGCCTGACGGACGCACTGATCTCACAGGCTGCACACAGTGGGGAGCCTGCGATATATGCTGCGGCACTGTCTGCGTTTCGAAGAGGCAAATATAACGGAAATATTCTGGAATATCTGGTGCGTTATGCTGTGGGAACTACGAAGGAGTTGCGGGATATCTGGAAATCTGCCAGATCCTTTGATGTGGACTGCTATGAGCTCAGTGAGCGTATTTTGGTACAGATGCTGTTTTCCGGCGCTTTTGTGGGAGAGAGAATGGAGATCTTCCGTTATTATGTATCCCAGGGAGCGAGACAGGAGATCGAGGAAGCCGTACTGGTACAGAGCTCCTGCGACTATTTCTGCAGAGAGAAGCTTACGGAAGAATATATCTTTCGGGAGATCCGGAATACTTACCTGCGGGGTGAGGAGACACAGCGGATCTGTAAGCTGGCGTATCTGAAGTTCTATGCGGAGAACCGGGACAAGATAGAGAAGGAAGACGAAATGTTGATCCGCGATTTTCTGGAGGAAATGATGCGGGATCATATTCATCTGAACTTTTTCCGGGAATTCAGAGATTGTCTGCCGGCTCTTCAGGAGCTGAAGGATAAGACCATCGTGGAATATCATACCAAAGCCGGTGTCCGGGCAAGGATCCATTATGTGATGATGCAGGAGAACGGTCAGGCGGAGGATTATCTGTCGGAGTACATGCAGGAAGTGTACAGCGGTGTATTTTTCAAAGAATTCGTATTGTTCTTCGGGGAGAACATCCAGTATTACATTATGGAGGAATCCGAAAGCGGCGAGCAGCTCACGGAGAGCGGCAGCCTGCAGAAGAGCGATATCATGAATGATAATCCGGACAGCAAGTATGAGATCATCAATGACATGATGATCAGCATGACCCTGCAGGATGATGATACACTGGATCATCTGATAGAAGAATATTATCGGAGAGAATATCTGGATCACAGGTTGTTTACCTTACAGTGAGACCTGAAAAAGAATAACAAAAAGGATAACAGAGAGGAGGCGGAAGGAAGATGCGGCTGCCGGGAAGTGAAAAGGTGATAGTCGGATATGATCTGGGCAGCAGATATGCGCAGATCAGCTGTTATGTTGCAGGCAGTGGGGAAGAGATCAGAACACTTTCTTCCGTGGCGGGATCACAGGTATTTACCATCCCGTTGGCACTCAGCAAAAGACAGGGTGTGAATCAGTGGTTCTACGGGAGCGAAGCAGTAAGATATGCGCAGGAAGAGGAAGGGATCCTGGTGGAGAATCTTCTGAAGCTTGCAAGGGACGGAGAACCGGTGCAGATCGACGGTACAGCGCTGGACCCCGTGGCGCTGTTAACCCTTTTCCTGAAACGGAGTCTGGGACTGTTATCTCAGGTGACGAACGCGGAGAAGATCGGGGCGTTGATGATCACCTGTGAAGAACTGGATTCCCGTATGTTAGAAGTACTTGCTGCGGCAACGGCGGGGTTACATCTGAAGACAGAACAGATCTGTTTTCAGAGTCATGTGGAAAGCTTTTACTATTATAATCTGTACCAGCCGGAGGAATTGTGGCGGCATAAGACGGTGCTGTGTGAATACGCGGAGCACTCCATACGCACTTATTGCATGGAATGCAATCGCCATACCACGCCGGTGGTAGCCTATATGGAAGAGCGGGAGTTCCCTTTCCCAGTGCCGGAATCGGATGAGAAAATGTTGGAGATTGCCACCAGCCTGTGCGGTAACCAGATTGTCTCTTCGGTCTATCTGATCGGTGAGGCATTTTCTCAGGAATGGATGAAGGAATCGTTACGCTATCTGTGTCATGGAAGAAGAGTCTTCCAGGGTAACAATCTGTTCAGCAAGGGTGCCTGTTACAGTATGATGGAGCGGCTGGCTCCCAGTGAAGCAGGGAAAAACCATGTGTTTTTAGGCGATGATAAATTAAAATCCAATATCGGAATGAAGATTTTACGACAGGGGGAGGAATCCTACTGTGCGCTTCTTGATGCGGGAATCAACTGGTACGAAGCGAAGAACAGCATGGAATTCTACCTGTTGGAAGGAAGGGCAGTGGAGATCCTGATCACATCCCTGACAGGCAAGGGGAACCGGATCGCCAGGATCGTCCCAGAGGAACTGCAGGAGGGAATCACCAGGCTTAAGATCAGTGTGGAGATGCGGGATGATACGCATCTTATGGTGGAACTGGAAGATCTGGGATTTGGCACATTTCGTGCGGCAACACACCATATCTGGAAAGAAAAGATCGAACTGTAAGCGATCGGACGGTGACCTGGCTGACAGCTGAAAGTGGATAGAAATGAGGAATGGAAATGAGGGCAAGTCTGTGCGTAGGTGAATATTGTGAAAATGCCTATACAGTGGAAGAACTGGGGATCAGTGTCTGCTGCATGGAGGAATTGTGCTATTGCCTGAAGGAGAATGCTTTCCTCTTAGACCTGTCCATTATGAACGACAAACTGGCAGACTGGATCGGAGAGGAATGTAAGGTCAGGGAACTGGCAAAGCAGTTGTACCCCATGATACATAAGCAGGGTTCCTTAAGTGTATTCGTGCTGACCATTCTACAATATGTGGGAATGTATGGCGAAGAGGACCTTAAGCAGGTGGAACAGGTACTGAAGCTGAAGCAGGGAGCCGGACTGAGCAATCTGGAAAAACGCAAAAGCCAGATCGACTATATGGTGGAAAAGCGGAAATACGCTGCTGCCATCCGTGGATACGATATGCTGTTAGAAACCTGGAGTACGCTGGAAGCGGAAGGAAGAGAGCTCCCGGCAGGAAAGGTAAGAGCCGCCATATTACATAATAAAGGGGTGGCGCTGACCGGGCTGATGCTGTACGACAAGGCGGCGGAGCAGTTCAGAGAGGCCTGGCAGTCAGATCCGGACAGAGTACATCTGGATGCCTATCTTGCGGCAAAACGAATGGAACTGCCGGAGGATGCTTATGTTGCTTTTGCAGCGCAGAATCCGGAATTTTATACAGAGTCCCTGGAACTGGAGAAAAGTATGGAACAGTTCGGCAGGGAATGGGAACAGCAGCCGGAGTACAGGCAGCTGCAGCTTCGCAGTACCTGGCGGGCAGAAGACAGACAGAAGTATGATGCAGAGAATGAGAGACTGACGACAGCCCTTAAAAACAGCTATCGGACCAGTGTGAACGTATAACAGACAGGAGAAAAAAATGGCATGGTGGAATCGCTTTTTTAAGAAAAAAGAACCGGTACAGCAGGAAGAAGACTGGGAGCAGTTAGTCTATACAAGGAACGGTGTGAATTTTGACGAGGAGGACCAAAGAAAGCGTTATATTGTAAACTGTCTCGAGCAGATCGCGGAAGCTTCCAAGGAGATCGATCTGCTGACCGGAGAATATACGTTAGTGACTTCCTATCTGACGGATACGGATGAGATTGAGGCTCTGCCCCAGGAACAGCGCTCACAGGTGAACAGTACCGCTGCCAGGCTGGCAGGTCTCGAGCAGGAGCGCAACAGATACCGGGAGAAAAAGAACCGCATGCGGGATGCGGACTTCTATGCGATCCGCAAGAGAGAGGACGAGATCGAAGAAGGAATTCAGAAGATCCGTGAGGGCGAAAAATACGGCAATCTGGTCAGGCAGGATCTGCACAGACTGGACGGAGAGAGACATGCCTATGAATATCGGAGGAACGAACTCGAGAACCTGATGAACAATCAGAGAGGAATGGCGGTAATATTTTTTACGGCACTGGTAGTGTGCGTGATCATGCTGGCAATCTTACAGTTCGGATTTGATATGGATGTCTATGTCGGACTGTTTCTGGCAGTGGGAGCGGGCGCCGTTGCCATCTCTTATGTCTGCATCAAATATATGGATGCCGGACGGGAACTGCAGCGGGTGGAGAAGACTATCAACAAGATCATTCAGCTACAGAATAAGGTCAAGATCCGCTATGTGAACAACTGTCAGCTGATGGAATATCTCTATCTGAAATACAATACGGACAGTGCGGCGAAGCTGGAGAAACGCTGGAAATTGTACCAGGATGAAAAAGAAGAGCGCAAGCAGTTCGCGGAAGCGGAAGCGAAGACAGAGTATTATCAGAAACAACTGGTGGAACAGCTGTCGAATTACCGCGTGCAGACGCCGGAGCGGTGGATCAGCCAGACAGCGGCACTTTTAGATAAACGTGAGATGGTGGAGATCCGCCATGAACTGATCCAGAGAAGACAGGCACTCCGCAAACAGATGGATTACAATCAGGAGGTGGCGGAGAGTGCCCGCAATGAAGTAAAAGAAGTGGCGGCACTCTATCCGAAATATGCGCAGGAGATCCTATCTATGGTGGAGCGTTACGACCGATAAAGAATTGACAAGACCCTCCCGTTATGTTACT
>ENA-ORNP01003347-ORNP01003347.1-human-gut-metagenome-genome-assembly--contig:-NODE-3347-length-11534-cov-11.832825_pt1 | contig 11534 bp, 6 predicted proteins | sample MGYA00242119_ERZ509030 | MGnify/ENA primary metagenome ERZ509030 (study PRJEB26280, sample SAMEA2338708) | human gut metagenome | biome: human gut; feature: human-associated habitat; material: faeces...
CTGGACGGCGCCGCACCCCATATCGCCGAGACGGCGGAGACGGGCGAGGGCGTGTTCTCCCTGCCGCTGCCGGTGGGGGAGCGCGCGGTCATCTTCGGCGCGGGACATATCGCTCGTGCGCTGACGCCTCTGCTGCGGACGGTTGGCTTCCGTCCCGTGGTGGTGGATGATCGGCCGGGCTTTGCCACGGCGGAGCATTTTCCCCAGGCGGATCGGACCATCTGCGGCGACTTTGACCGCATCAGCGACTACCTGACGCTGACGCCGGAGGACTATGTGGTCATCATGACCAACGGCCATGAGCACGACTTTCAGGCGGAGGTGCAGGTGCTGCGGGGCGAGACGGCCTATGTGGGCGTCATCGGTTCCCGGAAGAAAACGGCCTTCGTGAACCAGCGCCTGCGGGAGGCGGGCATTCCCGAGGAGAAGATCGCCTTTGTCCACACGCCGGTGGGCACACCCATCAAGGCCGTGACACCGGAGGAGATCGCCGTGTCCATCGCCGGTGAGATGATCTGCGTCCGTGCCGCGCGGCGCGAAGCGGCAGGGGAGGTACACCATGGCTGCCCCATGCACTGACCATCTGTTCCTCACCGGTGACAAGGGCGTGGGCAAGTCCACGCTGGCGCGCTGCCTGCTGGCCGGGCATACACCCTGCGGCTTCCGCACGGTGCGGGTAACAGGCGTGCTGGACCGGCCCTCTGTGCATCTGCTGCCCGCGGTGGGCGGAGTACCGTCGGCGGAAAATCTGCTGTTTTACTGCGGTGCTTATTCCTGCGATAGGTTCGACACGCTGGGCACGGCGGCCCTGCGTGACCGTGACGGGGACGTCCTGCTGATGGACGAGCTGGGCCCGGCGGAGTCCGGTGCCAAAAAATTCTGCGAAGCGGTGCTCGCGGCCCTGGACGGTGACCTTCCCGTTCTGGGCGTCCTGCAAAAGGCGGACACGGAATTTCTCCGGGCGGTGGCCGGTCATCCCCGGGTGCGTCTGGTGACCGTCACCGTGGAAAACCGGGACGAGCTGCGCCGTACCATGACCCTTTAACAAACGCTGCGCTATGGTGTACCACAGGTGACAAAAAGGTATAAATAAGAGCGCAGGAGAGCGCCAACAAAAGCAGCCTAAAGTAAACGAAAGTGACATGCACCGTCAAAGGGCGCGGGAAGATCCCGCGTCCTTTTTTCGACTTTTACTTCCCATAAGGGACGGTTTGCGGTATACTATGGGGGAGAAAACAGGGGAGGTGACGCGGTGAAGCTGCGTATCATCACCGGCCGCGCCGGTGCGGGAAAAAGTAAGCTGGTGCTCGAAACCATTGCGGCACAACGGTTTGAGCGCCCGCAGATTTTGCTGGTACCGGAGCACGCCACCCACGAGGCGGAACTGGATCTCTGCCGCGCGCTGGGGGATACCGCCAGCCGTGACGGGGAGGTGCTGAGCTTCCAGAGCCTTGCCACCCGCGTACTGTCACAAACCGGAGGCATATCCGATATAACGTTAGATAATGGTGGTAAAATACTGATAATGCGCCGCGCCTTGCAGGAAGTTTCATCATATTTGACGGTGTTTTCCAAGCCTTCACAGCGCCCGGCCTTTCTGCGGGAGCTGGTGGCCCTGGCCGATGAGTTGTACGCCTATAAAATCGCGCCGTCCCTTCTGCTGCAACAGGTTCAGGACATTCCGGGCGCCGCCGGAGATAAGCTGCGCTCTACGGCGCTGCTGTTCGGCGCTTATGACGCGCGACTCCACGGCGGCGACTTTGATGCCCGGTCAAAAGTGCAGAAACTCTGCGATAAACTGCCGAATTCGGACTATTTATGCGGAAAAAATATCTACATTGATGGGTTTTCCTATTTCAACCGAACGGAGGAGGATATCATTGCCGCCGCGCTGAAACAGGCCAACTCTGTTACAGTGACTCTGCTGGGCGATGACAGTGACCCGCAGCTCTTCCACAACGGCATACAGCAGCGGGAACGCCTGCGCAGACTGGCGAAGGACGCCTGTTGTAGTTGTGAAGTGGAAAACCTTGTCAGTAACAGCGACACAGCGTTTTCGCACCTGGAGCGATACTTCCTCGGCGCGGAAAAAGCGTGGACGGGCAGCACGCCGTCCATCACCTTGTACCAGGCCAATACCGCCTATTCTGAGGTGGAATATGTGTCTGCGCAGCTGCGGGCGCTGGCACAAAAGGGCGTTCGCTGGCGTGAGATGGCCGTGGCGGCGCGGAATATGGAGGTATATGGCCCGTTGCTGGAGGCCGTGTTCCGCCGCGATGATATCCCTGCCTATATCAGCCGCCGGAGCGACATTTTGGAGCAGCCGGTCCTGACGCTGCTGCTGTCCGCCGTCGACGCAGTGACAGGCGGCTTTGAGTATGAGGACGTGTTCCGGTGCCTGAAGACCGGCATGACGGCACTGACAGCGGCGGAATGCGATCTTCTGGAAAACTACGTGATCCGTTGGGAAATTCGGGGCAATATGTGGCTGCGGGACGCCGACTGGACGGCGGATCCGGATGGATACAGCGGAGAGATAACTGATTATCGCCGGGAACAGCTGGCCGAGATAAACGCGGTCAGAAGAAAAGTCAGAAAACTGTTTCTTACCCTGAGTGATGGGATGAAAGTCAATAAAACGGTAAGGGGTAAAGCTGAAACGCTTTACAAATTTGCGGAGGACGCCGGTACACCGGCCGTGTTGGAACAGCGGGAGAAAGAATTGCTGGAGCAGGGGCAGATGCAGGCGGCAGAGGAGTATGCCCAGCTGTGGCGGATATTCTGTGATGTGCTGGATCAGTTCGTGGCGCTTTTGGGTGACACGGAGGTGGACGGCGATGAGTTTGCGCGGCTGCTGCGGCTGACGCTGAGCCAGTATGCCGTGGCCACCATACCCGCTGCGCTGGACCAGGTAAAGGTAAGCCCCTTGACGCGCAATGACCGCCATACAGTGCGGCATCTTTTCCTGCTGGGCGCCAATGACCATGTGCTGCCCACGGTGGAGAAGGGCGGCGGTATATTGGACGAACAGGAGCGTGAGCTTTTGCAGCAGCAGGGAATCTTGCTGTCCGACGCCACGTTCGACCCGCTGAGCAATGAGCTGCAGAATATCTATGCCGCCCTGGCCCAGCCCACGGGGACACTGACCGTGTCCTGGTGCGCCGGCGATGAGTCGGGGGCGAAGCTGCTGCCGTCCTTTGTGGTAGAGCGTATCCACAAGCTGTTCCCTCAAGTGGAAATACAACGGGAAGACGGCGCGTACCGCTGCGGACTGCCTGCGGCAGCGCTGGCACTGGCGGGACAGCGGCCCGGCGGTGCGCTGTGGCGTTATTTTGAGATGCATGGACAGGGCGGTACGCTGGAGAAGATGGCAGCGGCCCGGGCTATGGGCCGGGGAAGGCTGTCACCCGGGGCGGTACGTAGCCTGTACGGCAGTACGCTGGCCATGTCCGCCTCGCGGCTGGACCAGGTGAAGAGCTGTCACTTTGGCTATTTCATGGAGTACGGCCTGCGGGCCAGGGAACGGACAAAGGCGGATTTCCAGGCGCCGGAGGTGGGGACGTTTATCCACTATCTGCTGGAGAATGTTCTGCGGGAGGTGGAGCAGCAGGGGAAGCGGCCGGAAAGACCGGCGCTGGCGGCATTGGTGCGGCGGTATACGGATGAGTATGTCCGGACGGTCATCGACGGCTACGGCGAGAAGAGCGCACGGTTCCGGTATCTGTTTTCCCGGCTGCGGGAGACGGCGTTGGTCATTGTTGAGAACGTGCTGGATGAGCTGGAGCATTCGGATTTCCGGCCTGTGGCCTTTGAATTGGGCTTTGGCGGCAAAAACGGACAGCTGCCTGCCGTCACGGTGACGGCGGGAGATACCACGCTGTCCGTCACCGGTAAGGTGGATCGGGTGGACGGCTGGCTGAAGAACGGGAAGCTATATCTGCGAGTAGTGGACTACAAAACCGGGAAAAAGGCTTTTGATCTGGCGGATGTGCGCTACGGCCTGGGTATTCAGATGCTGCTGTATCTTTTCGCACTGCAACGGTACGGCGGGGACTATTTTGGGGCGGCGGTGGAGCCGGCGGGAGTGCTGTACCTGCCGGCGAGGGACGTCGTTAAAAAGGCGGATCGGGCCATCGCGCCGGACAAGCTGGCCGCGCTGCTGCGGGGCGAGCTGCGTCGGACGGGCATGGTGCTGTCCGACCCAGAGGTGCTGACAGCCATGGAGCACAGCGCGCTGGAGTCACCCTGCTATTTGCCTATTGCAGTGAAAAAGGACGGTTCGGTCAGCGGTCTGGCGGCCAGTGTGTTGGCGGATGCAGCTCAGATGGGCAAAATGGGTCGGTATGTGGACGAGCTGCTGCGGAAGGTAGCCCGGGAGCTGGGCGATGGCAATATTGACGCAGATCCATGCCGCAGGGGGCCTCAGGAAAGTGCCTGCGACTGGTGTCCCTTCGCGTCGGCCTGCTGGTTTGACGAGAAACGTGACAAGCCCCATTATCTGCAAAAGACCACGCCGGAAGAATTCTGGCAGCTGGTGGACGAGGAGGTGACGCGCCGTGGCTGACATCCAACTGACGGCACAGCAGCGTGGGGCAGTGGAGGACCGGGGCGGCAGCCTGCTGGTGTCCGCCGCCGCCGGATCCGGCAAGACGAAGGTGCTGGTAGAGCGTGTGTTCGCTTATCTGACGGAGGAACACTGCCACATAGACGATTTCCTTATTATCACATTTACCCGCGCCGCTGCCGCCGAACTGCGGACAAAGCTGGCCGCAGAGCTGGCGAAGCGGGTGGCACAGGACCCGGAGAACAGTCACCTGCGGCAGCAGATGTTCCGGGTGTATCAGGCAGACATCAAGACGGTGGACGGCTTCTGTGCAGGGCTGCTGCGGGAGCATATCCATCTGCTGGAGCCGGTGGATGGGCGGAGTCTGACGCCGGACTTCCGTATCCTGGATGAGACGGAGGCCGGCGTGCTGAAGCAGCGGGCACTGGAGGATGCACTGGAGGCGTTCTATCAGCGGATCGAGCAGGGGGACGAAGGCTGCCGGGCGTTGGCAGAGACGCTGGGCTTCGGCCGGGATGACCGGGCGTTGGCGGCGCTGGTGCCGGAGCTGCACGGAAAATTGCAGAGCCATCCCTACCCGGACAAGTGGTTGGAGAAGGCTGCGGAGAGCTGGGCGAACCTGCCGGAACGGCTGGGCGACAGCGTGTACGGCCGGACGATCATGGAGGACACGGTGCGCCGCGCCAGTTACTGGGCGGGGCGGCTGGAACGCGCCGTGAAGGATATGGAAGACTGCGAGAGCGTGTATAACGCCTATGGAGATCGGTTTTTGGAAACGGCGGCGCAGCTGCGGGAATACGCGGCCGCGGCCCGGGAAGGCTGGGATGCCATGGGCCGTGTGCAGCCGGCCTTCCGGCGGATGGGCGTGGTGAAGGGGGACGAATGCCCCGGGGCGAAGGACGCGGCGCGGGCGGTGCTGGAAAAGTGTCGTGACGCATTGAAGAAGCTGTCCGCGCCGTATCAGACGGCGGAGACGGAGTTGCTGGGCGATCTGCAGGTCATCGCGCCCGCTATGCGGGCGCTGCTGGCACTGACAGGGGACTTCGACAAGCGGTTCCGGGCAGAGAAGGTGCGGCGGAACGCTATGGATTTCTCTGACCAGGAACACTACGCCGTGCAGATGCTGTGCCGCCAGGACGGAACGCCCACGGAGCTTGGCGAGCAGGTGTCCCGGCGGTACCGGGAGATCATGGTGGACGAGTATCAGGACACTAATGAAGTGCAGAACTGTATCTTCCGGGCGGTATCGCGGCAGGGGGAGAATATCTTTGCCGTGGGCGATGTGAAGCAGAGCATCTACCGGTTCCGGCTGGCAGAACCGGGGATATTCCTGGAAAAATACAGGACTTATGCCGATGCGGACCACGCTGCGCTGGGTGCGCCGCGGCGGCGGGTACTGAGCCGGAACTTCCGGTCACGCCGGGAGGTGCTGGCGGCTGCGAACTTTGTGTTCGCGGCGCTGATGTCCCGGGAAATGGGCGAGCTGGATTATACAGAGGAGCAGCATCTTCACTTTGGGGCGGAATACTATCCGGAGGTGCCGCGGGAGACGGAGTTCCACTATCTGGCTGTGGAGGACACACCGGAGCAGCGGTTCGACCGGGCGGAGGCCGAGGCGCGGTTCGTGGCAAAGCGTATTCGCCGTATGCTGGACGAAGGGTTCACTGTCCGGGGTGAGGACGGCACCATGCGTCCGGCAGCACCGGAGGATATCGTGATACTGATGCGCTCACCCAGCGCCCGGCAGACGGTATTCGCCGCCGCCTTGGCACGGGAGGGGATCCCCTGCGACGGCGGGGAAAGTGAGGATTTCTTCTCGGCGATGGAGGTCGCAGTGGTATTGTCACTGCTGGAGGTGGTGGATAACCCGCGGCAGGATGTGCCGCTGATCGCGGTGCTGCGTTCGCCACTGGTAGGCATGAGCGCCGACCGGCTGGCGGAGATACGGGCCGTACAGCGTGAGGGGGATTATTACGAGGCGCTGCGGCAGGATGAGGGTGAGGACGCGCAGGCGTTCCTGTCGCTGCTGCATGAGCTGCGGCAGGTGGCGCGGGAACTGTCCGCCGATAAGCTGCTGTGGTATATCTATGACCGCTGCCGGGTGCAGGCGATCTTCGGTGCCATGGAGGACGGTACAGCCCGCCAGGCGCGTCTGAGGGCACTGTATGACTATATACGGCGGCTTGTGCAGGGCGGCAAAACGAGTCTGTTCGACTGTGTGCGGCAGGTTCGGCAGCTGCTGGAAAACGGCGATGCGCCGGCCATTACCGCTGCAGGTGCAGCGGGCGGTGTGCGCTTGATGAGCGTGCATAAGTCCAAGGGACTGGAGTTTCCGGTGGTGTTCCTGGCTGACTTGAACAGGAGCTTCAACCGGCAGGACCTGGATCGGCCGGTGCTGGTCCATCCCCAGCTGGGCGTTGGTGCGGAGCGCGTGGAGGTGGAACGCCGGCTGCGGTACGACACCGTCTCCAAAACGGCGCTGGCGCTGACGCTGGAACGGGAAGCCAAGGCGGAGGAGCTGCGGATACTGTATGTAGCCATGACCCGTGCACAGGAGAAGCTCATCATGGTATGCTCGCGGAAAAACCCGGAGAAGCACCTGAAGGAGCTGTGTGCATTGGCGGAGCTGCCGGCGCCGCCGGAGGCGGTGGCCGCGGTAAACTGCCCGGGCGATTGGCTGCTGCTGGCGCTGCTGAGCACATATCAGGCAGGGGTGTTCCACGATTACACCGGGGTACGTCCCGCGGTACTGTACGACGGGCCGGAGGGCTTGGCGCTGCGGCTGCACCGCATCAGCGGTGAGGAGGACGGCGGTGCGGCGATGCCGGCGGAGGAGCCGGGATCGCAGGCACCGGATCCGCAGCCGGACGAGGCGGCGCTGGCGTTCCGGTACAGTCACAGAGCGGCGACAGTGACGCCCTCCAAGGTGACGGCTACCCAGCTGAAGGGGCGGGCCATCGATCAGGAGATCGCCGAGGGGACACTGCCGGCGCGGCGGACCGCCGCACCGGAGAAGCCGCGGTTTTTGCAGGAAAAGCGCGGACTGACCGGGGCAGAGCGCGGTACAGCCATGCACCTGGCGATGCAGTTTCTGCCGCTGGATACTCCTGCGGTACCAGAGGCAGTGACGGCTTTTGCAGAGACGCTGACGGCCCGACGGCTGCTGACGCCGGAGCAGGCGGCGGCGCTGGATATCCCGGCGCTGGCGCGGTTTTTGGCGTCGTCGCTGGCAGAGAGGATACGGACTGCGCCGCAGGTGTGGCGGGAGTACCGCTTCGCGTTGCTCACCGATGCGGGTATTTATGACGTCGCGGCAGCAGGGGAGGAGATACTCCTGCAGGGCGTGGCAGACTGCGTGTTTGAGACGACGGCGGGTTTGACGGTGGTGGATTTCAAGACTGATCGGGTGACAGCGGCAGAGGCGTCCCAGCGGGCGGAGGCCTATCGGCCGCAGTTGGACGCTTACGCCGGAGCGCTGTCGCGGATACTGGAAAAGCCGGTGACGGAGCGCATTCTGTATTTCTTCGCCTGCGGAGAAGAAATTTCTTTGTGAAAATAGCGAAAAATGCTTGCATTTGCGGGAAGAGTGTGCTATTATCACAGTTGCGTTTGCGGCGATGCCGCGGCGACGAGTGAACCAGAAAGGGGTGAACAAGAGCAATGAAGGAAGGAATCCATCCCAATTATCAGCAGACTACTATCAAATGCGCCTGCGGTAATGTGATTGAGACAGGTTCTACGAAGAAGGATATTCGCGTGGAAGTCTGCTCTAAGTGTCACCCCTTCTTCACCGGCAAGCAGAAGCTGGTGGATACCGGCGGACGCGTTGCCAAGTTCAACAAGCGTTTCGGCCTGGACAAGTAAGGATACACCACTTTGCAAGACCCGTACCAATGGTGCGGGTCTTGTTTTTTATTTTACTTTTGCGCCGGGATGGGGTATAATCGTGGAAAATCATCATAACGAGGACGACTATGGAACGAAAAACCATTGAAGAAAACAAAAACGGTGCGCGGGACTACGCGGTGCTGGTGGGGCTGCGGTCCCCGGTACTTGGTGCGGACAGCGCCGACGAGGAGAGTCTGGCGGAGTTGGCGGCCTTAGTGGAGACGGCGGGCGGTGAGTCCGTGGGTATGATCCTGCAGAGCCGGGAGAAACCAGACCCCCATAGCTTCATCGGCGAGGGAAAAGTGGAGGAGGTCAAGCGCATGGTGGAGAACAGTGAGGCCACCATGGTGATCTTCGACAACGATCTGTCCCCGTCGCAGGTGCGGGTGCTCACGGAGCTGTGCGGTGTGCAGGTGCTGGACCGCAGCGGCCTGATCTTGGATATCTTCGCCCAGCGAGCCCGGACGAAGGAGGGCTGCCTACAGGTAGAGCTGGCGCAGTATCAGTATCTGCTGCCCCGGCTGATCGGTATGTGGTCTCATCTGGAACGGCAGGGCGGCACCGGCGGCTCGCCCATCGGCACGAAGGGCCCTGGTGAGACGCAGCTGGAGACGGACCGGCGGCACATCCGGCGGAAGATCGACAAGCTGAAGGAGGAACTGGAGGAGGTGCGGCGCGTCCGCGCCACCCAACGTCAGCGGCGGCGGAAGAACGAGATACCCGTGGTGGCCATCGTGGGCTATACCAACGCGGGCAAGTCCACACTGCTCAACGCCATCACCGGCGCGGACATACCGGCCAACAACCGACTTTTCGACACGCTGGACACCACCACGCGGCTGCTGACCGTCAGCGATACGCTGGATGTAGTCATCTCCGACACGGTGGGATTTATCCGCAAGCTGCCCCATCAGCTGGTCGAGGCCTTCAAGGCCACGCTGGAGGAATTGGAGTACGCCGATCTGCTGCTGCACGTCATCGATGCCAGCAATCCGGAGTGGCAGGAACAGGCGCGGATCGTGGATGATCTGATCCGGGAGTTGGGGGCGGAGAATATCCCTTGCATTCGGGTGTACAATAAGTCCGATTTGGCGTTTGCCTTCCAGCGGGACAAAGAGGGGGACGCAGTATCCGTGTCCGCAAAGACTGGCGAGGGGTTGGGCAGACTGCTCTCCGCCATTGACAAAAAGTTGGACAAGGGTACGAAACGGGTGACGCTGCACCTGCCCTATGACAAGGCCGGAGCGCTGGACAGCCTGTACCGGGAGGCCAAGGTGGAGTCCGTGGAGTACGGCGAGACGGTGGACGTGGTGGCGGTGTGTACGCCCCGAATCATCGGCCAGCTGAAGGACTATATCGAAGGTTGGACGGAGCCGAAGGAGGAGTGGGAATGAGCGATTTCCGCGTACCCTTTGGCCCGTCAGAGACGGAGTTCACCGAAAAACGATCCCGTTTTATCGGCCATCTGCTGCCGGTGGAGACGGAGGAGCAGGCGCGGGAATTTATCGCGCAGATGAAGAAAAAATACTATGATGCGCGGCACAACTGCTGGTGTTATCTCATTGGCGGCGATACGATGCGCTACGGCGATGACGGTGAGCCTCAGGGCACGGCGGGACAGCCTATGCTGAACGTGTTTCAGCGGGAAAACGTCACCAACGTGGTGTGCGTGGTCACGCGGTACTTCGGCGGGATCTTGCTGGGGGCCGGCGGGTTGACGCGGGCGTATTCCAAAAGCGCCCGCGATGCGCTGGTGGCGGCAGGCGTGTCGGAGATGGGCCTGTGGGCCATAGCGGACATTCCGTGCCCCTACGCGCTGTTCGAGCGTGTGCGTGGTGAGGTAACAGACCTGGGTGGCACGGTGGATAGCGCCGATTACGGCGCGGACATTCGGCTGACGGTTTCGCTGCCGGCAGAGAACACTGCGGCGCTGCGGGAACGGCTAACGGAGCTGTCAGCAGGCGGCATCGTGCTGACGGTGACGGCGGAGGCATACCGTCCGGGACCAAAGGTGGAAATATAAAGACAGCGACCCCGGAGGCAGGGACCTCCGGGGTCTTTCACGTTTTGCGCTGGGGTATCATACGATGGCATGAGTACAAAGGAGGTGCCAGCATGGAGGAATATCTCATCACCGCCCGGTCCGTGACCCAGGCGCAGCGTATGGCGCAGCTGCTGGAGCGCCGGGGTGTGCGTGCCGTGGTGGGCCGTGTGCCCATGGGCCTGACCGGCAAGGGGTGCGGCTATGTGCTGCGGCTGCGGGGACAGACCCGCACGGTAGCGGCCCTGCGGCTGGGAGGCGGGCTTTGCACCCGCGCAGGTATTTGTTCGTCAGGATGACGGGTATAGTGAGGTAGAGTTATGATCTATTTTGATGCGGGGGCCACGACGCTGCAAAAGCCGGAGACGGTGGCACGGGCTATGTACCGGGCGGTGGGGCAGCTATCCTCGCCGGGGCGGGGGAGTTATCCGGCCACGCGGGCGGCGGAGGAAACAGACCTGCAATGCCGCACACTGGCAGCAAAGCTGTTTGGCGTGACTGATCCGGCGCGAGTGGTGTTCACCTCCTGCGCTACACATGGGCTGAACATTGCCGTGCATACGCTGGTGAAGCCCGGCGGACGGGTGATCATCTCGGGATATGAGCACAACGCCGTTACCCGGCCGCTGCACGCCATACCGGGTGTGGAGCTGACGGTAGCGGATGGGCCTTTGTTTGATGGGGAGGAGATGGTACGGCAGTTCGCCGCTGCGCTGGCGTGTCCGGCGGACGCGGTGATCTGCACACACGTGTCCAACGTGTTTGGCTTCCGACTGCCGGTAGAGCGCATCGCGGCGCTGTGTCGGGAGAAGGGTGTGCCATTCGTGCTGGATGCGTCGCAGTCTGCGGGGATGCTGCCGGTGGACATGGATGCGCTGGGCGCGGCGTTTATCGCCATGCCGGGGCATAAAGGACTGTACGGGCCGCAGGGCACGGGGCTGCTGCTGTGCGGCGCGGAGCCGGAGCCGCTGCTGCGGGGCGGCACGGGGTCGCAGTCGATCCTGCAGGAGATGCCGGAGGACCTGCCGGACCGGCTGGGGG
>ENA-ORNP01003351-ORNP01003351.1-human-gut-metagenome-genome-assembly--contig:-NODE-3351-length-11519-cov-8.169051_pt1 | contig 11519 bp, 10 predicted proteins | sample MGYA00242119_ERZ509030 | MGnify/ENA primary metagenome ERZ509030 (study PRJEB26280, sample SAMEA2338708) | human gut metagenome | biome: human gut; feature: human-associated habitat; material: faeces...
TTTCAAAGTTTGCACCCACCACAATCTTTCTGTGGTTATCTGCTTTCCTCTGCTCAATCTTTGCCTTTTTCATCAGCATATCGAGCTTGTTCTTTTCCTGTTCCATGCGTTTCCGCTGTGCTTCGATTTTATTTTCTAAATTCATCTTTCATTACCTCTGCCTTTTTATATTTTTTGTCGGTAAAACAGAAAAGCGGTGCTTCCGTTTTATTGGATAACACCGCCTAAATGACTGTCCGTATTCGTTTCCATTTCTGCAATGTACTCCTGTCTCCTTTCTGCTCCTGTCGCTGTAAATAAAAAGAGCAACTAAGATTTTTATTTCTTAATTGCTCCATACTTGTATTACTTTACTAAATTTTTGTTAAAACGATAGCCAACTCCCCAGACCGTTTGAATGTAAATTGGCTTGCTAGGATTGTCCTCTATCTTTTCCCTTATGTTGCGGATATGGCTCATGACAATGTTATAATCGCCGAAATATGGTTCTTTCCATACAGTATCATATATCTGCTCTTTGCTAAATACTACTCCGGCATTTTGAGCTAACAACAATAGAATTTCAAACTCAGTATATGTCAGTTCAATCTCATTTTCCTCACGAACCACGTTCCGCTTATACTTATCAATACAAAGTCCTTCAAATTGAAGTATACCTCTATCTTCATATTCCAAAATCTCTGTTCTATTACCTATACACGACAAAATACGGGTAAGAATATCCTCTTCATTCTCCTCAAAAGTTAATAATAAAACTTTCACATTTTTATATCTCTCCTACCAACTATGCATCATAATTCGTTGATTGTTGCCGTAATTGCCATATTGCGAATACGTTTTGCTGGAGCATATATTGCCACAATACATGAGAAAACAACCAGTAAAAGTACAATTGCAATGGTAGCAAAAGGAATATTCCATGAACCACCAAAATGAGTAATAACAATCTTTGCATAAATCAGATAGTGAAGTAGCAGCCCAAGTATAATTCCGGCAGCGGTGCCACAGATAGCATATGTGACTGCTTCAGCAGTTATCATCTTCGCAACCTGTCCGCTTCCCATACCAACAGCACGCATAGCTCCATATTGCTTTATCCTTGCAGATACCCCCATGGAAATACTGTTTGTAATATTCAGCACCGTAATCAGAGAAATGATTGCCAGAAAGCCATATGATGCAATTCGGAATACCCAATAAGAACCGTTGATGTCACTATTTTCTTCCCGGTTATCTACAAATAAACAATCGCCCACCAAATCACGAATTTTACTTACTGCCGCCTCCGATACATCTTTTTTCAATACTACGCTTATCATAGCAAATCTGCACTCTCCCGTCAGACGCATAAAGGTTTTTTCCGAGCAGACCACGGTCGGTGCACCGCTGACACTTCCTACACCCTCGGATGTAACGCAGACAATCTCAAGTTCCTGGTTTCCAGTCTTAATTTTATCCCCGACACTCAAACGGTAATCTTGATTATACACTGCTATCGCATAATTTCCATCTTCATAAACTCTTGATATATCACCGCTGATTACTGACTTCTTGAATGTATCAAGCAGAGTCTTATCATGGGAAAACAAATCAATTTCTGTCTCATTGCCATTAACCTCTACAGAAAATGCTGTGCGTGTCATCATACCAAAAGCCGATTCTACGCCCTCTATTTCAGCAATTTTGTCCGGAAGATTACCATCCAAAGAATTCGTGTCATCTTGGCTTGCAATTGTAATATCCGGCGTGAATTTGCTGGTCACTGATGGGAGAAGCTTATGCACAAAATCAAGGCAGGCAGAAAATGCCAAAAACAGCACGATCATAAGTGCGAAGGATCCTGTCATAAGGAATAGATTTTTCTTCGTACCAGTTGCATGATGGATGCCCAGAGATGTTTCAACTTTTAAAAATCTTGTTTTAGCTGCATGATTAACATTTTTAGACATATCTGCATTGCCGGATACCGCCGCAGCTGGAGAAACCATAGCCGCTTGCTTTGCCGGAGAATGGGCTGCAATAAATACAGTAATGACACCAACTAAAGCACCGCAAAGAATACCGTTTATACTTACTGCAAAAAGTGGCATATCAACCCATTCACCTTTCACAAAAAACCTTAAGATTGCACATAATATCCAACAGGTCACTGTCCCCAATGCACAGCCTATCGGGATTGCCGTTTTACACCAGTTTAGTGCTTCAAGCCTGACAAAACGGATTATCTGCTGCTTGCTTGCACCAATACAACGCATCATACCGAAAAACTTTGTCCGTTGTGCCACATTGCTATTCATACAGCTTGAAATCATAAATACACCTGCAATCAATATAATAACAAAACAAGCCGCTGCCAATGGATAAAGTTCATTTACACTTTCGTTACTGCTGGCTCCCAACATTCCTAAAACAGCTGTATTCTCCTTTACATTTTCGGCAGTCAGATTATATTGTTGCATCATATCTGCAATCGTTTTCTTCAGACCGTTTTCATTTTGGAAACGAATATAGAATTGAGACTCAGACTCTACACCATTAAGCCTACGAATTTCGTCAAAAGTCTTCCGATTCATAAACACACAGCATCCACCAATAATATCGTTAAACTCTGTATCATCCTCGTAAAATCCGGAAATAGTATATTTAACGTCTCCCACAGGAGTATCTAAAGTAATTTCATCTCCAATCTTAACACTAAAAAGTTCTTTTGCATCAGCACTAAGAGCAACTTCATTTTCATTCTGCGGATACACTCCCTCTGTCGGATACTTCATAATATCTGTAATGTAGCTTTCCTCAATGCCATATAAAACTGCATTTTTACCATCTATGTAATAATTCTGTTCTGCATCGGTATTTATCTCATCGTACCAAGAAGAAACTGCAACATTAGAGTTCTTTCTAATCTGTTCTGCTTCATCCTTCGAAACATTTTGTAAAGCAATATGCCAGTCCCCATGATTATGACGCATTGCTGTTGTTTCTGCATCCGTCCACATCTCAGCCATAGAGAAGATAGATGTTACGAGAAACACCGCAAGAATAATACAAATTCGTGTCATTCGACTCTGACGTTTATGCACTTTTGCAGAGATGGGCACAAGACTTAAATAACTTCTCATTCCCTACACTCCCGAAATCAGTCAATACACCATCCGATACCTGCAATACACGATCTGCAGTCTGTGCGATGCTACGATTGTGAGTAATCATAATGATAGTCTGTTCGTATTTTTTCGATGCCTCTTTCAGCAATGCAATGACCTCACTACTGTTCCGTGTGTCCAGATTTCCTGTCGGCTCATCGGCGAGTATGAGTGACGGTCTGGTAATAAGTGCTCGTCCAATCGCTACTCTCTGCTGTTGACCACCGGATAACTGGCTCGGCAAGTGATTTCTGCGCTCCTGCAAGTTCAGAACAGTAAGCAGTTCTTCCAGATACTTCTTGTCGGGTTTCTGATAATCAAGAAGCACCGGGAAAATAATATTCTGCTCTACAGTAAGCTCTGGAACAAGATTGAACGCCTGAAAGATAAAGCCAATATTTCTGCGCCGGAACACAGTAAGGTTTCGATCATTCATGGAGAAAATATCCTTTCCATCAATCATTACCTTGCCCGATGTTGGCGTGTCCAGAGCACCAATCATGTTTAGGAGTGTACTTTTTCCAGAACCAGACTCTCCGACAATCGCTACATACTCACCTTTTGGAACGGAAAAACTGACATTTTTCAATGCCTTCACAGCAGTCTCTCCGCTGCCATAGGTCTTACAAATATTATTGACCTCTAATAAGTTCATAGTGCAAACACCTCTTTCTCAATGATTTTAATATTAGGCAGGTTGACTTTCCCCCTGTCCTATGTCTGAAAGAATAGCACATGAATATTACTGCAAGGCTACAGTCATCCTACAATTTTGTAGGAATCAGAAAATTCATTGTGAAAGTCGTCCCTCTGCCTAATTCGCTGTCAACCTCAATGGAGCCGCTATGTGCTTCAACGATTGCTTTTGCCAAAGGTAAACCAAGTCCAATTCCTTGCTTATCCTTTGAAAAACGGCTACGATAAAACCGCTTGAAAATATGGTGTAAATCCTCTGGGTGAATCCCGCAGCCGTTATCTTTCACAACGATTTGAACGGCATTGGATAAAGCTTTCCATTCAATGCGAACTGTATCTCCATTTGCTGTATGGTCGAGCGCATTTTTTACAATATTATCTATGGCTTCGATCAGCCAGTCACGGTCACAAAGGAGTGAAATATCCTCTGATTCAGACAAAAGGATTTCCTTCTGTTCCTGTCTAGCCCTATATGCAAAATGTTGTTCAACATCCTGCATCATATCAGCTACGCTCTCCATACTTTTCTCAATCACAATGGAGCCAGCATCCAGCTTTGTAATCTTTAAAAGACTTTGAACCAATGTTTCAATACGATCAAGTTCCTGTTCTGATAGTGTGGCAAATTCTTTTATGTTTGGCAGTTTCTCCGCTTCATCCTGCAACAAACCATTATATATATTCAGTGCTGCCAACGGTGTTTTCAATTGATGCGATATATCAGATATGGTATTTTTCAAAAATTGCTTTTCCCTTGCTTCATTCGCTGCATGGGCATTTAACACCGCAGCTAGTGAATTTACCGAATGGAATAATCTATATAATTCGCCCTCATCATCACATTCAATACGGGCATTTGCATTTCCTCCAAGATAAGAATTAATCTGTGACACTGCATCCTCCAACATTTTGTTTTGTCTGCGAAAATACAAAAAACAGACCATCAAAATTGCAAACGTTGTCAATAAGGAAAGAAACAATAACCAAAAAGAAAATTTCTCATACAGCACCCAAATCAATACTTCTGTCAGAACAAGGAAATTTACAAGAACGACCATTATTGCAAGGAAAAAATGTTTTATGTCTTTATTTACAAATATTTTCATAGAATACCTCAACCCAAAACATTCCACTTATAACCCATACGTCGTACCGTTAATAACATTTGCGGTTCACTCGGATTATCTTCAATCTTCATTCTCAATCTGCGCATATATACAGTAAGCGTACTGCTGTCAATATAGTTACCCTCACAATCCCACAGCTTATCCAGTATCTGTTCCTTTGTAAGTACAACATTGGGATTTTTCATGAACAAACAAAGCAGCTTATATTCTGCGGCAGTCAAATCAATCAACTTCTCATTTTTGAATACTTGTCCTTGCAGCATAAGCACCTTAATTCCATTTGATTGCAGTTCTGTATCAGTTGAATTAAAGCCCTTTGCTCTCCGAAGCAAAGCATTTATCCTTGACACCAAAACTCCCAACTTAAATGGTTTTGTGATGTAATCATCACCGCCAATATCCAGCCCCATAATAATATTCATTTCCTCGTCAGAAGCAGTCAAAAAGATAATCGGCACTTTTGAAACCTGCCTAACTTTTTTGCAAAATTCATAACCTGTACCATCGGGCAAAGATACATCCAAAACCAGTAAATCATACTTGCCCTCACCCCATAACTCATTTGCTTCTTTTAGTGTTCTGACAACAGCTAATTCAAATCCCTGCTTTCTAAAAGCAAAGGAAAGCCCATTAATCAAACTTAAATCATCTTCAAGCAGTAATATTTTACTCATGTTTATTTTCCTTTCTTCTACCATCCTTAGGTTTTTGTGCTGATTTGGGTATCAGCCAAACCGTTCCCATCTTTACAGCGCCAGGAATACGTCCGGCAGAACAATAATAATTTATCCAACGAGGTGTTACACCCCATTTTTCACTAGCTTCTTTTAATGTCATATAATCCATATCTATCCCTCCGCATGTTATTATAATTCGCTTTCTCGAACAAAACAAGATTATACTCTACTATGCTGATATATCACTCAAGGATTTCCAAAACCAACGTATCAAACTTCTACCCATTTCCTCCGCTTAGAGTAATACTTCCCACACCACACAATCCTGCACCGGAATCTCTGCTTACAGTCATACACACACTTCTTGCACTGATCATTATACTGTATCCTGTTCTTGTCATTCAAAAAGAACACCCACAACCATTTTTCTTTTTTGCCCATCCTCGCCACTGCGATACCCTCCTGCAAAATGTTCAAATTGTGTAGCCTTTTTTCGTTTTTTATGCCCTTTAAGCGTATCAAAAGGCTTTCAAGGCATATTTACCGTCCCTTCATCAGGAACGCCTTAAATCGTCCATTTCCTGTCAGAAAAGGCAATCATTGTTCAAACCGATTGCCCCCTCAGATGTTGTGACACTTTCTTATTCCGTCTGTATCTGCCGGAATGCTTCTTCAAAATGTGCTAAAACCTTATCCCTTTCTGCCCGCTGTTCCTTTGTCAATGACGGTTCATAATCTTCAAATTCTTCTGTCCCGTTAACCTTTGCCTTATCCACAATCCAGCAGAATTTCCATTTATCCAACAAGTTATGATACAAGTCCTCTGCATTGTCGTAGTTGGAATTATTCTCAAAATATCCATCCATGTAATACTCCAGTACAATAAAGCCGAACCTTTCATCATATACCACACACATATCTCCCAATTCATCCATCATACTGCGGAACAGTTCCACAACCTTTGTACACTTTCTGATTTCTTCCTGTTTCATAAGCTCTCTATCCTCCATCTTCTTTTGATTGACGATACTGTTACTGTCCCCTACCATTTCATCATCACGAGAAAGTCTTTCGTAGAGGGCAGTAATCTTTTCATTTTCTGCTTTTTTTGTTCTCATTTTTTGTCCTTTCTTGTGATTTTTTCTTAACTACCCTTTACAATATAAGTCCTCCCATAACCGTGAGTTTCATAAGGTAAAATGCAGATTCTGTGGTGCAATTCATAGCGTAAATTGGGCATGTATAAGCGTCCTCTCGCAAGTCATTCACAGCGTAAATGAAAGAAAAACGGTGCAGACAAATATGATTTCCTTCGTGAGCCATGGAGCTGGGGTTCTAAAAATTTTGTGAAGCCTCTGTTTCACAAAATTTTTGCTCAGAAGCCCAGCGGAATGCCCGGCGAACAGGAACATCATATTTCGTCTGTACCGTTTTTCTTTTTCATTACATATAAAATCACGACTTGTGAGAGGACACTTATACATGCCCCTTCAGCCCCTGAGAAAGCACCACAAAATCTGCGACACTACGCTAATGAAACGATGGATACTTATCTTATATCTGTCAAATTAGAACAGGTAAATACATATATAAGCGACACTAATAATCAGATATAAAATGCACAAAAATACTTATAAAAAGCGGTGGATTTTCTATATGTGCAAAAGGGCAAAGAACAGGTAAACACATTGACTTTGCAAAAGCGTGTGTATTAGAATAGTGGTATAATATTGCTTCGCAAAAACAAGGAGGCGAAATCCTCTCCTCGTATAGGACTCGGATTTTTGCTCCGCAAAAACAAGGAGGATAAATCAATGCAGGAATTTAAACCAGTAAAAGAAGGAAAAGTACGTGAGGTCTATGATAACGGAGACAGTCTGATCATTGTAGCGACCGACAGAATTTCAGCATTTGACCATATTTTAAAAAATAAGATCACAAAAAAAGGTGCAATCTTAACACAGATGTCCAAGTTCTGGTTCGACTATACAAAAGATATCGTTCCAAACCATATGATTTCTGTAGATGTGAAAGATATGCCTGAATTTTTCCAGAATGAAAAATACGATGGAAACAGCATGATGTGCAAGAAACTGAACATGCTTCCAATCGAGTGTATCGTTCGTGGTTACATCACAGGAAGCGGCTGGGCAAGCTACAAAGAAAATGGTACAGTCTGTGGAATCAAACTTCCGGAAGGTCTGGTGGAATCCGATAAATTACCGGAACCGATTTATACTCCTAGTACAAAGGCAGATCTTGGGGATCATGATGAGAATATTTCCTTTGAGCAGAGTGTGGAAGTGTTAGAGAAACTTCATCCGGGAAAAGGTGAGGAATATGCAACCAAAATTAAAGACGCAACCATCGCCCTTTACAAAAAATGTGCAGAATATGCTTTGAGCAAAGGAATCATTATTGCAGATACAAAATTTGAGTTTGGTTTGGACGAGAATGGAAATGTTGTTCTCGGTGATGAAATGTTGACTCCGGACAGCTCCAGATTCTGGCCTTTAGAGGGATATGAAGCAGGAAAAGGACAGCCATCCTTTGACAAGCAGTATGTGAGAGACTGGTTAAAAGCAAACCCTGACAATGATTTCCTTTTACCGGAAGAGGTAGTAACAAAGACCGTTGATAAATACAAAGAAGCATTTGCATTATTAACCGGTAAAGAATTTAAATAAAATGCCAAAGGGCATAGATGGAGTTACACTGACCTGGATTTTCAGGAAACCAGCGGAAAGGCAGAAACGATTATATGTATAACAACGAGTTTGAAAAAGATACACCATGGGATGATCTGCATGAGGAATGTGGTGTCTTTGGAATGTATGATTTTGATGGAGGAGATGTAGCGTCTACCATTTATTATGGACTGTTTGCATTGCAGCACAGAGGACAGGAAAGCTGCGGTATCGCAGTCAGCGAGACAGATGGTCCTAAGGGAAAAGTGACTTCCCATAAAGGAATGGGACTTGTAAATGAAGTGTTTGCCCAGGATAATTTAGAACCGATGAAGGGAGATATCGGAGTCGGACATGTGCGTTATTCCACAGCGGGTGCATCCACCCGTGAAAATGCACAGCCATTGGTTTTGAATTATGTAAAAGGCACACTGGCGCTGGCGCATAACGGGAATCTGATCAATGCAATGGAGCTTCGCAAAGATTTGGAATATACCGGAGCAATTTTCCAGACGACCATTGACTCCGAGGTGATCGCATATCATATCGCAAGAGAGCGTCTGAAATCCAAGACAGTCGAGGAGGCAGTCGGAAGAGCCTGCCGCAAATTAAAAGGAGCTTATTCGCTGGTTGTCATGAGTCCGCGAAAACTCATCGGCGCAAGGGATCCTTTGGGTTTTAAACCACTCTGCATCGGAAAACGTGATAACGCTTATATTCTTGCGTCTGAGAGCTGCGCACTGGAGACGATCGGAGCCGATTTTGTCCGCGACGTGCTGCCTGGGGAGGTAGTGACCATTACACCGGAAAATGGAATCCAGTCTGATTTATCGATGGCACTGCCAAAAGAGCAGGAAGCAAGATGTATTTTTGAATATATTTATTTTGCAAGACCGGACAGCCGTATTGATAATGTCAGTGTCTATGCATCAAGAATCAAGGCGGGACGGTTTCTTGCGATGGATTCGGCTGTGGACGCCGACCTTGTTGTCGGTGTGCCGGAATCAGGAAATGCAGCGGCATTGGGCTATTCATTACAGTCTGGAATTCCATACGGAACTGCTTTTGTAAAAAATGGTTATGTAGGACGAACCTTCATCAAACCAAAACAGAGCAGCCGTGAATCGAGTGTTCGTGTGAAACTGAATGTTTTAAAAGAAGCCGTAAACGGAAAACGCATCATCATGATCGATGATTCTATCGTCCGCGGTACAACATCGGACAGGATCGTAAAAATGCTTCGTGATGCAGGAGCAACAGAAGTGCATGTAAGAATCAGTTCCCCACCATTTTTGTGGCCATGTTATTTTGGAACCGATATCCCGGAGAGAGAGCAGCTGATCGCTTATAACCGGAGCATCGAAGAAATCCGTGATATTATCGGAGCGGATACGCTCGGATATTTGAAGGTGGAGCGTTTGCATGAGATGGTGGAAGGCTTAAATATCTGCGAGGGATGTTTTACAGGAAAATATCCATTGGAGCCACCGAAAGAGGACATTCGTGGTGACTTCGAACGCTAAGTGTGGTATGATGAAATAGATTACAATTTACAGCAAAAGGAGATAAAAATGAGTACAGATAGATATACAAGCCCTCTGTCAGAACGTTATGCCAGTAAGGAGATGCAGTACATTTTTTCACAGGATATGAAGTTTAAGACCTGGAGAAGATTATGGATCGCATTGGCTGAGACAGAGATGGAACTTGGCTTAAGTGAGAACGGAAAACCGGTTATCACACAGGAACAGATTGATGAGTTGAAGGCACATGCTGACGATATCAATTATGATGTTGCAAGAGAGCGTGAAAAATTGGTTCGTCATGATGTAATGAGCCATGTATATGCTTACGGGCAGCAGTGCCCAAAGGCAGCAGGAATCATCCATCTCGGTGCAACTTCCTGTTATGTTGGTGACAATACAGATATTATTGTTATGAATGAGGCGTTAAAGCTGGTTCACAAGAAGTTGGTCAACGTGATCAATGAACTTGCAAAGTTTGCAGATAAATATAAAAATCTTCCGACACTTGCATTTACACATTTCCAGCCAGCACAGCCGACAACGGTTGGAAAGAGGGCAACACTCTGGACACAGGAATTTATCATGGATCTGGAAGACCTTGAGTATGTCATGGGAAGTTTAAAATTACTTGGTTCCAAAGGAACAACCGGAACGCAGGCAAGCTTCCTGGAGTTGTTTAATGGTGACCAGGAAACAATTGACAAGATCGATCCGATGATTGCAGCAAAAATGGGATTTAAGGAGTGCTATGCAGTTTCCGGTCAGACCTATTCCAGAAAAGTGGATACAAGAGTTGCCAATATTCTGGCAGGAATTGCAGCAAGTGCACACAAAATGTCAAACGACATCCGTCTGTTACAGCACTTAAAGGAAGTGGAAGAACCATTTGAGAAAAATCAGATTGGATCTTCAGCCATGGCATACAAGAGAAATCCAATGCGTTCCGAGCGTATCGCATCTCTTTCACGCTATGTGATGGTAGATGCATTGAATCCGGCTATCACATCTGCAACCCAGTGGTTTGAGAGAACGCTTGATGATTCTGCTAATAAGAGATTGAGCATTCCGGAAGGATTTTTGGCGATTGACGGTATCTTAGACTTATGCCTGAACGTTGTGGATGGACTTGTGGTATATGATAAAGTGATCACAAAACATATGATGGCAGAACTTCCATTTATGGCAACGGAAAATATTATGATGGACGCTGTAAAAAATGGCGGCAACCGTCAGGAATTACATGAAAAAATCCGTCAGCTTTCTATGGAAGCAGGCAAGAATGTAAAGGTAGAAGGAAAAGATAACAATCTGTTGGAGTTGATCGCAGCAGATCCATCTTTCAATCTTACCTTAGAGGAATTACAGGCTACTATGGAGCCATCGAAATATGTTGGACGTGCACCGATCCAGGTGGACAAATTCCTTGCAAATGTTGTGAATCCAATTTTGGAGGCAAACAAAGAAGATCTTGGCATGACAGCCGAGATTAATGTATAAAACCGGAGTTTCACTTATGAACTGCCGCTTGCAGGTGGTGGCACGGATTTTTAGATTGAATTTTATAATTTAGGTTATGAACAAAATATTGCAGTCTGACATGTTTATGAAAACATGAATGTGAAATGGACGAATATTGTGTTTCGTTGCGTTAAACATTGCG
>ENA-ORNP01003353-ORNP01003353.1-human-gut-metagenome-genome-assembly--contig:-NODE-3353-length-11508-cov-4.482232_pt1 | contig 11508 bp, 11 predicted proteins | sample MGYA00242119_ERZ509030 | MGnify/ENA primary metagenome ERZ509030 (study PRJEB26280, sample SAMEA2338708) | human gut metagenome | biome: human gut; feature: human-associated habitat; material: faeces...
TATCGGGCTTTTCGTAGTTGACCGCCGCAACAGTGTATTCGCGGTCACCCTCAGTTACATCTACGTACACGCTCTTCGGCGTGGGATCGACACAGTAACCGTCCGGTGCGGAGGTCTCGACAAAGCTCCAAAGGCCGGTCGCGGCGTCCTCAACATAGATCTCACCCTGTGCATTGGTGATGTCGCTGCCGACGATCTGACCGTTAAAGTAGATGCTGAAACGGGCACCGGCGAGACCGGTTGTGGTCCCATCGGCGGTTTTTTTCAGCACGATCTTGCCCGTGCCGCCCGCAGGCTGCTCGGGCTGGTCGGGCGCAGGCTCGCCCGTCACGAGCTTGCGCGGTCCATAGTAGTTGAAGAATGACTGATTTTTGCGGTTGCTGGAGATCGCATACACCGCCCATCTTGCACTCTCATCCTCCACGATGGTTGCGGCAATGCCCTGCGCAGCGTACTCCTCGATCTGGCGCTGGAACTCGGCATCCTCAGCTGCTTTCTTTGCAAGGAGAGAGTCGATGAGACTCAGATACAGATCATAGGTGTCGGCGTTGGCGTAGCCGCCCGCGTCGCCGTCTCCACCGGGCTCGCCTTTATAGCTTTGGTGATCCCATACATACGTCTGCACGGCCATAAAAAGCTGGCCAACATTGGATGCCTTGCAGTCGTTGAGGTAGGTCATCATCCATTTGACGTTCTCGACGGTCGCGGCGTCCATTTCACTGAGGCCGCTGTTCGTGACAGCCGACTGCAATACGGCATCTGCATCTGCACCGGTGCCGGACGTCCATGTAAAGGAATTCAGGTACGAAGGCGTTGCGTAATGATAGCCGAGGCCGCTATCCATGCAGTACACGAGCTTACCGTCCACAAGCGGCGGGCGGTAGCTGTATGGGGTACCGTTGGCGAGCAGGCGCGTGCTCCAATATGCCTGGTTGGTGGTAATTTTGAGGCCGGAACCGCTGTGTGATGCGGCGAAAGCCGCAGTCGGCAGCAGGCTCAAGACTGTCACCAGCGTCAAAAGCAGTGACAACAAGCGATGTTTAATTGACTTCATGTCTTTCTCCTTTCCAAAAAGCGCAATAAAAAGAGCAGATCTTGACGACCTGCTCTTGCGTGAGAGTTGATGATTTATTTGTTCGTGGGTGTATCCACCCGAGTGATGGAATAGCCATCGTAGAGGAAAAGCTGGACACAGTACCAGCACGGGTCACCAGTATCATTGACACCTCTTGCCAGCCCGACACCGATCTCTGACAGCTTTGGATTGACCATGTTCTTATGATGAACCGTTGAGGCATACCAATCCGCAACTGCTCGTTCGGCAAGTGTCTGGTCAGACAGCACCCAATCTGCGATGCGATGGATATTTTCGGCCATGTAGGGACAATCCGTGACGGTATTGAATTTTCCACCATTCGGTCTTGTGTGCGAATAGACGGTATGCGCAGCCATCTCATCCGCGCGAACCTGCGCCGCCTGCATGAGCTTGTCGTTGACGCGCAGCACAGCAACGCCATTTTCTTTGCGCAGGGCATTGGTGCGGTCAATGATGTCTTGTTTCAGTGCATTCACATCGATGGTGGTAGATGTGTCCTCCGGCCGCGATAACGGTTTGTCGGGTTCCACCTTTGCAGGGGCTTCACCGGTGTAAGGTTTTCCGCTCTCCACCTGCACACAGCCGTTCTCACTATCCCAATAAACCTCGAAACCAACAGCCTTGCCGATGTCCCGAAGCCGCACATAGTTGCTGCCGTTGATGACATAGGCTTCCATCTGCGCTTCTTTTCCATCTACGACAACGCGATGGTGACTGCGCTCTGCCATGATCCCGGCAGCATACGCCGTGGTGGTGACGCCAGCCAACAGCAGGCAGGTAAGAAAACTGGCTGCAAAACTTCCTCGCTTCATGGTGTGTACCTCCAAATCCTTTGATGGCTTCATGGTATCGCGGATACCGCCGTGTGTCAAAAAATCCGCCCTGATTTTTCAGAGCGGATTTTTAGTTACACTTCGCTGAGCAGGAAGTCCAGCGCCTTTACGATTTTGATACCGTCCACGTCGCTAATAAGGTCGCAGTCCATGGCAATCACGATCTTTTCGTAATTGTCCTGCACAGCTTGCAGCGGCGCAAGCTCCCGTGCGCGGGTTTCTGGGGCGTTCATGTTGTCGGTGACTTGGATATACTTTTTCTCGTTCATCTTCGTTGCGATGAAGTCGATCTCCTTTTCACCGACCTTACCGATAGCCACCTCATAACCACGCCGCAGCAGTTCAAAATAAACGATGTTTTCCAGAATGTGTCCCACATCGCCGCCCCGGTTTCCTAACAGATAGGTGCGGAGGCCGGGATCGACGATATAGTATTTGCCCAGCGTCCGCAGATAGTCCTTCCCCTTGATGTCAAAACGCTTGACCTCATAAAAGATATAGGACTCCAACAGTGCGTCGATATAGGCAGAGATGGTCTGCACCGCAGGCTTGGTCTTTCTGCCATCGTCCAACAGGCCCTCGCTGACAAGGGTGCGCCCGATGGACGCAGCCGAGGTGTTGTTGCCGATGTTGTCAGCCAGAAACAGAATGATCTTGCGAAGTAGTAGCGCGTCGGTAACGGCCCGCTGTTCTTTCCGTTTGCCGCGTTCCAGAATATCCCGCACAACAACAGCGGAATAAATGCCGTCCAGCAGCATATTGGCGCGCTCCTGATCCAGCTCCGCCTCGGCCAGCGCCGGCATACCGCCAAACTGTGCGTAGGCTTCAAACAGGTCGCGCAGCTCATACGCTTCGCCGTCTTTTCCCTTGGCGCGCTGTTTCATAGTGCCATTGGGCGCTTTGTACTCATCAAGCAGATAGCCGTGGAAGTCCAAAAACTCGCGGAATGACAGCGGCAGCATTTTGATCTCCACATAGCGTCCGGACAGATACGTGGACAGTTCGGAGGAAAGCAGGTAGGCGTTGGAGCCGGTCACATAAATGTCGCAATCCAGATCCACACGGAAGGAATTCACGGCATCCTGCCAGTCCCGAACCTTCTGCACCTCGTCTAAAAACAGGTAAAGCCGCTTGCCCTTGGGGGCTCGTTCCATCACATACTGATAAAGCTGCTTGCTGTCCATATCGGCAAACTGCATGGACTCAAAGTTCATCGAGAGGATCTGTTCCTCCATGACGCCTTGTTCCCGCAGATGTGCCATCATCAATTTCAGCAGGCTGGATTTGCCGCAGCGCCGGATTCCGGTCACGACCTTGATGACCTCCATATCCTGAACGGAAATGAGCTTATCAAGGTACTGCGATCTGTTTTTTAACTCCATGATTCTGTCACCACCTTTGTCAGCCATTATATCACCCCCTTTGCGTCAAGTAAAGTTTTTAACATCAATGTGAATAACTTTTTTCTTGTCGAAATTATTCACATCAATACTACTTCTGTCGAGCCTGCACACACCAGCGGTAATCCGGCTGATTCATCACGCAGGTGACAAGGGTGATGATGTTCTCCGTGCTGTCGTTTAGGACGCTGGTATCGTCCACGCCGATCTTACTGACAGAGTACACTTCATAGCTGCGTGTGCCGAGCTGGGTGGTCAGCTTGATGGTGTCCCCAATGTCAAGGGTGTGAATTTTGCCAAAGTGATTATTCACGCCGCGATTGTGACCCGCAATCGCCACATTGCCTTCCCAAATGGAGGTGCTGGCAAAATGGCCCGCGCCCTTGCGGAGCGCGTCTGCATCCGTCCCCTGATACACCTTGACAGACAGGCCGAGGGTGGGAATTTTCAGTGTACCGAGGTAGCCGCCGCTGTAATAGAGGTCTTTCGTGACCGCTGTGTACTTCACTGGCGTGTAGGAGCCGGTGTTTCCGCCGGTGCTGCCGGAAGTAGAGGGCGGCAGGACGGTCACACCGCCTGTGCCGCTGGTCGTTCCCGTGACTGAACCGCTCACAAGGTTTGGCGTCAGCAGTTCTCCGGCGTTCAGGGTGTAGGAGGTGGGAGAGCCGAAGGCAGGCGGGATATAGGCGGCGTTTTTGCTGCGGTCGGTGTTTGCAGGCTTATCCATCGTGACATAAATGGTATCGTCCGAGGTGGGGCGTCCGAACAGTCCTGCGTCCGGGCCGTCAAAGTGATACTCCAATGCCGATGCAGGCATGGAAAAAGCCGCCAGCATACAGCAGGCGGCCATCAGCGTGGTCAGATATTTTTTCATGCGGCGTACCCTCTTTTCTTATTGATGTAGTGGCGATAGCCCTTATAACCAGCGTAACCGCAGCCGCCCAGCGCCGCAGCCCCCACGGGGAGCAGCAGCCACAGCCAGTTAAAACTACTGCGTCCGGTTTTCGCCGCTGCATTCCCAACGCTGGAAAAAACGGCGGTATAGACCACTGTATCACAGCTTGTGCGGGTAACGTCACCCTTATAGTCCGCCGTGACGGTGTAGCCGGTGGCATATTTGCTGGTGGCGGTGCCGGTGTAGCTTGCCACAGCGGTATAGCGAATGGGAATGTCATAGCCGTCCGTGGGATCGACCGCCGCCTCCTGCCAGCTTACATCGGCAAGGGTCAGGGTGCGGCCATTTTCATTCACGGACTTGGGAACAAGGGACACATCCGCGTCTGAGAGGTTGGGATAGGTGCGCTCCGCCGTCACCGTGCGGCTGCTGGTCCCGTAGCCCGCTGCCTCCACCTGAATGGTAGTGTGGTCAAGGGAAAGGATACCCTCATAGCCGTCCTCGGTCTTGACCTCCAACTTCGGCTCCAGCATTTTCAGAATTTCCTCCATATCTTTGGTCTTGCTCTCCAGCGTGACCACCTCGATATGTTCCCGCGTGTCCGTTTCTGTCTGGTCATTTTTCAGCAAATCAAGGAGCGTATAGGTGCGGCCCTCGCGCTCAAAGTCAGCGGTGGGGATCGCAGCGGGATCGTCCTTTGCGGTCAGGTAGTAGACCTTTTCCAGACGGTAGACACCGTTTTCCTCGCTGGCTCTGACCTCGGCGGGATAGGCGGAAATGCCGGGGAGTGTATCTGCGGCAGTAATCATGGCAGTTACCGGATCAGCCTCCTTGATGGGTTCAGCGGAAACGGCCAGAGCCGTGCTGCTCATAGCGCACAATGTCACTGCCATGCACAGCAAAAGCGGAAGTTTCTTTTTCACAGATTTCACCCCCTTCAACGGACAGGCCGGTTCTGCTCCGACTGCTTGCGCTCCTGCGGAGAGATCTCACGCTGAATATCATTTTGCAGCTTACGGAAATACTTTTGCAAGCTGTCCACCACGCCGCGGCGATCCTGCACCTCCATACCGTCAAAGACCTGCCCCACGCGGCTCACATCAGGCTGCGGGGTCTCCACGCCGAAATTGCGGCAGAGCATATAGCTGACGCTCTCGGCGTCCATGGCGCAGTCCTCACGGGTATAGTAGGGATAGCGTCCGTGGTCATGGATACCGGCGTGGACGATCTCACGGGAGAGCGCCGCAAAGATCTTGCTGTCGATCAGGCGGCTGGATACCGTAATGCTCTGCGTCTTAGGATCATAAACAGCATCCTGATACATGGTGCTGCTGGTGACCACGGGAACGGGGGAGCTGTCCAGCAGTCGGCGCAGGGCGGCGTCCATTTCCGGTGTATTGTCTTTCAGGCTCAGCGCCGGAACACCGGCCTTGCCGTGGGTCTGCGTCACATCAAAAACACGCCCGATCTTATAGCCGTGATACTCCCTTCCGTCCTTCACATAGGTGTCTGACACACGGATCTTCATGCCGTTCTCATCGCGGTTAACGCTGCGCCCCAGCCGGTTCCACACCTCCAAGCTATTGATGTAGGTAATCTCCGGGTTCTGCGCCATCGCCAGCATCACATTGGATGCGCTGTATCGCGGGTTAATGGCCTGCGTGTCCAGATAGTGGAGGTATGCGCCGGGTTCACTGGTGACGTGCATGACCGCATCGTCGGAAAGCTGCCCCAATTCCTCGCGCTCCGCTGTTTTCTTTGCCTTCCAGTCCTCGTCCCTCTGCTGCTTCTGCTGGATCAAATCGTCTAACTTTGCCATGTTCCTTTCTCCTTTTCGAAATCAATTTATTCCCGCGTAGGCATAGCCTTTTGAATGGCTTCCCGCACGGTGTCCTTGGTAGGGGCCGTGCCATCCCGTTCTGCCGCGGCTTGCAGCGCCATCAGGCGGCTGCGGACAGAGGGGCGGGCATCAACTTTCTCCGCAGCCGGTTCCGTAGACACTCTCGCACCAGTCCCGCGCGCCTTCGAGCTGCTCTCGGACGGAGCGCGGGCGTTCTCTTTTTTTGCGGCAGTATCCTCCTTCACCGGGGCGGGATAGCCCATGCGCTCAAAAATTCGGTTGATCTGCTTGGCGTCCTTGGCTTTTGCCATAATTTCTACCGTCCCGGTCTTTTCCACCTTGTTGACGATGGAGTAAAAGAGGACGCCATAGCGTTTGGCTTCCATCTGAAAGCCCTTCAAGTCCTCCTGCTTGACGGAAAAGATCGTCAACTCCTCGCCGTCGTGGATCAGGCGCTTGAGGTTGGTCTTGCCGGCGAGCTTCTGATTGTCGTTGGCAAGGGCAATCAGTAAGGCGGCAAGGTTTTTCGCCCCCAGCCCTGCCAGCTTGAGGGCACTCTCGGTGATCTGGATGCCCTCACGCACCATCAGGTCAGCGGTTTCACCGTTGGTACTCATGCTCGTGTTCCTCCTTGTTCTTTAGATTTTTCTGCCGTTCAGCCTGCGCCTGCTGGCACTGCTGGGATACCCTCGGAATGTCCGATTGTATCCTGCGGCACAGACGCAGCTCCCCGCGCCTTTCCCGCAGGGCGGCAGTCTGCTGTTGGATCTCCGCGCTGTACTTGGCTTGTGCTTCTTCATCGTTGGTATTCCTCCTTTCCTGATAAAGTGGTTTTCTCTGTTCCTCCAACAAGCGAATGTCCCACTCCAGCACACGGATGCGATGCTCCAGCTCTGTGGCCGTGGTGATTCCGCTTGATAAAAGGTATTTGAATTGCTGCTCATACCGCTCCAAATGAATGACCTCCCGCTTGACGGAGAAAGGCAGCTTGGGCGGCAGTTTTTTCCGCCTGTTTCCCCGCAGCAGGTAGAGGTAGCGGAGATAGAGTGCGTGAAAGCCGGTGATTTTCTTTTTTCGGACGGTGGCCAGCTTGCCCTTCACGCGGTAACGCTTGGCGGCATGGGTGACGGTCGGCGGGGTCATGCCGCTGTGCCGCTGGCGGGAGAGCCGCAGCAGAATATCCGCTTCGGTGTAACCCTCACCCAAGCTGTCCAGACGGATCGCCCGCTTTGCGCCGGGGGGCTTGACGGTGGTGTATTTCCGGTTGGGGCTGCGCCGCACCTCGTAGCCGTTTCGTCGCAGGAGCATGAGAAAGGAATCGTAGGTGTAGGCTTGCCCAATGATCGTGTCAATGTCGGCGCGGATGATGCCGCGCACGGTGGGCTTGCCGCCCTGCTCCGCCTTCCACTCAGCGTAATGCTTGCCCTTGCCCTGCGGGGTGATGACGGATAAATCATTCTCCCGACATAGCGCGTCCGACGTGCCGCGCACATCGTTGTAGTAGCTCTCCGGGCTGGAATGATACTTGTGGCCGTCCGTGCGGGAAACAGAATTGACCACGATGTGATTATGGGGATGGGCCTTGTCTAAATGGGTCCCGATGACGGCTTCAAAATCCTCACCGAATAATCGCCGTGCAAACTCGCACCCGATCTCGTGTGCCTGCTCCGGTGTGACTTCGCCGGGGGCAAAGGACTGGATAAAGTGGTAGCCGAGAACGCCGCCCGTCTTTTTGTATTTCTTTTTCGTTTTCTGCATGGCAGCAAAGGCGGTTTCGGCAGACCGGCAGTTCAGCGTGGTTACAAAGCGCACGGTATCGGTTTTCTCCGGGTCAGCGGTGTAGACGATCCGCTCGTCCAGCTCGGTCTTTTCCCCATTGACGGCGTACTTCACGCGGTCGTCCAGCCTTGCGCGGATGGCGAATACCTTGGTGTATGCCATGTCACAGCCGCTCCGCGATGTTCCAGATCGTTTCCTGCGCCGCCGTGATTGCGGCAATGTCCTCACCGCTGGCAAAGCCGCGGGCGTTGACCGTGCGGGCGATCTGATTGATGTTATTGCCGATGGCGGCGAGCTGGCGTCGTATCTCGGCATACTCATCAGGCGGACGTGGATACAGGGTAAGGCCCATGATGAGGCTACGGATAAATGATTCTGTACTCAAGCCTGTATAAGACACCTGCTTTTTCAAATGGCGGTGTTCTTCTTCGGTTAAGTGGATTTCCACTCGTTTATATCGTTTTCGCAACAGTTCACCTTCTTTGGGTATGGGGATATTAAGGGGCTGCGCCCCTTAACAAGCGCATTTGACCGGTCAAATGCTATGCTTGCGACTGCAAAGCAGCCGCAGGCCGCTTGCAGTCCTAAACCAGCCGAAAAAGAAAATCAGCGCACCTCGCCGCCACGGGTTCTTACCCTGCCGCTGATCCCTTTCACAAGCCGGAGCTGGTCGTTGTAGTCCTTTCCGCGGCGGGGTGGGTTGTCGATGACCTCATATTGGGGAAGGCACTTTTGAATGGCCGCCGACGCCGCCCGTCCCGGTTCATCGTTATCCAGGCACAGCACGATCCGCGCCACGCCGGGGTTGTCCTTCAGGTATTGTTCCAGCGCCGCGGGGAATCGGATCGAGCCATCCTTCCGCGGCTGATAGACGCCGGAGAGGGACAGCGTATTGGCGGCGCGCCAATCCTGCCCCCGCAGCTTCAGTAGCGTCAGGTAAGAAAGGGCGTCTATGGCGGATTCAAACACGCAGAGGGTTTTGCCACCGGCGCAAAGGGGAACGGCAAAGGAAAACCGCTTATCGCTGCCGGGGACTTCACCGGCGAAGGTGGTTTCTGAGAGCGTCCCACGTAGTGCGCCGTAGGCAGGGGTTCCATGTTCATAACCCACAAATACGCAGTTATGATGTGCGGCGTCCTCGTAGAGCTGCCCGTGCTTGATGCAGTGATTGATGATCTCCGCATCAATGCCCCGGCTCCGCAGATATGCAAAAACACGCCGGTTGTCGGCGTGTTTGGGTGGGAGGGTAAATCCAGTTTTCGGGAGCGGTGCGGTTGGCTCTGATTTGGTCGGCACACGGGGCAATTCTCCGAGGATGCGCTGAACGGCATCCAGAAAGGAAAGCCCCTCCACGCGGGTCAGATAGTCCAGCGCATTTGTGCCTCCGATATTCCGTGACCACCAGCACCATTTTCCATTGGAGATTTTTAGGCTGTCGTGGGTGCGGGTGGCATAGGTGTCTCCGCCGATATGCACCAACTCTTGCGGTTCAAATCGCCGCAGGTAGGTCATCAAATCCATCTCGCGGGCGGCAGCGATCTGTTCCTTAGATAGGTAGGGCATGGCACTCACCTCCCAGCGATCTTTTCTCAGTCCTCTGGATAAAGAATAGAATCAGCACATTTTTGATAGGGGTAATTAAAAACATCCTTGTGATGTAGCAAATAGTTCTGGATATACTCATAGAAATTTTCAACTGCATACAGCTTTTCGATTTCTGCTTGGCTCAGTCTCCGTGCTCTCAGGTACTCTGTCATCTCGTCTTGCAGAACATATAGATGCGCGTATTTATCAATACGGACTTTCTGATCGGTAATTCCTTCTTTACCAATGATCTTGTAGAGTTCTTCGCGTTCTTTCCTCAATTTTGCGTATAGGTCATTTTCTGTAATTTTCTTGTTCATGTGCAGTCCCTTTCTATCGTGCCAAACCCGCCCGCATCCGGTGGGCGTAATTGGCGACGCTGTATCGTTTCATATAGGCGTTTTCGCTGGGGGCCGAACTGTCAAAGTCCAGCCCCTCCATACGGGGATCGTCGGTGCCGTCCAGCACCTCCTCCACCGGGATCACGCGGAGCCTGCCGGAGCATTTCAGCTCGCCGCCAAATACGCCAGCGGCACAGTGAAAGCCACGGTCACCGCACACCCAAAGCAGCTTCTTTCCTGCGGGAATATCGCCAAAGGGCTGCTTCAAAACAATGACGGAACGAGGTTCCGCACCGGCTACCTCATAGTAGCCGGACTGCTCCGCCTTTTCATAAGCGCGAATCAGCTTTTCAAATTTGCGCTGCGGCTCGATATAGAGCCAGCTTTCCTGATAACCCATAATTTCCTCCATTTTCTATTGGTTTTACCGCTCCAACTGCGGTCTGCGGCGCTCCGGCGGCCTTTGATCCTCGTCCGGCTCGGCGTCTACGATCTCCGGCTCCTTGTGGTCTAAATTCAGCAGGGAATTCAGTTCCTCCAGCCGTGCCGTTTTAGTGTTCAGCTCTGCCTCACGGGGAAACGGCTTTTGTACCTCCGTCTTTGCGGTTTCCAGCTGCGTTTGCAGGTTGGAAAGCTGCTCCCGGCAGGTTTGCTCCTTAATAGGCAGTCCCTCCAGCGCATTGTCCATGCGCTGCAAATTGCCGAACACATCGGTTCCCAGCGTGACCGTGTGGCGGAGTTGCCCGATCATGGTCAGGCGGTACTCCCGCGCGAAGGTATCAAAGGCCAGCTCCAGCGTCAGACCGCGATAGCTGCCGATCTGTGTTGCCTCCGGGGAAAGCATGGTCTGGCACATGGTCAGCAGCGCCGCGCCCGCCTCCTTCTTGTCAGCGTAGGTGACGCCCGCCAGCGTAAGCGGGGAGAAGCCGTCCCCATTGGGATGGGTATTCTCCTTGACCGTGGCAATATCCGCGCCATACCCGGCGATCCGTGCCTGCGTTTCCGCGATTTGTTTCGGAAAGCCCTTGCTGATGGCGTCCTCCAGCGCGTATTTCTGAGAAAGGTGGTTGGCTTTCAGCAGCTTCAGCTTGGACACCTCAATGTCCAGATCCATCTTTTCCTTGATCATGGGGTTGCCGCTGGCCAGCGCCTTGATCTCGGCATAAGAAAGCGCCTGCTCATCCACATCTTCGGCAGAGCGGACAGGCGATTTGCTGGTCATAATTTGCGATATAAATTTCTGCTTGGATTCTACCAACTGATACAAGTAGGCATCGAAGGTGCCCTCGGTAACATAGCTGTAAATGTCCACCTCCGGATTTTCGTTGCCCTGCCGGATAATGCGCCCCTCACGCTGCTGAAGGTCGGACGGACGCCACGGACAATCCAGATGGTGCAAAGCGACGAGCTTTTGCTGACAGTTGGTGCCAGCGCCCATGCGCTGGGTGCTGCCCAGCAGGATACGCACCTGACCGCTCCGCACTTTGCCGAACAGATCTTTCTTCTGCACCTCGCTCTTGGCGTTGTGGATGAAGGCGATTTCGTTTTCGGGAACGCCCAATTCCAGCAATTTCGCGCGAACATCATCATAAACGCTGAAGGTTCCGTCATCCTTCGGTGTGCTGAGGTCGCAAAAGATCATTTGGGTGGAACGCTTGTCTGCGGTGCGCCGCCAGATCTCAAACACATTTTCCGCGCACTTGGCGGCTTTGCTGTTGGGGTCGCTGGGCAGCATGGGGT
>ENA-ORNP01003355-ORNP01003355.1-human-gut-metagenome-genome-assembly--contig:-NODE-3355-length-11493-cov-2.319287_pt1 | contig 11493 bp, 7 predicted proteins | sample MGYA00242119_ERZ509030 | MGnify/ENA primary metagenome ERZ509030 (study PRJEB26280, sample SAMEA2338708) | human gut metagenome | biome: human gut; feature: human-associated habitat; material: faeces...
AAGCCCTGTCCTTTTCAGTTCAATATTCTGTTACATCCCATCCGCTTAAATTATTAAATTAACGGATACTTGTCTGTCAGCTTCTGTACGATAGCTCTTGCTTCGGGGATCTTCTCCTCGCCGCCCTCGGCGTAGATGTTGTGCCTGTGGGTGAATCCCGTGCGCAGCGGTTCGTTCAGCCAATAGGTGTCGATGCCCCGGGCGATGCCTTTCAGCCGCTCGTTGCGCAGGTCGTCCAGCCGCAGCTGGTTGGCCATGCTCTGATTGGTGTCCTGATACACTCCGGCGAGGGTCTCGAACTGGAGTTTCTCGCTCGAATTCATCAGATTATAGTCTGTCAGGTCGGCCATCGTGACGCTGAAATCGCCCTTGTAGGAGAGTTGCAGACGGCCCTGCTCGGGCGCCTTGGTCTCGATCACGACCACGCCGTTCGAGGCCTTCGAGCCGTAGATGGCCGTCGAAGCCGCATCCTTGAGCAGGGTCACCGACGCCACGCGGTTCATATTCAGGTTCATCACCGTCTCCAGCGTCGTTTCGAATCCGTCGAGGATGAACAGCGGCTGGTTGGGATCGGTGCCGTACTCCTCCTTCAGACCGATCACGCTGCTCTTGCCGCGGATTTCGAAATCGGGCATGCGGTTGGGGTCGGAACCGAACTGGACGCTCTCGGAGATCTTGAACGAGGGGTCCAGCGTGCGGAGGCTCTGCAAGACGCTCTGCGTACCCACAGCCTTGAGCTCCTTGGACTTGAACGTGGTCGCCGAGCCCGTGAAACTCTCCTTCTTGCGCTGGTAGACGCCCGTCACCACCACGTCGGCCACTTCCACGGAGGTCGGCGTCAGCGAAATTTTCCGAAAATCCGCGAGGTTCTGCCCGTTGTAACGCTTCACATGGATTTCATAGCCGATGAACGAGAACATGATGTTGTAAATGCCGGCGGGAATTTTCAACACGTAGCGTCCGTCGGCGTCCGAGGAAGTTCCGATGGTCGATCCCTCGACGACGACCGTCACGCCCGCCATCGGGGCCTTGTTCGACCCGTCGGTGATCCGTCCTGCGATCTCCACGAACGCCGGCTCCTCGGGAGCCGGCTGCGCGGGGCGCGGCACGACCACGATCGTGCGGTCCTTGATCCGGTAGGAGAACTCCGTTCCCGAAAAGACGTGGTCCAGCACGGTTTTCAGCTCCGTACCTTCGAACGAAGCCGTGATCCGCTTGTCGCTTTTCAGCACCACGTTGGAGTTATAGAAGAATTCGTACCCGGAGGCCGCGCTCACCTTCTTCAGCGCCTCGGCCAGCGACACGTTTTCCAGCACGACCGACACCCGCTGGGCCGACGAAGTTTTCGGCAGCGCGATGCACAGCAGCAGCGCCAGCAGCATCAGGGTTCTCCCCCGCCACCGGCTCTGCGGAATTGATTGGCAAAATTTCATAGACAACGATTCTTTCATTATTTAAGTTTCCGTTAAGCGAAGCGGCCCCGTCAGCTGAGCCGCATCACGCCGTTCTCCACCTTACAGATTACGTCCGACGTTTCCGACAGCAGGTTGAGGATGTACTCAACGCCCCTGTCCTGGCGGATTTTCCCGGAGAAGGTATACTCCCCGAGCCGGGCGGCCACCTCCACCCGGATGCCGTATATGCGCCCCAGACGCTCGGCCAGAGCAGGCAGGCTTTCGTTCTCGAACCACAGCCAGCCCTCTTTCCACGCGCCGTACACCGACGCGTCCACGGCGCTGACCGCGACGGTCCCTGCCGCCAGGTCGCGGCTCACCTGCTGGTTAGGCTCCAGCACCACCTCTTCCGCACCGGCCGACGCGGCGTAACCGATCCTGCCCGTTACGAGCGTCGTCACGTGCCGGCCGTTCCCGGCATAGGCGTTGACATTGAAACTCGTCCCCAGCACGCGGATGCACTCGCCGTCGCCCAGCTCCACGCAGAACGGCCGGCACGTGTCCCGCTTGATCTCGAAAAAGGCTTCGCCCTCGATCCGCACGCAGCGTTCGGAGGCATTTTCGAAGGTCGCCGGATATTCGAGCTTCGATCCGGCGTTGAGCCACACCTGGCTGCCGTCGGGCAGCGATATGCGGCTGTTGGTTCCCTGGGGAGCCTGTACGGAGAACATTTGCACGGGGTCTTCGGTGTGTATGAGGTGCCGGGTGGTGAAGGCCGAGATCAGGATGAGCACGGCTGCTGCCGCCGAGAACCGCAGCCAGCGCCGGCGGGCGCGGATTCGGTTCTCGCGCCGTTCTATTTTTCCGTTGAGCCGGGCGAGCGAACGGAGGACGTCGGCCGACGGCACGTGCCGTTGCTTCCATTCGCGTTCCCATTCGCGCATCAGGGCGGCGTTTTCCGGCGAGGCGGCGAGGAATCCGAAGAGTTCGCACTCTTCTTCGGGGGCGATGGGTCCTTCGAAATAGCGGACGGCGAGTTCTTTCAGGCTTTCGTTCATGGGGTCGGTTGTTGTACGCATACATACATACAACAATCGGGGCGGATTTTACCCCCCCCCGGTTCCGGAAAAAATCGCATATTTTTTGAAATTCGCCTCTGGAAGGCTTCAGGACGGCTGGTTCATCAGCCAGGCGAGGATCAGTATTTGCAGGTAAATGGATTGTTCGCGTTCGAGGGCTTCGGCGAAGATGCGCAGGGCGCGCTGGATGTGCCGCTCGACCGTATGCAGGGAGATGTGGAGCCGTTCGGCTATTTCCCGGTTCTTCAACCCCTGGAACCGGCTGAGCAAAAACACTTCGCGGCAGCGTGCGGGCAGCGAGTCCATGATGCGCTGTATCTGCTGTTCCAACTCCTGGTACAGGTAGGGATGCCCGTTTTCGGCGAAGGAGAAATCGTAGTTGTAAAGACGCTCCTCCCCGATTTTCGCCCGGGCCAGGCAGCTGATCGTGTATTGGTCGACGATGCTTTTGTGCTTCAGGTAATTGAGGCATCGGTTGCGGGTCATGGCGAACAGCAGCATGCGGGCCTCTTCGGGGTCGAGGGGGGCTTGCCGGTCCCACAGCGCCATGAAGCAGTCGTGAACCAGGTCCTGCGCCTCGATGGGGTTGTTGACGAAACGCAGCGCATAGGCCGTCAACCGGGGTTGGCAGTCGATGTAGAGCCGTTCGAAATCATACCGTTTGGATTCGCTGTGCATTTGTCGGGTCCGTCCTGATGCTTTTTTTGTTTTGGGCGGTTTCCGCCGCTTTTCGGGGGTGAAACCGAGGCAAATATAATCAAAAAAGTAAAAAAATGCCGCAGACGCTCTGAAAACATCTGCGGCATGGGGCGTGTTTCGACGCCGGTGCGGGCTACTTGTAAAGCCCGGCGACGGTGAAGTCGAGTATCTTGCCGAAGCCGTCGAACACCAGCGCGTTCGGCTGGTCGAGCTGTCCGCTGCCGAAGTTGATCTGCGGCACGACGTGTATCTTGTCGTTCCCGTCGTCCTTCGAGGTGACCACCGTCACTGCGCGGCTGCTCCATGCCAGCGAGGCGTTGCTCGGGAGGGTGGACGAGCCGTCGTAGTTCTCCATGGCGTAGTAGCCTTGCAGGTAGAGGCGGGCCAGGGTGATGTGCTCGCCCGCAGGGGCCGTGAAGACGGGCGCCGGGTCGAAATTGACGCTGCCCGTCGTGAAGATCACCTTGTAGATGGCGCTGCGGGTGGCGATGTAGAGGATTGGGTCGAATCGCGAGAAGACGAAGCTCACGGCTTCGGCGATGAGGGCGTTGGCCTCCGCCGGGATTTCGTAGATCAGCTTGGCGGCGGGTGCCCCGGCCGAAGCGGAGTAGTTGCCGAAGGTGTAGAGCGCATGGTTGCCGTCGGCTTTCCGCATCAGCAGGGTGTGGGTGGCGTTGTCGATGCTGATGCCGCCCGCGATGCACCGCAGGCCGGGGGCGTTCCCCGGGTCGAAGGGCGACGAACCCACGCTGCCGCAGGCGTAGAACGTCTGGTTGTAGCCGTAGCAGAACTTGCCCTGTTCCCGGTCGTAGAAGATCGTGCTGGGTTTGCGGGTGCTGCCCGGAGCGGAGTGGGCCGAAACGACGCCGTTGTCGACGGTCATGGTTTCGGTTCCGCTGACGGGCGTCGAGATCCGGCCGCGGCTGAGCAGCGTTTCGTAAATGTCGCCGTCGTTGAGGATCATCGTGCACTGATAGGTGTTGAGCAGGCTCCGGATGTCGAGCTTTCCGGGCAGGTAGACGAACGCATTCTCCTTATGGCCCAGGATTTCGTAATAATCGGTCTCCACGCGCATCAAGTCGTCGTCGGTCGACACCCAGAGGATGTTTTTCTTGTCGGTTTTGTCGTAGGTGTAGAGCATGTGGGTGACCGCCGAGGGGAACGGACTGCCGTTGCGCCGGCTGATCAGCTCCTTTTCGACGGTTCCCTGCTCCGCGCCCGAGTAGGTCTCGGTCAGCTGCGGGTGCATGATCAGTCCCAGGTCCGAGGTGGTTCCGTCCCGGGTGTAGGCCACCACAAGCCCTTCGTTGAATTGGGCCGTCACGATGAGCGTCCACTTGTACTGGTACTTCAGGTCGTGGGCGGTGTCGGTGACCGTCAGCAGGAACAGGTAGCCTTTCGAGGAGATCGGCAGGTCGATCACTTCGTGGAACTCGCGCGTCGTGGCGAGCGAAATCGCCTCCGAGTCGTTGTCGGTCTGACTCACCGTCCATTCGTAGGTAAGCTCCTCGGGATTCTCCCGGCCGTCTTTGGTGATGCGGATGCCCGTGATGTCGAGCCGTGCGTTGTGCACCACCGTCAGCTGCGAGGCGATGGCTTCCGGCACTTCGATCTCCACGGGCGGGATATGGGTGGTCTGCAACGTGCTTTTGTCGTCGTAGCACGACGCGGCAAGCAGGCCCCAGCCTGCCAGCAACAGATATAGGGTGTGTTTTCTCATGGTCGTTCGTCGTTTACTTGGTGCGGATCGTTACCTCCCGGCCCTTCATGGAGCCTGATTCGTGGATGCGTTTTTGCCCGGGGTTGGCGGCCTTCCATTCGTCGTACCAGGCCTGTGCCCTGGCGCGCCAGGCGTCGATGTAGTGGCTGTAATCGGGTCCCCAGTCGGGGAACACCTCCCAGCCGAAGATGTCCAGCAGCAGCTGGTGGCCGGCCTGGCTGTAAGCCTCTGTCGACGAGCTGCCCGAAGAGGCCTCCGATTCGATGAAGGCGTTGTAGGTGGACCACTGCTTGGTCGTCGCGGGCCGCGGCAGCATGTTGTGCCACGAGACGTTGGCTTTCAGGTAGAGGTCCGGTCCCACCCGGAGGTCGGGCGAATCGGTCAGGCAGAGCGTCAGTTCGCGCTGCTGCGTGTCGAGTTCGGCCGATTTGGCGACCTCGATGCGGATGGCGCCGTAGGTCTTCCCGGCCGGAACCTCCGCACCGAGGATTTCGTACTGTCCGGGCTGTGCCGTAGTTCCCTCTTCGAGAACGCGGACGCCGATTTTCCGGTCGGAGCCGGAGGCCCCGCCGATGAGTTTCACCGGGACCTCGATCACCGCCTCGGCGACCCCTTCGGGCTGCTGCTTGAAGGTCATCGAGGCGTAGAACGTGCTGTCGGAATTCGAGTATCCGGGATATTCGGCCGTTTCGTTGGGCGCAGCCCCCGGGAAGCAGACCCTTCCCTGCGACATGTCGTAGCGTGTCGGGTCGTCCTTTTCGCAGCCGGCCGCCGTCGCCGCGGCCAGCAGTATGCAGATCAGTTTTTTCATGCTTCTCAACAATTAATCGTTCGACTTACTGTACGCGTCCCGACTGTATTTCGAAATCGGGGTAGGGCAGCATGTAGACGGCGTCGTCGATGACCTTGCTGCCGCTCATCACGTCGCTCTGGCGGGGCAGTTTCTCGTAGCCCAGCCGCTTGTAGAAATAGAAGACCACGCCTTCGCAGATGAACTCCTTGCGGTACTCCTTTTCGAGCTGGGCCATCAGGCCCGCCTCGTCGAGGTCGGCATCCAGTTCTTCGTAGACCGCGCGGGCCTTGCGCACCTCCTGCAACAGGCTGCGGGCTTCGCCGAGGTCCTTGTCCGGACCGGAGATGCGGCACTCGGCGGCGATGTAGTACATCTCCGGCAGGCGGATCAGCGGCATCAGGTCCTTGTGGCGGTAGTCGGCGCCCGTCGAGGTCTGCTGATAGAGCTTCGAAGGGGTCTTGGTCCCCTCGGGCCAGTAGTCGGTGTTGTGGTAGAGCTGTTTGTAGCGGCAGTCGGAGATGCCGGCGCCCTTGATTTCGAAAAGATCGTCGGCGACCGAGTTCTTGATGCACAGCGTGCGGTACTGGCGGTCCTGTTCCGAATATTCGCGGTTGAGGTTGCTTGCGATCTTCTTGGCCATGTCCGTGACGCCGAGCGCGAAGATATGTTCGCTCGGGAAGCACATCTCGGTCGTGGGGGCCTTGGCGGAGTCGGTGAACGTGCGCAGCGTCAGCCCGCCGGCGATTCCGACCGATGCCGGGTCGTCGATCACTTCGAGGGCGGCCAGCAACGCGGTGTGTTTGTTTTCGTCGCTGCCTTCCCACATGCAGACGCGCGCCAGCAGGGCCTTGACGGCGAAGTAGTTCAGGTGCATGTAGCGGTAATCGTAGAATTTGTCGACGTTGGCTTCGGTATAGATGCTTTCGGGATACCTGGCCCGGATGGGGTCGATCTCCAGCAGGCGGGCGGCCTCCGTGAGGTCGGCGATCATGCGGCGGAGCGTCTCGGCGTAGGTCAGCTGCGGCGCCGCGTCCTTGTCGACGCTCGTCAGGTAGGGGACCGTGTGACGGCTCTCCAGGTCGGTGCGTCCGGCCAGGTCGCTGCACCCGAACAGGCGTATCAGGTCGAAGTGGATGTAGGCCCTCACGGCGAGCAGTTCGCCCTTGATGATGCGGTAGTTGACCGAGTCGAGTCCGTCCTTCCGGCGGTCGATGTGGTCGAGGGCGTCGTTGACGTTGGCGATCACCGAGTAGGATTTCTCCCAGACCTTTTCGATCACTTCGGTGGATTTCGTGGTTTTGTAGTTGTAGCGGTCGAGGTCGTAGTCGTCCGCGGCGGTGTTCTTGCGGGCGTCGTACTGGCGGCCCAGCATTTCGACCATGTGCCACGTCAGGTTTTCGCCGTAGAGGTCGGTTTCGCCCATGGCGAGGTAGCAGCCGATGAGCGTCTGCTGGAAGCCTTCGGCCGAGGAGTAGTGGTCCTCGGCGCGGATTTCCGACGGGGGCGTCACGTCGAGCCAGCTCTCGCACGAGACGGCTGCGAGGGCTGCGGCGGACAGAAGGAGGTATTTGATGCTGTTTTTCATGGCTTCGGTGGTTTGTGTTAGAAGGTTCCGGTCAGCTGGAGCGACATGCTCCGTGCGAAGGGATAGGTCGTGCCGCGCTCGATGCGGATCGACGAGAGCGTGGCGATGTTGTTCATGTAAAAGGCCAACTTGAGCCGCTTGAGGCGGATTTTGCTGATCAGCCGCGGGTTGAACTCGTAATAGAGGCTCAGCGACGAGAACGTCAGCTCGTTGTTGTCCTGCACGAAGCGCGTCGTGGCCCGGGTCTTTTCGTCGTGCTGCTTGCCGTTTTCGTCGGTGTAGGAGCCGAGTTTCTTGAACATGGCGTTCTGGCCCGGAGTCTGCCAGCGGCCGTAGAGCACGCGGCGGTCGACGTTGTAGTGGATGTCGACGTTTTCGACCTTGTTGACCAGCGTGGTGTTGTACCGCTGCCCGCCGCCGAGGAAGGTGCAGGTGGCGCTTAACCCGAAGCCCTTGTATTCGGCCGCGAAGCCGAAGTTGCCGCGGTACTTGGGGTCGCTGATGCCGGCCACGACCTGATCCTGCGCGTCGTACTCGTAGGTCAGCGTGCCGTCCTTCCTGACGTAGATTTCCTGACCCGTCGTGGGGTCGATGCCCAGCGACGGCACGGCCCAGATGGCGTTCATCGGCATTCCGTCCTGATAGATCAGCACGGGCGTCGAGTTGCTCTTGTCCTGCGCCTGGGCCATCATCTTTTCGTTGTAGGCCTTGAGGCTTTCGGAGAGGTTGATGATGATGTTCTTGTTATAGGCGATCGAGCCGAAGAGGTTGAAAAAGCCCTGTTTGCCCTGCCAGAGCGTATAGCTCAATTTGGCCTCGATGCCGCGGTTGCGGACTTTGCCCAGGTTGTCCTTCACGGTGTCGAAACCCGTGGAGGTGGGGATCGCCACGTCGGTGAGCATGTTCTCGGTCACCGAGTTGTAGTAGTCGAAGGCGATCGTTGCGCGGTGGACCGTAATGTCGGCGCCCACGTTGTAGTCCATGCGCTGTTCCCATTTGAGGGCGGGGTTGGGCATCTTCGAGAGGTAGGCGCCCGTCTGTCCGTGGTAGGTGGCCCCGGTGTAGTAGAGATAGGTGGCCAGCACTTCGTTGGTGTCGTAGTTCTGGTTGCCCGTCAGTCCGGCCGAGGCGCGGATCTTGAATTGTTTCAAAACGTCCTGATCGCGCAGGAAGGGTTCGTTGTGGAGGTTCCACGCCACGCCGGCGCTCCATGCCGACGACCAGCGGTTGTCGGCGCCGTAGAGCGACGAGGCGCTTTCGCGGAACGTGAGGTCGACGTTGTAACGGTCGTCGTAGCTGTACGACGCGGTTCCCAGGAAACTGATTTCGCGCGTGATCGACGAGATGCCGACGGGCTTTTTGTCCTGGGCGTACTGCCGGGCGAAGGTGATGTCGGCCGTCTGGCTGTTGGGGAATCCCTCGGCGTAGTGCTGGTAGGCGCTGTACGTGTTTTCGGCGATCCGGCCGCCGGCGTTGACGTAGAGGTAGTGCCTGCCCCAGTTTTTGGCGTAGTTGGCGTAGATTTCGCCCGAAATGTCGCTGCTCTTGCCGTTGTCGAGCTGGTAGGAGCCTTTGCGCAGCTGCATGCTCGTGCTTTCGTAGGCCGAGGTGGCGAATTTCGAATGCTTGGCCGGATAGAATTCGTCGGCGCCGCTGCGCTTTACGGCGATGCCGAGGCGGGCGGTGAGTTTCAGCGCCTCGGTGGCCTGCCATTCGGCGTAGAAGTTGTTCGTCACGCTGGTGTAGGTCTCGCGGTCGAGCGTTCCGAGCGTGGCGTCGTACATCGGGTTGGCCACTTCGTCGTAGGCCCAGCGGGCGATCTGGCCCGTCTGGGGATCGACGGCGCTCCAGTAGGGATTCATCCGGGCGTAGTCCCCGAAATCGCCCCACGGCGAGTTGTCGCTCCTGGTGTTGCTGACGCTCAATATGTTGCGGAACAGGAAGCTTTTCTTGCGGTACGAAACGTTCACGTCGCCCGAGAGCACCGTGCGCTCCGAACCCTTCATCACGCCCGCCACGTTGTTGTACGAGAAGTCGATCATCGCCCGCAGTTTGCGGCTGTCGCCCAGTTCGACCGAGAGGGTGTGTTTGTGGCCGACGCCCGTGCGCAGGGGTTTTGCGAGCCAGTAGGTGTCCAGTCCGCCGAGCACCTGCGCTTTGAGTGCGTTGTAGCGTTTGGTGAGATCCACCTGCGTCTGGGGATTCGCCGAGGTGTAGACGCCCTCGATGCGCTCGGCCTCGAGCTTCTCCCAGGCGTTGCAGAGGTTGTAGCTCGTCAGGTCGGGCATCGACACCTCGATGCTTCCGGTGTAGGTCACCAGCTCCTGATTGCCGGCCAGGCGTTTGGTCTCGATGACGATGACGCCGTTGGCGGCCTTCGAGCCGTAGAGCGCCTTGGCCGCGGCGTCCTTGAGGATGGTGATGCTCTCGATACGGGTCATGTCCATGTCCATCACCTTCTCGGCCGTGGTTTCGAACCCGTCGAGGATGAACAGCGGCTGGTTGGGGCGGTTCTGGTAGTTGCCCTTGATATTGACGCCCGTGGATTCCGAGGGGAAGGTGGTGATACCGCGCAGCTGCATGTCCGGCAGCGTGTTGGGGTCGGAGCCCATCAGCGTGTTGTCCATGATGTAGAGCGATGGCTCGATGTTTTTCAGGCTCTCGAAGACGTTGCGGTTACTCACGCGGGCCAGCTGGCCCGACGTGATGGTCGTGGCCGAACCCGTGTAGCTCTCCTTCTTGCGGGTGAAGATGCCGGTCACCACGACGTTTTCGATCTCCTGTTCGTCCTGCACCAGCCTGACCAGTCTGGTCTGTGCCGAGGGAAGCGTTTGCGAGACGTAGCCGATGTGGGAGAAGATCAGGTTGTCGCGGCCCTCGGGCATGCGGATCGAGAATCCGCCGTCGGACCCCGACACGACTCCCGTGGCGGTCCCCTGGATCAGGATGTTCACGCCCACGAGCGGCGCGCCGGCCGTGTCCGTCACACGTCCGCTGACGACCTTGTCCGGGGCTTTCTGCGGGGCGGAGGCGTTCCCCCCCCCGCTTCGGCCACGGATCACGATCGTGTCGTCGTCGATCGAGTATTCGAGCCGCGTGCCGCGCAGCGCTTCGTCGAGCACTTCGCGCACCGGGGCGTCGGCCTTGCTGAAGGAGATGCCGCCGATTCCCCGCACGGCGTCGCTATTATAGAGGATGTAATATCCCGTCTGCTGTTTGATCCGTTGGAGAACTTCGGCCAGCGACGCGTTGCGGAACGATACGGAGATGCGTTCCCTGCGCTGCTGGTAGGCTTCGCTCGCCGTCGCCTGCCGGGGCGCGCCCCAGACGGAAATCGCCAGCAGCCACATGCACACGGCAAGCCATGGCCTTCGGTGCGATACTGATAGGTAAAGTTTCCTCATAATAGCTGTGTTTTAAGTGACACGAATGCCGCCCCGTCGGGCGGCTTCCCAACTAACCGGCATCAATCGTTGTCACGGTCGATGCAGAGCACGATCTTCCCCTCCTCGACATCGGCGCGTATCTGATCGGTGCGCGCCAGCAGACGGGCCATTTCGGCAAAGGTTTCGTAGCGTTTCACGACGCCCGTGTAGCGCACCTTGTCGGCGTCGACGCCCCGCGGGACGATCTCCACGCCGTACCAGCGCGAGAGTTTGCGGCATATCGAGGCGATCGTCTCGTCGTTGAAGGTGAACAGTCCCCGGGTCCAGGCGGCGTAATCTTCGGCGGCGACCTGCCGCACGTCGAAGATAGCCCCTTCGCGCCCCACGCGGGCCTGCTGGCCCGGCTGGAGCATTGCGCGGCGGTGTCCGCTCCGCACCTCGACGCTGCCCCTCACGAGCGTGGTCTCGATCGCGCCCTCGTCGGCGTAGGACGAGATGTTGAACGCCGTGCCGTAGACGCTTACGGAAACCGTGTCGGCGTGGACCACGAACCGCCGCGAGGCGTCGTGCGCCACGTCGAAGTAGGCTTCGCCCGTCACGGTCACCTCGCGCGGCCCGTCGCCGAAGCGGACCGGGAAGACGAGGCTCGACTCGGAGTTGAGCCATACCTGCGTGCCGTCCGAGAGGCGGAGCGAGAACTCCTTGCCGCGCGGTACGGTGACGGTGTTCGTCATCGGAATCTCCTGCTCGGCCTCCACCTTGTGGTAGGCCAGCTCCTCGCCGGCGATCTCGAGGCGCGTGCCGTCCTGTTCGACGAGCATCCGCTGCCCGCCCGCT
>ENA-ORNP01003358-ORNP01003358.1-human-gut-metagenome-genome-assembly--contig:-NODE-3358-length-11485-cov-2.988189_pt1 | contig 11485 bp, 8 predicted proteins | sample MGYA00242119_ERZ509030 | MGnify/ENA primary metagenome ERZ509030 (study PRJEB26280, sample SAMEA2338708) | human gut metagenome | biome: human gut; feature: human-associated habitat; material: faeces...
ACAGCCTAGCGGGAGTGTTCCCGTCAATGTCAATACATATATCGAACCCTTTCAAGCGATAACGGTTGATGACTTTATCCGAATGGGTAAACAACTGGTCGTCAAAATGCCCGTCATCATCCTTCTTGATAAAGAAATTCGTTTCGGGGTTCAAGGGAATTTCAATTCCGGCAGAAGTAAAGGTCTGTATCAGAATGACGGAAAATTCATTGTAGATAAGACCGGATTCACACTGGTTGTAATTTCTCATAGTACGCACGTTTCGTGCAAATATAAGCAAATTTTATAAATAAAACGGAGAAAGTATTTTTTCATAAAAGCTGATTTATTAGGAGATATTAAAAATATTCATTAGCTTTCCTAACTCGATAGAAATAAGTGTTTAATCAATAATAATAAAAAGTATGATGCTAGGAGGAGTGGTTGGAATTTTGTATGTGGTGTTAAAACTAATACTGTTTGTCGGTTTGGTTATTTTACTTTGGAATGTTTATGTCGCATTGCGGATATACATCAAAAAGAATAGTGATGTGAAATGGAAAGAAAAAGACTGACTTGTAAATGTCAGCCTTCTATTAATTCTTTCACGAAAGGTGTTGCCGGGGTATTCCTGATATGATCCGGGGTGTCCAGTTGCTCAACAAGCCCTTTGTTCATGACCATAACTCGGGTACCCAGTTTTAGAGCCTCTTTTATATCGTGGGTGATAAACACGATAGTCACTCCTAACTGCTCGTGAATGCGAATAATTTCACTCTGTAACATTTTACGTGTAATCTCATCAACCGCCCCGAACGGTTCGTCCATGAGCAGGATATCCGGGTTTGCGGCAAGGGCTCGGGCGATACCAACTCGTTGGCGTTGACCACCGGACAGTTCTGCCGGGTAACGGTCGAGCATATCTCTGTCAAGACCGACCACATCAATCAATCGTTCCACCGCTTTGCGGATACGTTCTTTATCCCTGTGATTCAGTAGGCTGGGGACGTAAGCGATGTTTTTACGAATGGTCATGTGGGGAAACAACCCGATACCTTGAATGACGTACCCGATGTTACGACGTAAAAGTGTTTGGTTCTCTTTCGAAATATCTTTCCCATCGACATAAATGATCCCGAAAGTGGGAGAGATCAGCCCGTTAATTAACTTTAGTACGGTTGTCTTCCCAGAACCGGAACTTCCAATAATGGTTAGGAACTCGCCTTTCCGGATCTCCAAGTTGAAGTCCTTTAATATTTCCCGGTTCCCGTATGATTTATTGACGTGTTCAAAACGAATAGCAACATTATTTTCCATAACTCAATTGTGGATTAAGTAAACCTTTTTTCTTTAAAAACTCCACGGCAACTTCCCGTTCCGTGCGATGTTCCACGTCGACTTTGTAATTCATGTCGGCCATTTCCTGATCAGTCAGTATACCGTTCATCTTTTCCAGTATCCTTTCCAGTTCCGGGTGTTCCTTCAATGTTTCCTCTCGTACGATTGTTGCGCAATAGTAGGAAGGGAAGAAGTGCTTGTCATCTTTTAGAACCGTGAGATTCGCGTGGCTTAACTGCCCATCCGTCGTGAAAATGTTGATTACATCAATCTTGCCGGATTTCATGGCCTCGTACTTCAATCCAATGTCCATATCCAAGTTTTTCTTGAATTTGAGGTTATAGTAGGCGCAGAGATCCGCGTACCCGTCATTAATTTCGTAAAAGTCATATTCCGCCCCGAAAGTGAATAAATCGGGATAAAGGGCCAGATCGGAAAATGTTTTTAAGTTATATTTTTTTGCCATTTCAGTTATCTCTTTAACCGGCAAAATATACCCGGTTACGTTGCTTATATGAGTTGCAAAAACTTTCGTAGGAGGATTCATGGAAAACATATATTCCATTTTTTCAAAATCTATTTCTAATGTTTCGCTCTTTAATGGGAGTTCTATTAAATCAAAACCATTTTTTTCACTAATCAAATGTAATGGTCGCATTACTGCATTATGTTCAAAAGGAGAAACATAGCAAATATCTGCACCACTCCAATCCAAACCACCAATTATTACATTCATTGCAATTGTGGCTGATGGCGTAAGCACAATGTCTGCAACATCTTTTCCTTTTACAAGTTTCAAAGCTTTCTCTCTTGTCCGGTCTATTATTTCCGTTGCTTTTCTTGCCAGACTATAAGAGCCTCTTCCCGTATTAACTGCAAGATTTCTGTTTACATAATCCATCTCCGTATAAACAGACTCCGGCTTTGGAAAAGTTGTTGCTGCATTATCTAAATATATAGTTTTACTATTATTCTCCTTATCCATAACTTATCCCTCAAATAAATCCATTTATAATCAGTAACTTCCATTTGCATATGGCAAGTCTCTTCTATTAATATCTTTCACAAACCTTACTATTCCATTACTTTTCAATCAATTCAATTATTTACTCAACAGTTCTTCCAGTGCCTTTACCAACACCGAAACTTTCTGATTAAGTTCCAATGTATCACCAAATTCTTCCAGTGCATCCTCTATTGCATTCTGAAGGAAATAACTTGTGCTGTCGTCACTGTCAGGTTCAAAGAATCTTTCGATTGTACTTTCCCCTGTTTTAATTGAAATCTTATTTTCTCCCTCTGTTGACTGTTCACTTTCCCTAATAGACTGAATAGTGTTTTTAACATAAGTTAACTCTTCGACAAATCTTTCATAAGAATCGTTTTTCCAATCATTGATATAAATTCCTGTAATAATTTTGCACAATCTTGAAACAATTTCATCCTCATCGTTAGTAGTCAGCTTTTCAATGTACGTCATAAAGCCTGTAATATTCTCAGCATAAATATGTGACTTTGACTTTTCACTTTGTTTTGAATACCAGTTCTTTAAACATGCACTTAAACTTTCATCAGCCCTTGCTCCAAAAATGCTCTTAACCTGAACTGCTGTTTTCTTCTTTGCATTTACAAGATTGTTGTCCATATATTTTTTAATTTCTTTTATCTGTAAAGTAACATTTTCAAAAACTGCATCACCGCTATTGTCATGGCATATTGCCTTTGGTATTTTTTCAAAAAGAACTTCTCTTGGGTTAAGTTCTATGCCCTTAAATACTTTTCTAAAAGAGCACATTCTTTCGAAAGCATCTTCTTCCAAATAGCCCTGCTCATTTTCTTCAAAAAGCTGTTTTGTAAATGTTAAAGTATACTGGTCCAATGATCTGTACCATCTCTGCATACTTTCCACAATGTTGTTTAAGCGCTGCATTTTTGACTTCTGTTTTTTTCTTAACTCTTCGCTAAGGAAAAGTTCTTCTAAAACCTTTAGATATTTTTCTTTCCCGATACTTTCCTTTTCAATAAAAAGATAATAATCCTGTGGTTTTTCGTTAATATTGTTTAAAATACTGCTTGAAATCTCCACTTCCTTATTCTGAAGATAAATAATCGGCGTATCCTGCAGATTAATTATTTTCTTTGCAATAAAAATAGGAATTACTCCTTTTCTTGTGCCAAAATCCTTACCCAATAATTTGTTATAAAGGACCTGAAAAGAAACCTTCTTGCCTGCACATTGGCCTATAAAAGCATCGATTTCTTCAATAATTCTTCTACAGCCTTCCTCCTCAGAACTGTCCCCTTTTAAAATTCCCGTATGCATAAGAGTAGCTCTAAAAATAGTTGCCTCCGAGCTTGTACCCTTTTCAAATCTATTAAGTTCTTCTTCGTTTAAAATGGCATCTATAATTAAATTTCGTGCCTTTTTAATCTGTACTGATACGCTTTTTCTGTTAATTAATTCGTTGTTAATCTTTGGTGCATGTTCGTAGTAGCTTAAGCATATTTCACTTAAAAATCTATTAAAACTAATCTGGTTTTCAAAACACAACTCCGTCACACCATTTAATGTATTAAAATATTTGCATCTGTTATTTTCCGGCAAATATGACTTTTCAAGTTCTACATTTATTTCAAAAATCAAATCTTCCTTATATATTTCAAGTTCCTGTTGCAGAACTTTATTTTCTTCTAAAAAATCTTTATCCTTAAGCAATTTTTCCACAGCTTTTAATTTTCTAATGTTCTGCTGCTCTGAAAAGCCAAATATTTTGTCAGGATATATTACAACAAGTCTGTTATCATTTAGTTCCTTTAAATGTTCCTTAATCTGATTAACATCCCCATCTTTAAGCATAACAAGACATATAATCAGACCGTCTGCCTTATATGTTTCAAATAAATATTCTGACTTAGATGTATTTAGAAACTGCTCCGGTGTCATATATACGTACTTGAAATATCTTGTCATTGTATATTCCTGGTTGTATTTCTTTGGAAGTACATAATCAAGTTCTGACACTGTGGCAATTTCTTCCTGCCAGTTAAGGCTTAAAGGCTGCTTTTCAATCATGTTGTTCATCTGATTATCAAGATTTACGCCTACGTTATTTTTAAATGCATAAACTCCAAGCTTGCTTCTGTAGGTTACAATATTTTTGCTTTCAAGTTTTTCAAGGCTACTTACAAAATCAGCCATATTTAAACCTGTTGCCAATCTGATTTCCGTCTTTCTAACCGGAACTTCCTCATTTCTATTAATCATATGAAGAATAGCCATTGCCTTAATTATTTTTTCTTCATTTAATGATTCAGCCTTAGTTAAGGCATAGTCTGCCTTAAGCCATTCATTATGTATGTTAGTAAGAGAAATACTGTCCCTAAACATATTTTGAAAATAGTCATAAACTACATCAACAGACAGTAATTCTTCGCTACCGTTTTCTACTATATTAATTAGACTTCCTTTTTCGTCATTAGCAAGAAAAGTAAAAATACTTCTCTCATTCTGTGCAACCTTTTCACTAATATTTAAAAGTGCATAGGCTGTAAGAGGTAGCATTGGAAAACACCCCTCCATTATGATTTTCTTATATTCTTTCTCTGTAAATAAGCCTGAAAAACAAGGAATCTTGTAAGATTCCCCGAGTATTTCTTTATTATTCTGCTCCTGAAACCATGGTTTGCAGTCGCTTACTTTCTTCTTTATTACATGCTGAATAAGCTCATAATTATTCTGAGCTGAAACTACAAATCTAACTTCTTTTAATCTACCCTCAACACCTTTGAAAGCATTAACTATATCTGAAGACAATGCGTTGCCGTACTCTTTAATGCTTTTGTGCGCCACGAAAGTAATGTGAATCTGCTGTTTTTTGGAGTTATTGGCAAGCTCACATATATCCTGCAAAATCTTCATGTCATAAGCAAAAGTATCCTTTTCATGACCTTCAATATATTTACTGAACTCATCGAAAATTATATAAATTCCGCCATACCCATAACTTTCAAGTGCTCTGTTAATCTCCCCGTACAAAGTCATGGCGTTATTAACTGTCATTGGCATAAATTCACTGCCGGCAGTAAGTTTAGGATGTATCTCTTTAAAAATATTGAGAGCCTCTTCCTTCATTTCCTTAAGTTCACCCATAAACTCTTCCACAGTTCTGCCATATTCTCTAACAATCTGCTTAAAGCTTTCATAAACCTGTTTAAAGTCTTTCTGCCATTTAGCTATAACTTCCAAAGCCTTGCCATAATCGCTTTCAGGTGCCACATTCATAAGATTATTTTTTCTTAATGACTCCATTAAAGCTATAATAAATTCTTTGTTTAAATCCTTCTCTGTTCCTGAAATAATAACCGGCAGAAAAGGCTTTACACTACTTTGTATAGTCTTTATTTTTTCAGCAGTTTCCTTTGAAACTTTTTCTATTTTGTTAATTGTTTTTTTAGTTCTGTCACCTTTTCCGTCATTAAGTAAAGCCAGCAAAACCAGTAAAAGGTGTGATTTTCCCTTTCCATAAGGTCCAATTAAAATATTTGCCTTGTCTCTGTCTGACAAAACATTATTAAGAAAACCATCCAACACTAAAATAGAAGAATGTGTTGGTATATAGCTATTTAGTTTAGATAAATTATCTATGTCCAACTGCAAATTTATTGAATTTTGAAATTTCTTGTCTATTTCTATAAAGTCTTTAAACTTATTCATTTATTCTCTGATATACCTGATTGCCAGATATACGCATCCTTTCTATCAGTGTTTAATGTTTTATTAGTCTTACAAATCGCTTTTCTTTATTGTTCCTGTAATAATTCGTTAGCCTTTTAAAAACTTCTTCTAGTGTTTTTTATAATAATTCGAAACAACTTCCTTAAGCTCGATTTTCTTTTTAAGATAAACCATATCAAGTCCTGCTGTTCTGTTAACAGTCAAATATCCCTGACCTTCTAAATGGTCCAAATATTCGTTTAAAGCCATTCTCTTTAGGTTCAAAATTCTTCCCGGTGACATTGGACTGTTAAGCAATTCATCTATTCCTATTGAGTCAACTTCTTTTTTTTCAAAAAACTTAATCAGGCTGTATAGCACTGCATCATCACATAACTTATCCTTGTCAGGCTGTGTTTTTATATAATTATTTCTGTCTTTTTTTAATAAACCCAATTGTGCAAATGGTGAAATCTTATTTTCCTCCGGATCATAATTCTGCTGCTTCTCTTTTACGTACATATTTAAAAGTACGGAAATATCATCTCGCAACGAACGCTCAGGTATGGCTTTTTTCTCTGCCAAAGGAGTAAGCTTTTCTAATAGAATGTTCATTAAATCTTCCTTTGAAAATTCGTCAATGTTAATTAAGTTAAAAAAAGCATACCAGCTTGTTGCAAGTTTCTCATTTCCTGCCAGATTAATATGGAATATCCATAATGAAAATATATCTTCTAAATACTTATCTTCCTTAAAAATAATCTGACCTATATCTGTAAGCTTTGCCCCCTCTTTAGGTGGTTCTTCCATAAACTTTCCGGCTTTAAGCCAATAGCGAATAGCCTTAGCCATATTGCTTCCCACTCCAAGAGCATCCGCCCCATAGTTTTCAGAGAAAACTTTTGGATTGGCATCTACCTTTGCAAGTCCTTTATTAAGCCACCCCTCACGAAGTGCAAATGTTTCATGTCCTTTAAGTTTAATCGCCATTTTCTTCTCCTATCTGCCTGCTTAAGTTTCATAAATAATTAACTAGTTTCTTTTTATTGCCAAAACCTTTCTCATATAACATCCTGCCGTGTAATGATTAACGCATTCTGCACATCTTACACATTTATTGTCCAGTATTCTATAATCAAGATTACCTTCTTTGTCCTCTTTTATAACTATGGCATTGTGCTTGCAAATACTTTCGCACGCCCTACATGCCATACACATCTGATATTTTGTAATCTGACATTTAATCTTATCCTCTGCTGTTTTAAGATTCTTTGCCCCATCTATGTTGCTGTCAATTATTGTAACTTTTAAAGTTGTAGAGCCAATTCTGCCCTGCAATTTCAAAACAGGATTGCCGTTCCTTCTTGTTACATAAACTTCACCCAATCGCTTATTGCCCATATCGAAATTTAAATATCCAAAAGGCTTAAACAACTCATACAATTGGTCTGAAATTGGTCTTTGAAGTTCATAATTAAAAGCATTCTCTTCCAGCACACAAGGTTCAAATGATACTGCCGACTTCTTTGCATAATCTACGCCATTTCCCCCCTGTCTTGCTTTCCACTTGCCTTCGTCCACATACACTTCCGGATCAGGTTTTCCAATCTTTGTTGCAAAGTCAACCAAAAGCTGTCTGAATCTTTTGGACTGTTCAGGCATATGAATCTTAGACAAAAACTCTGACCAACCACTGTTATTAGGACAACACCAGCAGCCAACTCTTGCATACCCTAATCTGTATGCATAATTAAAATCAATTTCTGTTGTAAGCATGTAAAGCCACACATCAAAATCCATCCAGTCAATAATCGGTGAAATAGTTATCTGCTTTGTAATTTTAGAGCCTTCTGTTTCACGCTCATACTTGTTTCTGCTTGCTGATTCGTTTCTTCTTATTCCATAGAAAGTTATAATTTTGTTCTTATTTCTAAACATAGTTTTAATCTTTCTCTGGATTGCACCTGTTTTAAAAATAGTACAGCACCATCTCATAACTCTGCTTGGTGGGCCAACCAAAGCACAAAGTTCCTCAAAATCTTTATCTTTGTTTCTTGATGAAACAACAGGAGTCTGTGGATGTTCTTTTTTAAATCGTTCTATGTATTTCATAGTCTCGGGGAATTCTAAAGTTGTGTCACCGAAAATATGAAGAATCTTCGGTTCACTTAAAGCTCTCATAACCAGATCAGATGTGACTGTAGAGTCTTTCCCCCCTGAAAAAGAAACGAACATATCTCTTGCAGTGTAGTCCTTTGTTGAATTCTTAATATAGCCCACTGCCTCTTTTACAATAAATTCATATCGGCTTCTGTTAGCCTTAATGAATCTGTCTTTAAATTCATTAAAATATCTATAATCAATATTTGAAACTTCACTCTCATATTTAATTCTTATTTCTTCCGAATTCTTATCCTTTAAATCCTTAACTGCAAAATCAACCTTATGACCATCAGCGATATATCTGTTACCTGAGCAGTTCCAAACAGACATCTTTTCGTAATATCCCGGCTCCTTATCTGTCATTATTTCTAATAACAACCTTTCCTCAGGAAAAACCGGTCTCATATCCGTTGTTATTCTTCTGCCACTACTTCCACAACACTGACATTCCTTCTGATACAATGGCACCTTGCAGGTTTCGCACCAGTATATGTCTGATTTCGTCAGTTCAGTTCTCTGTCCACACACAGGACAGGTACTGCTTTTAGTTTTAATATTGTCATTTCTGCATATGTAATTTAGCACTTTATCACCTATCTCAAATCTTCCGGTTTTAAATGCAAATAAGAACATAATTCCAAAAATTCTGATGCCGTAAAAGTTACATTCTCGTCAGTTAACTTTTTCTCCCAAATTCCGGTATCCTTAGAAATCTGTGATGTAGATATTTCTTTTTCTTTTATGTATTTAATTAATGCTTTTGAAACGCTGTTATTATTTTTCATTTGTCACCGCCATTCCCGTATTACAAGAAAATAATATTATAATGTCTATTATATTCTCTGAATACAAGAAATGCAATGTGGATTTTTCCCGAATCAAAAGAATTCAAAAGGATTTTTCCTTTTTTCAAGGTGATTTGGTTGACGTTGATTTTTTCTTACTATATTATTTAAAAAGAGGTATTTAAAATGAAGAATAGAAAGATTGCAGAAGTATTAAAAGCTTACCGAAAAATGAATAATTTAAGTGTGAGGGACGTTACTGAATTACTGGAAGAAAAGTCACTTAAGGTAGCTGAAAAAACCGTTTACGGATGGGAAAGCAGTGCCACTCAGCCTGACGCTGACACACTACTTCTACTTTGTGATATTTATAATATTGATAACATTCTTGGCACTTTCGGATATACTGACGAAGAGCCAATTAATCTTACAAAACATGAACATCACTTAATAGAACAATATAGAAAGCACCCTGAAATACAGGATGCAGTAGATAAGCTGTTGGATATTAATTAATAGTTAGTAAGATGAAATTATTTACATTTCAAAGAATTAACAGGGCTTAATGCTAATTAGTTTGTTGAAAAACATTAATTAGCATTGAAGCTCTGTTCTTTTTTTGGGAGATTAAAACAAAAGAGAGCACACCAAAACTGATGTGCTCCCAATTAAAAAGGGTACTTTTTATAGCAATTTATTTACCATTTCAAATCAATTACAAGAGCATCTGCTTTGTTATACTGAAGCAATGTACTCTGATCATTTACATCATCATAACAGAATCCGTAAGCTTTTCCTAAAACTGAATGTTCATGGAAGAAACCTGCATAGAAGTTTGCAACACTATTCTTGTAATACTGACTTGGTGTGTACCATTTGTCAGGTTCTGTTGCAACACCTCTGTTAAATGCTGCACAAAGCTGTGCTTCAATAGCTTTTTCAACACCGTTTCCTCTGTCAAATGCTCCCTTGCCTTCTAACACTTCCTGTGTATTTGGCTTATCAACATAATAAACTGTGCTGTCACCTTCTCTTGTAAATCGCATCTGATTTCCAACTACTCTACCAACGAAGCTTCCTGATTCTGAGCTGAATCTTAAATCTTCATTGGCATATTTGTTCCAGAATTCATTAATATAATTATCAAAATAATTTCCATTATCCTGTCCAACATTAAATGTACTCTTACATGGTGCAATAATTCTATCATCTCTTACAAGTGACTTATATTCATTTGGAACTTCATTCTTGAAAGCTGTGAAGATTTCATCTCTTGTTCCAACATCACCTACTACATTATCGTATCCACCATATAACGAACCACCTATTAAACGTGTAACCATTGGGAAACAGAAATAATCAACACGTGTTGTATTTCCCCAATAATTTTTTCCTTCAATTGTAAATTCAGCAAACTCAAATAATGTGTTAGCATTCACGTCTCCAGGATTGTTAAGATCCGGTCCGGCATAACCTGTAGAACCATTAAACTTAACATATACCGGCTTTCCATAGCTTAAGTACATCCTTCCTGATCTGATAGTTGGAGCATATACATGATCTGATTCTGCAAGTGTATGATAAATATTTGCATATTTTGTTCCGTTTACTTCAACTGTGTTAAGACTCTCTGATGCAGGAATCATATTTCCATCTTTATCCATATAACAAAGCTGATTATTTTCATTATTTCCTAAAATGCACCAGTAAATTTCACTGTCACTATATTTTCCATTAGTCTTATTGTTAAGTTCAATTGCAATTCTGTCATCTCTTAAAGGAACATTTTTCTTAAGCTGTGGCTTAAGTTCTTCAGGACATGTTTCAGGTTCTGTTTCCTTTTCACCTGTTCCTGTAATTGCAACCTGTACCTCAAGCTTTTCAGATTCTCTTGTTCCAACTACTGTTGTAATTGCTATTGTATGTGTTCCTTCTGTATAAACAGGAAGCTTTAATGACTGTGCTGAAATTCCTGTACGTCTTCTTTCTCCATCGACATAAACATTGTAACAATCAATTGTTCCACGTCCCCAAACAATATTAACATATCCTACACTTGCCTGACTTACATCCAAACCAAATGGCTTTTCAATTGAGCTGTCTGTTGTGAAAGCAATTGTTGTTGTTTCCTTTGGTATTGTTGTAGGCTTAGCTGTTGTAGGTTTTACAGTAGTAGGTGCTACTGTTGGTACTTCCGGTGCCTTTGTTGTTGCTGGCTGTCCGCTTTCTGCATATGTATATTTAATTGATGTTATGCTAGAAATCTTATTGTTCTTAACTGAAGCAACGCCAATTGTGTATTCTCCTGAACCCTTTGTAAATACTGCCTTATCTAAATTAACTGAAGAAGCACTAACATTTGTTGCATACACGCCATCAACATATACATTATATGAATCTACATCTGATACCGCCCCCCATGCAAAATAATATGGTAAGTCAGTATTTCCTGCATATACAAGTCCAGCAGGTGCCTGTATACTTTCATCTACATCCTGTCCCGGTG
>ENA-ORNP01003359-ORNP01003359.1-human-gut-metagenome-genome-assembly--contig:-NODE-3359-length-11480-cov-2.678162_pt1 | contig 11480 bp, 9 predicted proteins | sample MGYA00242119_ERZ509030 | MGnify/ENA primary metagenome ERZ509030 (study PRJEB26280, sample SAMEA2338708) | human gut metagenome | biome: human gut; feature: human-associated habitat; material: faeces...
CCTTGGCGAGCTTTGCGACAACGGGAGCCGCACCGGTTCCGGTTCCGCCGCCCATGCCGGCCGTGATAAACAATAGGTTCGTGCCCTCTAAGGCCTCGCGAATCTTTTCGCTTGCTTCCTGAGCGGCCATGGCACCGACTTCGGGTCGTGCTCCGGCCCCGAGACCCGTTTTCCCGAGCGGAATGATGATATCGGCTCGCGAGCGATTTAAGGCCTGCTGATCGGTGTTAGCGGCAATGAACGTGATGCCCCGCGCCTCATTGTCAATCATGTGCTCGACGGCATTTCCGCCGCCGCCGCCCACGCCGATGACTTTGATGACTGCATTAAACATTTCGGGCTGATCATTAATAATCTGCAAAGACATCACATTTCCTTGTTCACGAAACTAACCGGTGCGTTCCGAAGGCGCATTGAACCGTTCGGAATCGACCGAATAAAAACAAACGGCGAACAAACAATCGCGGTTTGCCGTTTCTGTCCCGATCGGGCAGAAGTTTTTGCAATTCTACACAAAAAGACCCGAGACCCTGAGCCTGAAAAGCGCCTCGAAAGTGCACCTTTTGCACCCTTTAAAAAAGAAGGCCCTGGTGCGAATTGACCCACTCAATCGGCTTTTCTCCGTGCTGAACGAAAAAGGCATCGGCCTGCTTGAAATGCCCGCATCCGATAAAGGGAACCGGCAGGCGCCTTGCTGAAAGCGGAGACGGATGATTGGCCTTTAAAATCAACGTCTCGCCGACGGCGTTTTCCCGAATCAGTGCTTCTTTAGCCTGGGCATGAGCCCCCCAGAGCATAAAAACCCGAGGGCGCGGCCTCTTAAGGAGCGCCATTAAAAGAGAATCCGTAAGAGCCTGCCAACCGAAGTTACTGTGGCTTGCCGGTGCTCCGCACTCGACGGTCAGCACCGTATTAAGAAGCAAAACACCCTCGGACACCCAATCTATCAGATCCCCGTTTTCCCGCACAGGATTGGCGTATTCCCCGGCAATTTCTTTAAAGATATTTTTTAGACTCGGGGGCAGCCGCTTTAACGATTGCGGCACGGAAAAGGCCATGCCGACGGCCTGCCCCGGTCCGTGGTACGGATCTTGTCCGAGAATGACAACGCGGGTGTCCTCGGGGGTAATCTCCCGCAACACGCGCAAGGGATCGCTCGGGAAAACCGTCGCCCCGGCGAGCATGCGCTCTTTGAGTTTTTGCGTAAGAGCGTTGCCTGCCGGTGAGGCAAAAAAAGCCGTAAGGGGCTCAGTCCACCCTGTCGGGTACGGACCCCTGACAAAATCAAGACTCTCTAATGCTTCCGGCTCTTTTTCGTGCGTCACACCCGATCCTTTGCGCCGGCAAACCCTTGATGCACACGCGTGCAGACTGGTTGCCGAGGTTTTTTATTTTACGAAGAAAGAGCCGTTTCAAACCCGAGCGTGCGACACTTTCATGCGCCTAATACGTTCAAGTTGCCGTTTGCCGTTGCAAGAAGACGGACCTTTGCTATAATCCGCTTCCTCTTACGGGGTGTAGCGCAGCCCGGTAGCGCGCCTGCTTTGGGAGCAGGATGTCGGGAGTTCGAATCTCTTCACCCCGACCATAGAGGTGGCGTACGTCCCGGAACTGCCCGTAGCTCAGTTGGATAGAGCATCGGCCTTCTAAGCCGAGGGTCGCTGGTTCGAATCCTGCCGGGCAGGCCAAGCGAGACGGGAACAAAAAATTTGATGGTGGGTGTAGCTCAGTTGGTAGAGTCCCGGATTGTGATTCCGGTTGTCGTGGGTTCGAGTCCCATCTCCCACCCCAGTTTCAGCCCTCTCGGAGAGACCTCCGGGAGGGTTTTCTTTCCCGTCAGTCGCTAAAGTCCCCGTAGATAAGTCCGCGCAAAAACCCCATGATGCCGCTACGCGACCGTTCTATCTGATGTTCGCCGATTTCGCGTTGCTTTTGAATCTGAGCCAAAACCCCCATCACGGTGGCGTCTTCCGGGTCGGTTAAAGAAAACCGCGTGGAGCGCACCCGCAAGGGCTCGCCGATGCGCACCGGAAGACCGTAGGTTTTCCGAATCATGGCATCGAACCCGGGCATCTTGGCCATACCGCCTGTGATGACAACACCGGCGGCAGCCCGCCCCAACCAGTTATCCCGCAGTAGGTGGATTCTTGCAATCTGCTCGATGATTTCCTGGGCTCTCGGCTTAATGATGCCGACGATTTCGCGAGCCGTAATTACGCGTTCGGTCCCCGTGGCATCGTGTGTGTAACGAATCTGCGTGAACACGTCATCGGGGCGGTCGTCTAAGTGACCGTACGCCAACTTAATTTCCTCGGCTGCATCGAGCGTGCAGCCGATTCCCGAGGCAATATCTCGAGAAAGGTAACGCCCGCCCATAGGGGCGACGGCCGTGTATTGAATTTGATTGCCCCGATAGCAGGCGATATCGGCCGCGCCGTCCCCGAAATCAATCAAAATCACGCCGAGTTCTTTTTCCGTGGGTGTCAGGCAACTTTCGGCGCTCGCCCACGGTTGCATCACGACATCGTCCAAATCGAGCCCGGCCTTGCGGATGCATTTAGCCAGATTCATGGCAATGCTGTCTGACCCGATTGCCAGGTGCACATGCGCCTTAAGAACCGTTCCTGCCATGCCGACCGGATCGCCGATCATCGTGTCGTCATCGTCAATCGTGTAACCCTTAACTGAGTGCATCACCACCGTATCGGATTCGTGCTTTAACGCCGGGTCAGTATCGGCGTCATGAATCTTCGGATCGAAAACCATCGCAAGCTTTGTCGCTGCAGCCACATCCTCGCGCGTAATCTCATCGCCCGAGAGCACGAGTTTTCCGATTTTGTTGACGCAGTGAAGGTTTTTTCCCGTAAAAGCTGCCGTGACGTGGGTAATCGGGCAACCGGAAGTTTCGCTCGCTTCCTGGACAGCACGCCGAATCGATTCGACGGCGCTTTCGATATCTTGAATGCATCCGTCGACAACCCCCATGGACGGCACCTTGCCGATGCCGATGACGTCGATTTTCTTGGGCACACTGATGTCGGCAACGGCAATTTCGACCTTGCTTGCGCCGATGTCGATTGCGACAACGACATTGTCCGGTTGTATTCCTTCCATCTAGCGGCCCCCTAAAGAATTCTCGTTACTTTCAAACTGCGAATTCGGCCAGCGCGCTGCAAAGGCATGCTCGTAACGCGCATCGATAAATGACGGGCATCCGCGCAGTGTCTCGCAGACCTGTTTGTAGTAATCCAAAACCAATTGCAAGCGCTCGAAAACCGTATCGGAACTCACGGCTCGCCCGAGCTCGATGCGTAGCGCCGTGCCGCGCGGCATCACCAGAGTAACAGTCCAACTGCCTCGATAAGAAACGGCAACGGACTGAACGCGGGCTCGTGCCTTGGCGGCAATGTCTTCAAAACGCTTTAAAAACCGAATCGCTTCCGGAGCATACTCGACGGTATCGGCCAAAATAAGCGGGAGCATCGCCGTTTTACCAGCCTCCTCAACTAGCGGCATAAACACGATGCCTTCCCGGGAAACCAGTCGCCCGTCTTCCCAACGCGCCACAGGGTCTAACCGCGTGACCGTCACACTGATCGAATCGGGCCAAACACGCGCAACCGTTGCGGACTTGACCCACGTCAGGCGTTCGACGGCCTGCTTAATGACGTCCAAGTCCTGTGAGAAAAACCCTCCTGTTAATTCGGCCTGAACGGCGCGACGCACATCGGCCACAGCCCGTGCATCGGACTCTCCTGTGACAACAAGCTCGCGAATCTCGAGCGTCGTGCGGCTGATGCTGACAATCAAAAAGAGCACCCCCGCCAAAACTGCGAGGCTCCCGAGACCGATTGCAAGAAGGCGTCGATTAATCTTCACACGATTTCGCCGATTTCAAAACTACGTTTTCTCGGTCCAGTGCGGCCGCATCGAGAACGCGCAGCACCAGATCTTCGTAACTTAACCCGACGGCACGAGCGGCCATCGGAACGAGTGAATGCGGCGTCATGCCCGGGCTTGTATTCAATTCCAGGAGCACAAACGACCCATCCTCGCGCATCATCACGTCAATGCGCCCCCAGCCGCGTGCACCGAGCACGGCAAAGGCTTTTTCCGAAGCTGCGGCAACCCGGCCTGCCACCTCGGGCGCAAGCTCGGCCGGGCACACGTAGCGCACGGCATCACCCCAGTACTTATTTTTGTAATCGTAGTCGCCTTCGGGCGCCTGAATATCGATAATCGGTAGGGCTTTGCCGTCCAAAATCGGCACCGTTAGCTCCGAGCCGTAAATCCGCTCTTCCACAAGGACGTCCGTGTCGAATTGAAGTGCTTCTTCAAGAGCCTGACGGATCTCCTCAAGCCCGGCGTTCTGTAGGCGCATAACGCCGATCGAAGACCCTTCGCGCGAGGGCTTGACAACAATGTCGCCCCCGAGGGACTTTAAAACGTCAGCGGCTTTTGATGCGCTTGTGACAACCATGCCGCGCGCCACCGGAAGACCGGCAGTAGCCCAAAGCGCCCGTGTCAAGGCTTTGTCGATGGCTACGGCACTGGCTTGGACACCGGCTCCCGTATACGGAATCTGTAAGTATTCCAAAACACCCTGAATCGTTCCGTCTTCACCGAACCGACCGTGAAGCGCAATGTAAGCGCGATCGAACTTTTCCGTGACAAGGCGCCCGAGACCTTCAGCCGGGTCAACGGCCACGGCGTCCACGCCGCGCGAGAGCAACGCTTTTAGAACGCCCGAGCCGCTCATGATGGAAATCTCACGCTCGGAACTGACGCCCCCCATTAAAACGGCCACGCGACCGTATTTTGTTTTGTTATCCGTCATTTGGACTCCTTAACGAGCATCGCCGGAACACGACCGACCGATCCCGCTCCGATGGTTAACACCACATCGCCGTCTCGAACCATCTTATGAACGGCCGCGGGAACATCTTCAATATGCGGGCAGAAAATCAGATTATTTTGTCCGCGAAGCCGCACGGCATGCGCCAAGGCGCGCCCGTCGGCGCCGACAAGAGGCGCCTCGCCTGCCGGATACACATCGGCTAAAACAACGGCATCGGCTTGGCACAACAAATTGACAAAGTCTTCAAAGCAATCGCGCGTGCGGGTGTAACGATGCGGCTGGAACACAACCAAGAGGCGTTTTTCGGGCCAGGCCGTGTGCACGGCGGCAATCGTCGCTTCGATTTCGTGAGGATGGTGGCCGTAGTCGTCAACGAGGGTAAAAGAGCCCGTCGCTTGCCCCTCGGCGTTGCGGATGGGCAATTGCCCGTACTGCGCAAAGCGACGACCGACGCCGGTAAATTCAGATAAGCCCTTGACAATCGCCTTGTCATCCACCCCGACAAGCGTTGCAACGGCAACGGAGGCAAGAGAATTGGTGACATTGTGTAGGCCCGGAAGATTCAACACCACCGGAAGCGGGGCGTGCCCGGGACGCAAAATCGTATAGGCTGTGCGCGTTCCTTCGCTTCGAATATCGATGGCGCGCACTTCGGCCGCTTCCGTAAGGCCGTATCCGATAACGCGCCGCGTCACACGCGGGATAATCGAGCGCACGTTCTCATCGTCCACACACAGCACGGCCACACCGTAAAACGGTAGACGCGAGAGAAACTCGACGAACGCATCCTTAAGTTTATTAAAGTCATGACCGTACGTATCCATGTGATCGTGGTCGATATTGGTCACAACCGACAAAACGGGCGTTAAGTTTAAAAACGACGCATCGGACTCATCGGCTTCGGCCACGAGAAACTCCCCGGCTCCGAGCCGAGCATTAACGCCCGAACTATTTAAGCGCCCGCCGATGACATACGTCGGGTCTAAGCCCCCGGCCGCAAGAAGCGTGGCCGTAAGTGATGTTGTCGTCGTTTTGCCGTGGGCTCCGGCAATCGCAATGCCGCGACGAAGACGCATCAGCTCGGCAAGCATGACGGCACGCGGCACCACGGGAAGTTTGCACGCCTTGGCGGCAACCACTTCCGGATTATCAGGCTTAATGGCAGAGCTGACGACCACGGCATCGGCTCCTTCGATGTTTTCGGGTTTATGTCCGATATAGACCTTAGCCCCGAGCGCCGTTAAGTGATCGGTAACCGAGCTACGCGCAATATCCGACCCGCTTACCACGTAACCCAAGTTAAGAAGTACCTCGGCAATCCCGCACATTCCCGAGCCGCCGATTCCGACAAAATGCAAATGCTTGACAACAAACTTCATAGAAAACTCAAATCCATCGTTCCGTTAATAAGGACGCTCTTTTAAGTCGCTCACATGTTCGATCATATCGGCAACGGCCTGAGCGGCATGCGGGCGGCAAAGATGCCGGGCGTGGCTGGCCATATCCAAAATCTTCTCTCGCTTGAGCGTCATGAGCGTTCCGAAGAGGTGTTCGGGCGTGAACTGCGGCTGTTCGACCATGATGGCGGCGCCGTTTTTCTGCATGTAGCGCGCGTTTCCGAGTTGGTGCGATGTCGTGCCGACCACAAGAGGCACGAGGATACTTGCGGCACCGGCGGCACAAAGTTCAGCGACGCTGGTGGCACCGGCTCGGCAAATCACAAGGTCGCTATCGCGATAGGCAGAGGCCATATCGTCGATAAAGCCCACAACCTGAGCCTTGACTCCGAGTTCCTTGTAGCGCGCCGCAACCGAATCGACCCAGCGCGCACCGCACTGATGGACCACCGTCGGGCGCTTTTCGGGATCGAAAAACGACAAGGCCTTCGGAACCGTTTCATTTAAAACCTGAGCACCGAGACTGCCTCCGAAAACAAGGAGTTTGAAAGGACCCTCTCGCCCTTGCAACCGAACCTCGGGCGCTTCAATCGCTTCAATATCAGCTCGCACGGGGTTACCGGTAATCTTTCCGCGGACACCCGCGAGCGACCGGGCACTTCCGGCAAATCCGCAGGCCACGCCCCAGGCGTCTTTTAAAATCATTTTGGTCGACAAGAGGACATCGGCATCGCAATTCATGAGAACGGGCTTAATGTGATTGACCTTAGCCCCTTCGTTGACGGGAACGGCAATGTAGCCGCCCGTTGTAAAAAACACATCGGGCTTTAATTTACGGACGATGGAGCGACAACGATACCCCGAGAACAAAAGCTTGATGCCGCCCGAGATGAGCCCGCCAAGACCGTGCCCGCGCACGCCCTGAAAATTAAGACCGATAAATTCAATGCCGTCTTTGGCTACAAGAGGGCCTTCCATGCCCTTTTGCGTGCCGATCCACGTCACACGCCACCCGCGTTTTTTCATTTCGCGTGCAACGGCCAGACCCGGCATCACGTGCCCGCCTGTGCCCGCTGCTGCAATCAGTAAGTGTTTGCCTGACAATTTAAACTCTCCCGCCGCGCATCAAAATGCGATTCTCTCGGTCCACGCGTAACAAAAGCGCAACGGCGGCTATTGTAGCGATTAGAGACGAACCGCCGTAACTGACAAAGGGGAGCGTCAGCCCTTTGGTCGGGAACATGCCGGTCGCTACCCCGAGATTAATAATGGCCTGAAAGCCGATCCAGATGCCGACCCCTTCGGCCACAAGCCCCGGGAAGACCCGATCTAACTTAATGGACTGACGACCGATGGCAAAGGCCCGACGCACGAAAAAGTAAAACGCAACGACAACGACCACGACGCCGACAAAGCCGAGTTCTTCCCCGATGACAGCCATAATAAAGTCCGTGTGCGATTCGGGTAGATAGTGAAGTTTTTCAATCGACGCGCCGAGTCCGACCCCGAACCATTCGCCTCGTCCGAACGCAATGAGTGAATGGCTTAATTGATAGCCCTTACCGTAGGCATTACCCCAGACGTCCCAGTACGAAATCATGCGCTCTAAGCGCCAGGGCGAAAGGTAAATCATCGAAAACCCGATGGCGATGGCCAAAATGAGAACGGCGGTAAAAATCTTTCCGTCCAAGCCCCCTAAAAAGAGCACGCCCATGGCAATGGCAATAATCACGGCCGTCGCCCCTAGGTCCGGTTGCACACCGATAAGACCTGAAATCACGGCGATGATGATGAACATCGGTGCCAAGCCCTTAGTCACCGAATGCATGTACTCTTGGCGCTTGACGGTAAAGGCCGCTGCTCCGATCAAGACGGCGAATTTAACAAATTCGGTTACCTGAAAATTCATCGGTCCGAGGGCAATCCAACGCCTCGCTCCGTTCACGGAGCGCCCGATTCCCGGAATCAGCACGATGATTAAAAGAAAAATGGCAACGCCGGCTAAATACGGGGCAATGCGCATCCAAACCCGCATCGGCGTACGGTAGACGGCAAAGCCGGCGATTAAACCGATGGCGATGTTAATGAGTTGCCGAATGAGAAAGTGGTACGGAGCGGTGTGATACTTGGGACTATCGGAAAAGGAAATCGTCGCCGAGTACACCATCAGCACACCTAAGCACAAAAGAAAGGCCGTGACGCACAGAATTCCCAAATCCATACCGTCGGGTCGGACGCGGCGTGAGCTTTTTCCGCCCAAAAGGCGCGTCTGAGCCCCGGTCCAAATCGGGGATTTGTTGGCGGTGTCTTTCTTAAGGCCGAACACGGTTAGTCTGTCTGTTCTCGGGCGGCAATCTCCTTAGCACGCGCAATAAAACGCGCGGAGCGCTCCGCGTAATTTTTAAACATATCCCAGCTCGCGCACGCAGGGCTTAAAAGGACCGCGTCCCCCTCGCGCGCAGCGGCATAGGCCATATCAACGGCTTTTTCAAAATCAAAACCGGCACTGGCAACCGGGACGTTGAGGCCCTCTAACACCGGCGCAATCCGGTCGGCATCGCGCCCGATTAACACCACAAAGCGCGCGTGATCGGCCACGGATTTGGCAATATCGGAAAAGTCCTGTCCCTTGGAGTCGCCCCCTAAAATAAGCGAACACTTTTGGCCCGCGGCGCCGAGCCCCTCTAAGGCCGCACAGGTCGCGCCGACGTTCGTGCCCTTGGAGTCATCGATAAATTCCACACCCGAGGCAGTCTTTAAGACAAACTCCACGCGGTGGGGTTCGCCGGCAAACGTCGTGAGGGTCTCAAGGGCCGCCGAAAGCGGAATTCCCACGGCTTCCGTTAACGCGATGGCCGCAAGAGCATTCATCGCGTTGTGCTGGCCGCGAATCTTAAGCGATGAGGTCGGCATTAAAAGGCGCTTTTGCTCGGGCTCAGGTGACAAAAGAAGGCTGCGGCGGCGATTTGCCGTCTCTTTGACATAGGGAATTTCCGAAAGCCAGGTTAGCCCTGAGTCCTGTGTAAGGCCGTATTGACCGAGGGCAACCGGGTCGGACACGCCGAACGTGCGAATGTCGGCACCTTCGGTTGCTGCACGCATACTCGCTGCATCATCGCGATTTAAAACGCGCACGGTCTTTTCAGAAAAAATGCGCCGTTTGGCCGCTTCGTATTCGGCCATCGAACCGTGCCAATCCACGTGGTCTTGCGTGAGATTTAAAAACGCTGCCGCATCACAATCAAGACTAGTTGTCGTCGCGAGTTGAAAACTCGATAACTCCAGGACCCAAAAATCCGGCAGTTTGCCCTCTTCAAGCAAACGGTCAAGTTCGCAGACCGCATTCGGTCCGATGTTTCCTGCCGTGCAAACCGTGCGATTGGCTTGGCGAACCATCAAGCCCGTAAGCCTTGTTGTCGTCGTCTTGCCGTTAGTGCCCGTTACGGCCACAACCTTCGGCCGGTACCCCTGCGTTTTATTAAGGTGCGCAAGCTCGCGTGCAAAAAGTTCGATTTCTCCGAGCACGTTCATACCCGAGGCGCGGGCTTTAGCCACAAGGGACGAGGCTGCCGAATGCTCGGGCGAAAGGCCCGGACTTAAAACCAGGGCATCGCACCCGTCAAGAAGTTCAAGGGGTAAAGAGCCGCCCGTAAACGGCACATCGGGAAATTCCTGTTTAAATTCTGCCAAAGAAGACGGGCTTTCCCGCGTATCGGCCAGCGCCACAGTCCAGCCGCGCCGCTTTAAAAACCGCACGGAAGCAATCCCCGATGCTCCGCATCCTAAAACCAAAGCCTTGCTCATACTCTTTGCCTTTACCGAATCTTTAATGTCGAAAGCCCGATCAAAACCAAAATAAACGTGATAATCCAAAAGCGCACGACAACTTGCGTTTCCTTCCAGCCCTTAAGTTCAAAGTGATGGTGAATCGGGGCCATGAGGAAGACGCGTTTTCCGTGAGAAAAGCGGAAATACGTCGTTTGAATAATCACCGAAAGCGTCTCGACAACGAAAATGCCGCCCATGACCGCTAAAACGATTTCCTGACGCGTAATGACGGCAACGGTCCCGAGGCACCCGCCTAACGCGAGGGCTCCCACGTCTCCCATAAAGACTTCGGCCGGGTACGTGTTAAACCATAAAAACGCAAGACCCGCACCGGCCAGGGCCGCACAGACCACCACAAGCTCCCCGGCACCCGGGATGTACGGGAAAAAGAGGTACCCCGAAAAGTCCGGACGCCCGACCACATAGGCAAAGATTCCCAACGCCGAGCCGACCATCACACAGGGCAAAATCGCCAGACCGTCCAGCCCGTCCGTCAGATTCACGGCGTTCGACGTTCCGACAATGACAAAATACGTGAGGATGATAAATCCCCAAATTCCGAAGGGAATCGCGACCTCTTTGAAAAAGGGCACCATAAAGTCAAGCTTCGAAAGCTCGTTCATGGAAAAGCCCCCCTGAACCCACTGCGCAAGAGCACTCCAGATATCGGCGTTACTCGGCATCGAGACGGCAAAAGCCAGATACACGGCAGCCGAAAATCCCACCAAGCTTTGCCAAGCGAACTTTTCTTTGGCGCTCATGCCGTTGGGGTCATGGTGGACCACCTTGCGGTAATCATCAAACCACCCGATCAGGCCATAACAAAGCGTCACAAAGAGCACAATCCACACAAAGCGATTCGATAGATCCATCCATAGGAGTGTTGAAATCCCGATACTCACGAGAATCAGCACACCCCCCATCGTCGGCGTTCCGTCTTTGGCTAAATGCGTTTTGGGTCCGCACGAGCGCACGGCCTGCCCGATTCGCATGGCATGCAAGCGCCGAATCACCCAGGGAGCCGCCCCGAATCCGATGGCCATCGCCGTTAAGGCCGCCATCAGGGCGCGCAAACTCAAATAATTAAAAACACCGAAGGCTCTCACAGACTCGGAAAGCCATTGAAACACACTTAAAAGCATCCGTTTAATTTCCTTTCTTCAGGTCGGTTGTCACGGCTCGGACAACTGCATCTAATCCCACGTAGTGACTCGCTTTCACAAGAACTGTGCACGGGGTTTTGATGGCCTCTTGCACCGCACGCGTTAAGTCCTCGCGCTTTAAATAAAAGTGCGCTGCGGCGCCGGCCGCCCCGAGGGCGTCTTTCATGGCCTTACCGGTCAAATAAAGCGCATCGATGCCCTTATCTTTGGCGTAGCGCAACACTTCCTCGTGAA
>ENA-ORNP01003360-ORNP01003360.1-human-gut-metagenome-genome-assembly--contig:-NODE-3360-length-11473-cov-5.498774_pt1 | contig 11473 bp, 8 predicted proteins | sample MGYA00242119_ERZ509030 | MGnify/ENA primary metagenome ERZ509030 (study PRJEB26280, sample SAMEA2338708) | human gut metagenome | biome: human gut; feature: human-associated habitat; material: faeces...
CGCCCACGGCTACCGCGAGGACGGCTATTTCCCCGAGGCGTTCATCAACATGCTGGCGCTGCTGGGCTGGAACCCCGGCACGGAGCAGGAGATCTTCTCGATGCAGGAGCTGATCGACAGCTTCTCGCTGGAGCGCGTTTCGAAATCGGGCGCCCGCTTCCAGCCCGACAAGGCCAAGTGGTTCAACGCCCAGTATATGCACCATAAGAGCGACGCGGAGCTGGCCGCACTGTATCAGCCGATCCTGCGCGAGCACGGCATCGAGGTTTCGGACGAGTTGGCCGGGCGTGCCGCAGGCATTATGAAAGAGCGGGCCACGTTCATCACCGATCTGTGGGATCTGACCTCGTTCTTCTTCGTCGCTCCGACTCAGTACGATGAGAAGCAGGCTAAGAAGTATTGGAAGGGCGATAATCCGGCTATGCTGCGCGAACTGCGCGAGGTGCTGGCCGGCATCGACGATTTTTCGCTCGAAAATACCGAGCGGATCGTGCACGGCTGGATCGAGCAGAAGGGCTATTCGCTGGGACAGGTGATGAACACGCTGCGCCTGGCGCTGGTCGGAGCCGGCAAGGGTCCCGGTATGTACGACGTTACCTCTTTCATCGGGAAGGAGGAGACCCTGCGTCGTATCGACAACCTGCTGCGTAATCTGAAGCCGGGCGAATAGGGATGGAGATCGAACAGCAGATCTGGGGCGCCACTTCGGAGGGCGAGGCCGTTGTGCTCTATACGCTGCGCAATGCCGCAGGTGCCGAAGTGCGGCTTTGCAATGTCGGCGCGGCTGTCGTGTCGATTCTGGTTCCCGATCGTGACGGACATTTGGCGGATGTGGCGCTGGGTTACAAGGATTTCCGCAGTTATTTCGGCGATCCGGCCCTGTGCGGCAAAAGCATCGGCCGCGTGGCCGGTTGCATCGCTTACGGGACGATGCGGATTGACGGCGAAGAATACCGCTTGGATATAAACGGCATGGCCGGGCATCTCAACGGCGGTGTGAAGGGCTTCGCCGGGCGCTTGTGGGAGAGCCGTGTCGAAACCAACCGGGTCGTGATGTCGCTCTCTTCCGACGACGGCGATCAGGGGTATCCCGGTAATTTGCAGGTCGAGGCCGCTTTCGATTTCGACGAAGATAATGCGCTGGAAATAACTTATATCGCTCGAACCGACCGGACGACGCCCGTGAACATGGCCTGCAACCTGCTGCTCAATCTGGGCGGCGAGGGCAGCGGGTCGGTACTCGACCACGAGCTGCGGCTCGATGCTTCGACTGTTTTGGAAGCGGACGATCGTCTGATTCCTACCGGGAAACTGCTCGGTGTTGCCGGTACGCCCGCCGATTTCCGTTCACTGCGCCGCTTGGGTGAGGGCGTCGATTCCGATTTCGACCGGATCCGGATGCTGCGGGGGTACGACCACTTCTTCCCCGTGGACGGTTGGCGGCAGAATATCCTGACCGAAGTCGGCGAATTGCGCGATGCACGTTCGGGACTCCGGGTGGAGATTCTCTCTTCGCAGCCCGGCGTGACGCTCTACACCGGCAATCGCTTGGGCGGCGGATGCCCCGAAACGAAGTCGGGCGGCCGCTACCGGGATTACGAAGGGGTCGCCGTCGTCTGTCAGGGGTATCCCGATGCGGTCAATCGGCCGGAATTTCCTTCTCCGCTGCTTGCGCCTGACGGATTTTATTGCCAGAAGACCGTCTATCGGTTCGGTACTTTCCGGTAGGTGATGACTCTCCCCAGGCTTGCCCTGTCCCGAGGAAGATACCGGATTTTTCAACTGTCGGAGCCGGAAAACGGTCCCGGGTTTTGCCTGGTTCCGGGTTGTAAACGTTTTTTTCGGCAAATATCCGAACAGTCGGTTTTTCGTCGCTGTCCGCCGCATTCGGAGTGAGTTGTTCGAACAAAGCTGTGCGCCATTCCTGGGGTCGAGCCGGGTGGCGTACTCTTTTTGTGATGCGGTGCGATTTTCCGAAATTTAATGTTATCTTTGCGCCCGTATTCTTGAAGGGGTGCCTTACTGTCAGGCTGAGATTATACCCATTGTACCGGATACGGGTAATGCTGAAACCGGGAATCTATAATCGATACGACATACCCCTTTTCTGTTCTTTTAATTCAATTAAAGTTATGAAAAGGATTTTCTTACTGCCGCTTACGGCTGCGGCTGTCTGGTGCGCGATGCCGGTGCACGCGGACGAACCGGTGGAAACGGACTCCATGACTCCGGATTCCATGAAACTGTACGAATTGCAGCAGATCGAGGTGACCGCTACCCGCGTCGATCGCAAAACTCCGGTGGCATATGCCGATATCGGCCGAGAAGCGATTTCTCGCCGGAATTTCGGCAGCGACATGCCGACGTTGTTGCAAATGACTCCGTCGGTGGTCGCCACTTCGGATGCCGGCAACGGCATCGGCGGTACGGCGTTCCGTCTGCGCGGTTCGGATGCTTCGCGCATCAATGTCACAACCAACGGCGTGCCGATGAACGATGCCGAGAGCCACTCGGTCTATTGGTACGATACGCCCGACATGGCTTCTTCGGTCGGAACGATCCAGGTACAGCGCGGTGCCGGAACCTCGACCAACGGTACGGGAGCCTTCGGCGGTTCGGTGAATATGACCACCGCCCCGATGTCGAGCGAATTTTCTGGCGAAGCGTCCCTTTCCTATGGCTCCTACAACACCAACAAACAGTCGTTGCAGATCGGTTCGGGACTCATGGGCGGCCATTGGACCGTCGATGCCCGGCTTTCGCATATCTCCTCGGACGGTTATGTCGATCGGGCCTTCACCAACCTGGAGTCCTACATGTTGCAGGTCGGGTACTACGATGGGGGTACGGCCGTGAAGCTGATCTCCTTCGGCGGTGTGGCCAGAGTCGGACTGGCTTATGACGGCGTGACGAAGGAGCAGCTCGAAACCGACCGGCGCTACAATTCGCAGGGGCTTGTCAAACATGCCGACGGATCGATTTCGTTTTATGATAACCAGACGGATAACTATACCCAGATCAACAATCAGTTGATCGTCAATCATCGCTTCAACGCCCGTTGGACGCTGAATGTCACGGGCCACTACACCTACGGTTCGGGTTATTACAACCAGTATAAGAACGGACAGACGTTGAGCGAGTACGGTATCGCGCCGATCCCTACGGACGATCCGAACGAGCCGATTACCGAAAGCAATCTGATTCGCCGCAAGTCGATGGACAACCATTTCGGCGGCGTGGTGGCATCGGCCAACTATACTCGTGGCCGCGTACAACTGGCCCTGGGCGGTGCGGGCAGCGTATATGACGGCGGCCACTGGGGAAACGTGATGTCGGTCGTCGATGCACCCGGCTTCCCGCGTCACGAATATTATCGTAACGCCTCGACCAAGTACGATGCCAACGTCTTCGCCAAGATCAACTGGGAGGCTGCACGGGGACTGAACCTCTATGCCGACCTGCAGTACCGTTTCATCCGGCATAACATTACGGGCACCAACGACAATTTCAACAGCACCACTTCGGCGCTTCAGGAGTTGGATATTCACCGTACCTATCACTTTTTCAACCCCAAAGCGGGCGTGAACTACACTTTCGCCCGGAATCACAAGGTCTATGTGTCGTTCGCCGTGGCGCAGAAGGAGCCTACGCGCAGCAACTTCACCGATACCAAGAACGGGGAGTATCCCACCTCGGAGCGGCTGTACGACTGGGAGTTCGGCTATCTTTTCCACAACGACCGTTTCGAGGCGGGCGTGAACTTCTACTATATGTCCTACAAGGATCAGCTGGTCGCTACGGGCGAACTCTCGGACACGGGGCAGGAGCTGTCCCGCAATATTCCAGACAGTTACCGCCGGGGCATCGAACTCTCGGCTTCGCTGAACATCGCCCGCTGGTTTTCGCTGGGAGCCAATGCGACCCTGAGCCAGAACCGGATCGAGAACTATACGGAATATGTTTCGGAGTACGACGCCGACTGGAACTACCTGGGCGAAAAGGAGCTGTATCTCGGGACCTCGACCCTTTCCTACTCTCCGTCGGTCATCGCCGGAGTGCTATTGGATTTCCATGTCAAAGGGTTCAGCGCCCTGCTGCATACGCAGTATGTCGGCAAACAATACTTTACCAACGGCCGCAACGATGCGCTGTCGCTCGACGACTACTGTGTCACCAACCTGAACCTGGGGTATGAATTGGCTGCCTCGAAGATCGGAAGCGTGCGTTTCGGCGTGCAGATCAACAATCTTTTCAATACGGAGTATTGTAACAACGGCTACGGTTATTCGTCGATTGTCGGAGGTGTGCGCGAAGATTCGGCCTTCTATTTTCCCCAGGCGATGTTCAACGTGCTGGCCAACGTAACGGTGCGGTTTTAGGCGATGGAACTCAAACTCATCCTGCAGATCGTCGGCTTTACGCTGGGGCTGCTCTATCTGTGGCTCGAATACCGGGCCAACATCTACCTCTGGCTCGTGGGGCTGGTGATGCCCGTCGTGCACGGTACGCTCTACTTCCAGACGGGGCTTTATGCCGATTTCGGCATGAACGTCTATTATTTTCTGGCGAGTGTCTATGGGTGGCTGGTATGGCGCAACGCTCCCAAAACCGAAAAGGGCGGCGGTATTTCCCGTACGCCCGCACGCCGCTGGCCGATGATCGCGGCGGCGTATGCGGCGATCCATCTGTTCATCTACTGGGTGCTCGTGACCTTTACCAACAGCACCGTGCCGTTCTGGGATAGCCTGACCACGTCGCTGAGCATCGTGGGAATGTGGATGCTTTCGCGCAAGTATCTGGAACAGTGGTTTGTATGGTTTGTAGTCAATTTGGTGACGGTCGGGCTCTATTTCTACAAGGAGATCCCGCTCACCGCATTGCTCTACACGATTTACCTGACGATGTCGCTGGCCGGGTATTTCCGCTGGCGTCGGATGATGCGGCGGCAGATGCGGGGCTGATTCGGGAAAGAGGCGAAAGCCGGGTTACTCTTCGGGGAGCCCGGCTTTTTCGATCTGGTTTCGTATTTCCTGCCGCAAGGCTTTGGGGGTGATGCCTGCCGCGACGAGCAGATAGGAGTGGCGGAGTTGCTCGCGGATAAAGGCGTCGGGCAGATCACCATCCGTACGGATGCCGTTCCAGTGGCGTTTGTTGCTGTGGAAAGCGGGAGTGACCAGTTCCGGATAGCGTTCGCGAAGCAGAACGGCCCGATCCGGATCGCACTTTACAGCGATCCATCGGAATTCCACCATATCGGTGTAACAGAACATTTTGCCCCCGATTTTGAAGACCAGGGTCGTTTCGTCGAACGGGGTACACTCTTCTGCCAGCGGCAGGGAGAGGCAATAGCGGCGCAGTTCCAGAATATCCATTTCAGGATGATTTTTTTAGTGTGGGTATATGCAGCAAAGCGGGTGCGGTGTCCGTTCGAAGGTTTTTCGTTCGGTTTTGCATCCGAAGCAAAGATATACATAGTTTTTCCGATTCGGAAAATAATCGTCGAGCTGCATCGGTGAATTTTTGGCAATCTGCGGACAAACCGTTTCCCGCATCCGATATTTTTCGTACCTTTGGCTCTGATAAACCGATTTTGTTATGGAGGTGAACAAGATACAGGAAGAACTTGCCCGTTTGATCGAACTGGTCGATGGCTGGGCGGGTTCGCACGATGTCCCCGGCATCGAGCGGGATTTGGTTTTGGACAAGCTCAAAAAATTGTATGAAGCGATACGGTTTGCGAATTTCGACGAAGGGGATTCCTCCGCTTCCGCGTCCGTCGCTGCGCAGCAGTCCGTCGCCGAAGTTGCGCCGGTGTCCGAAATAAGTATCGACCTGGACGATTTGCTGGCGGAGCCTGTCCGCGACTCCCTGCCGGAGCCGGCTGCGATGCCCGAAGCTTTGGGTGAATCCGCCGGGGTGTCTGCTGCTGTGCCGGAATCTGCGCCCTCCGTGAAGCCGGTTTCGGCATCTGCCGTTACAGAACCTGAGCCGGAACCTGTACTTGTCGTTGCGTCTGCTCCTGTGGCCGAGCCGGATCCGGTGCTTGCCGACGAATCTGCCCCTGAATCCGTGCCTGTATCGGAATCTGCACCTGCAGCGGAGTCTATAGCTGTCGCGGTCGCGGTATCTGTGACGTCCGGTCTTTCGCGGCAGGATGCTTCGATGGAAGGGCAGTCCGACAAAGCGTCGGGAACCGGGCACGATGCTGCGGTTCGGACCGGCCGGGAGGGGCTTGCCGGATCGTCTGCCGGTCAGGTGGTTGCTCCCTCCTCTGAAGCCGATGCCGAATCGAAGCAGAAAGTCGTCGTATCGGACAGTCTGTTCGATCTGGACGATCTGGTGATCCGTCACAGGGAGAAGCGGCGGGTCATCATGTCCCTCTACGAGACGGACGGGCCGCAGGAAGCCGCTGCTTCGAAGATTCCGGTCGGGACCGGGCAGAAGCCGGGGCATGCAGCGGCTCCGCAGCAACAGGCAACCGCTGGAAAGGAGCAGGACGATGCAGCGGCTCCGCAGCTGGAAACACTCCTCGAAAAAATGGATGAACCGAAGAAGTCCGTAACGTCGCAAATGCCGGAGCCACAGTCCGAAACATCGGAATCCGACTCTGTCGCTGCAGAGATTTCGGAGCAAGCGGATAATGCGGCGGATGCCGATGCTTCCGTTGCCGCTTCGCAAAAGACGGTCGTCGCCGAAACGACTTCGGCTAAAACCGATGCCCCGAAATACCCGTTTGCCGCCGAACCGGAGCCGGTGCTGGGCGAGGTGTTGGGCGGTGACGTGCATACGCTGGCCGACACGATCGCCGCGCCGAAGGACATGGCTTCCGAAATCGTGCGCAAGGAGCGGATCACCGACCTGAAGCAGGCGATCGGTATCAACGACAAATTCCTGTTGCTGCGGGACTTGTTCGGCGGCGATACCGAGCGGTACGAACGGACGATCGACCGTCTGAACGAGTTTGACGACCTGGACGACTGCATTATCTATATCTCCGAGAATTACGATTGGAACCCTTCGTCCGACGGAGTGAGGTTCCTGATGGAGTTGCTGGAACGTAAACTCTCCTGACGATGGCTAAGCTCTATATCGTTCCTACGCCGATCGGAAATTTGGACGACATCACGATTCGGGCCGTCAGGGTGCTTTCCGAAGTCGATTTTATTCTGGCTGAAGACACGCGCACCTCGTCGGTGCTGCTCAAGCATCTGGGCATCGAGAAAAAGATGTATGCCCACCACAAGTTCAATGAACATGCGACGGTTGGTCTGGTGGCCGACAACATCGCCCAGGGCCGTTCAGCGGCTCTGATTTCGGATGCGGGCACGCCGGGAATCTCCGACCCGGGATTCCTGCTGGTGCGGGCCTGTCTTGAAGCGGGGATCGAGGTGGAGACGCTGCCCGGAGCTACGGCTTTCGTTCCGGCGCTCGTGCAGAGCGGCTTTCCGTGCGACCGGTTTTGCTTCGAGGGTTTTCTGCCCCAGAAGAAAGGCCGCAACAAGCATTTGCAGAGCCTTGCGTCGGAGCCGCGTACGATGATTTTTTACGAGTCGCCTTTCCGGGTGGTCAAGACCCTCGAACAGTTCGCCGAGGTGTTCGGTCCGGAGCGGATGGCGGCCGTGTCGCGGGAACTGACCAAAAAGTTCGAACAGACCGTGCGGGGAACCCTTGCCGAGGTTGCGGACTATTTCCGGGAACATACGCCCAAAGGAGAGTTCGTGATCGTGGTGGCGGGGCTTCCGAAACCGGGAAAGAATATGGATACAGAATCCGAAGAAGAGTAAATGAGTGATATGGAAAATAGTGAATTGAAAGAGCAGTCCCGTCATTCGTTCCGACTTTGGGCGGAGTTCCGGGCTTTTATGCGGGACCGTTTCAGTCTGGAGGATGACAAGGCCTCGCAGGATGAAGTAGCTGCCAACATCAGCAAGGGTACGGAGTTTCGCGGCGTCAATTTGTGGGTCCTGATTTGCGCTACGATGGTGGCGTCGCTGGGCCTGAATGTCAATTCGGCCGCCGTAATTATCGGCGCCATGTGTATTTCTCCGATCATGGGGCCGATTATGGGTATCGGCTTTTCGCTCGGGATCAACGATTTCGACCTGCTGAAAAAATCCGTCAGGAACTTCGTCCTGATGTTCGTCGTGGCGATTTCGACTTCGACCCTCTTCTTTTTCATCTCCCCGCTGGGGAATGCGAGCAGTGAGTTGCTCGCACGTACCACTCCGACGACTTACGACGTGTTGATCGCCTTTTTCGGCGGTATGGCCGGTATCGTGGCGCAATCGCGCCAGGATCGTAATTCGACCGTTATTCCGGGCGTTGCGATCGCTACGGCGTTGATGCCGCCTCTCTGTACGGCGGGGTTCGGTCTGGCGACGGGACAGTATCGTTTTTTCTTCGGGGCGTTTTACCTGTTTTTCATCAATACGGTTTTTATCGCCCTGGCTACTTATATTTTTACCCGGTTTCTGAAGTACAGGAAGAAGACGTTTCTCAACAAATCCCGTGAGCGTTTCGTGAAGCGGACGATGCTGGCGATTACGCTCGTTACGTTTATTCCCAGCGTATTCATCGGCTTGCATATGGTGCGGGTTTCGATTTTCGAGGTGCAGGCCGATAAGTATATCGCCCAGGTGTTCAATTTCCCGCAGACCCGTGTGATCGAATCCAGCAAGATCTACCGGCGGGGCGGAGAATCGCCCCGTATCGAACTGCTGTTGGTCGGGGAGCCGCTCGGCGAAGATGTGATCGAGAATGCGCGGGGACAGCTCGCAAGCTATGGGCTGCCTCGGACAGAATTGGTGGTGCGACAGGCATCGAACTCGGATAAGGTCGATTTGCAGTCGCTGCAGTCGAGTTATGTGGAGCTGCTGGACGAGAAGAATCGGCAAATCGCCGAGATGAAACAGCGACTGGCTCGCTATCAGGTGACGAATGTCGATATCGGCGATATTTCGCAGGAGGTGGGCGTGATGTCGGATAACGTGGAGTCGATGTCGCTTACCAAAGGGGTGATGTTCGACGTTGCGGGCAAACCGCTGGATACGCTGTTGGTCTGTGTCATTACGCCGAAGGATTTCCAACGCCAGATAGACCGGGAGCAGTTGCGCAAGTGGCTTTCGGTCCGCACGAAGGTCGATAATGTGAAACTGTTCGTAGAACCGAAATCGAATGAGTAAGCCGGAGGTAGAAAGACAGAAAAGCCCGAATCTGGGTTTTTGGGGAAGGATCGGACTGGAAAGCCTCTGGATTTTCTGTAAGTTTTTCTCCATTTTGCCGTATTGGTTTCGCTATTACGTGGTGGAACCGGCCGTTTTCGGTGCGTTGCGCCTGTTGCGTTACCGTTATCGGGTCGTGACGGAGAATTTGCGGAACTCTTTTCCGGAGAAAAGCCTGGAGGAGTTGCATGCTATCCGGAGAGGTTTTTACCGTACTTTGGCGGAGATTTTCGTGGATACCTTCAGTCTGGCCGGACTCACCGACGAGAAATGCCGTCAGGTCGTCGTCGTAAAGGATCTGGAAAAGCAGATGGCTGCGGTCGAGGGCCGGGACTGGATCGCTCTGACGGCTCATTTGGGGTGCTGGGAATACTGTTCGTTCTGGGGGATTATCGTCCCTTCGCAGGTGGTCGTGGCGGTCTATCATCCCCTGCGGAGTCGCGTTTTCGACGAATTGTACAAACGTCTGCGCAGCCATGCGAATATCTGTCCGGTACCGATGGCTGAGTCCCTGCGCTTCTATCTGCGAAATCGGGAGAAGGGAATCGACGGCAAGAATATCGTGATGGGACTGATTGCCGACCAGAATCCGCCGTGCCGTCCCGACAGCCATTGGTTCCGCTTCCTCAATCGGGATACGATCTTTTTCGACGGAGGGGAGAAGCTGGCGCTGCGTTGCGGCCTGCCCGTGTATTGCTGCTGGCTGCGGCGTGTCAAGCCGGGTTATTACGAGATGGATTTCGACCGGATTTACGACGGAGAAGAGGAGGTCGCTCCCCATGAAATAACGGAACGCTATGTGCGGCGCCTGGAGCAGAAGATCCGCGAATACCCCGACCTGTGGATGTGGTCGCACAAGCGGTGGAAACACAAGTCCCCGGCCGATCTGGCCCGCATGGAATGCGAACGAAAACAGAAATAGTGATCCTGAATTGGAACGGTGCCGGGCATTTGCGCCGTTTCCTGCCTTCGGTGCTCGCATCGGTTCCCGAAGGGGTCGGCGTCGTCGTGGCCGACAACGGTTCGACGGACGATTCGCTCGGCGTGCTCGAACGCGAATTTCCCGCTGTGGGGCGAATCGTACTGGACCGTAACTACGGGTTTGCCGGAGGTTATAACCGGGCGTTGGAGTATCTCGATGCGGACTATTTCATTCTGCTCAATTCGGATGTCGAAACGCCTGCCGGATGGGTCGAACCGCTCGTCGAAACGCTCGATCGGGATCGGACCGTGGCTGCCGTAGCGCCCAAGCTGCTGTCGCTCGTCGAGCCTGCACGGTTCGAGTATGCCGGAGCTTCGGGCGGTTTCATCGACTACCTGGGGTATCCTTTCTGCCGAGGTCGTATTTTGCAGTGTGTCGAACGGGACGAAGGGCAGTACGACGATGCCCGCGATGTTTTTTGGGCGAGCGGCGCTGCTTTCTGCTGCCGGGCCGAAGTATTTCGGGCGATGGGCGGTTTCGACGAGGATTTTTTCGCCCACATGGAGGAGATCGACCTCTGCTGGCGGATGCAGCTGGCGGGGTGGCGCGTGCGCGTCGTCCCCCGAAGCAGGGTGTGGCATTTGGGCGGCGGCACGTTGCAGAACGATTCGCCGCGCAAACTCTACCTCAATTACCGCAACAACCTCGCGATGCTCTTCAAGTGCGCGTCGCCCGTGCAGCGTGTCGCGGTGGCTGTGCTGAGGCCCCTTGCGGATGCCGCCGCAGCGCTGGTTTATCTGTTGAAAGGACAATGCGCACAGGCCGGTGCGGTCGCCTGCGCCTACCGCGATTTTCTGGCGCGGCACGGTGAACTCGCTCGCCAGCGCCGTGCCGTACAGCAATCGAAGCGCCGTCGGGCGGCGCATATCTACCACGGTTCGATCATCCTGCGCTACCTGCTGGGGCGACGGGTGTTCGGCGAACGGATGCAAGGCTTATGAAAAAGTTGGTGATTATCCCGACCTACAACGAGCGCGAGAACGTCTCGCGCATGATCTCGAAAGTGATGTCGCTCTTCGGCGGCTACGACCTGCTCATCGTCGACGACGGTTCGCCCGACGGGACGGCCGCCATCGTCCGCGGGCGGCAGGAGGAGTTTCCCGGGCGGGTGCATCTTATCGAGCGCAGCGGGAAATTGGGATTGGGAACGGCCTACATCGCAGGATTCCGGTGGGCATTGGCACACGGTTACGATCTGGTTTACGAGATGGACTGCGACTTTTCGCACAACCCCGACGATCTGGAACGGCTGACGGCGGCTGTGACCGGC
>ENA-ORNP01003368-ORNP01003368.1-human-gut-metagenome-genome-assembly--contig:-NODE-3368-length-11460-cov-7.310478_pt1 | contig 11460 bp, 7 predicted proteins | sample MGYA00242119_ERZ509030 | MGnify/ENA primary metagenome ERZ509030 (study PRJEB26280, sample SAMEA2338708) | human gut metagenome | biome: human gut; feature: human-associated habitat; material: faeces...
TGCCGCAGGCCGGGGCGGCTACGGCGCTGGTCGGCCGCGCCGTGCCGGACGACTACTATACCCTGTGGTACCGTAGCGACCGCTGCAGCGCTGATCTGCGGCACGATTACTATTACAGCGACAGCCTGTTCGACCACGCCGCCACAGAGTACGACGATAAGCTGGCACTGGCCACCTTGGGCATGGCTGCGGCTGCGGACAGCTCGTGGGAGAGCGACCAGTACTATTGGATGACGGGCGAGGTCGGCCGTGCCGACCATATCCGGGATGCCTTTGCAAAGCTGGGCTTTGCCGAGGTGCAGCTGTTCAACTATACCCACAGCCTGAACGATGCCCCGGATACGGCGGCCTGTGCCGTTGCCCGCAAAACACTGGTGCGCGGCGGCAGACAGGTGACCATCATCGGGGCGTTCGTGCGCGGCTCCGGTTATGGAGCCGAGTGGTCCGGCAACCTTCATACAGGCTCCGGCAGCGCCCACACGGGTTTTGTAGCAGCGGCGCGGCAGCTGACTGAAAAAATACGCGGATATGTTCAGGCATCGGCCAAGCGCCAGCCGCTGGGTACCCTGAAGCTCTGGATGGGCGGCTACAGCCGTGCCGGCGGCGTAACGAATTTAGTGGCGGCGCGTCTGCCCGCCGTGCTGCCGCAGCTGGAAAAGAAAAACACCTTCGTCTATACCTTTGCCGCCCCGGCTGCGCTGGCGGCGGCAGACTGCCCCGAGCTGCAGCAGGACTTTGACAACAACCATACGGCAAGCGGCAGTCTGAAAAAGAACTGGGGCACCAGCAACATCTTCAACATCATCTCCAGCGGAGATGTGGTCCCCCGGGTGCTGCCCGCAGAGTGGGGCTTCTACCGCAACGGCAACGACCGTTTTCTGCCCGCTACAGTTGTCCCGGAGGAACTGCAGGCGCTGAACGACCGCAGCGCAGGGATGGAGGGCGCACCGCTGGATTTCGGGCGGCTGGCCGTCACCGAGGAGACCGATGCCGTGCTGCAGTCCATGATGACCCTGTTCGGCAGCCGTCAGACCTATCACGAGGACTACGAGGATGCCATGCGCTGTATACTGCAATGCGTGACCACCCGCTCGGAAGCAGAGGTGACCCGGGGCGTCATTCTGGACGATGCTGCCGTGGTGGCGCAGCTGCGCAGCATGGAGCCCATGCAGCAGTTCCCGCAGGAAAAGGTGGAGCGCTGTGTGCAGGCGGCCTCTGCCCTGAGCCGCCCGCTGCTGGAAAAGCTGGGCAATGCAGTGCCGCTGCAGGCACAGCAGATCGTGATCCCCATGCTGGCAGTCGGTCTGTGCTTTGAATTGGACCCGGAGACGCTGCAGCTGGTGTCAGACTTTGTATTGTCCACCATCACGGTAAAGGGGCAGCTGAGCGGCATCCTGAAAACAGTGCTGTGTCACTTTTTGGAAACCTACATTACCCTGCTGGAATACTATGACCCTGCCGACCACGGCATGGAGCCCTATACCCGGCAGGAAGAGCTATAAGCAAAAGGCCGCTGCGCAGACATCGCGCAGCGGCCTTGGCTTTTTACAGATAAGATCAGAACTTGAACAGGTTCAGCCCGGTAACGGGGTCGTACTGGCGGTCTACTGTGCCGTCCAGAACATCCACCACCATCTCACAGGTGGCGCTGACCACCGCCCGGTTCAGATGTCCGCCGAACACCTCGCCCTTGTCGTTGCCAGCGCTCATGTGCAGGTGGGTGTAGAATGCGCCGTTCATGGTGTTGATGGTGCCGGTCAGGGACACGATCTCAAAACTGCCGCTGAAGGTGTTGGCGTAGTATTTCTTCTCCGCTACATTGTATACGCCCACTGTAAAGCTGTTGGTGGCACCCAGCGCCTGCACGGCGGCAAGGCGGATGTTTTCCTTCAGGGCAAGCTCTTTGACCTGTTCAAGGATCTCTTCGTCCTTGTCGATGCGTACAATGATCTTATTGCCAAAACGTTTGTATTCCATGGAAAAGCATCTCCTTTATGTGGCTTTTTTGTGCGCTGCCCTTTGCCGGGAGCGCGTGCGGATTTATTGATCTTCTGGACCCGATCCAAGTTCTTCCAGCTCTTTTTCGTTTTGGAGATCTTCATTGGTTTTCTCTCCGGTGATAGCACGGTAAGCTTCTTTGATGCCGTTTTTCACTGCCCATTTGATAACGTAATACAGCGCGATCAAAATAAGGATGGCGGTCCCTCCGCTGATGCCTAATTCGTTCCACATGATTCGAGCCTCCAAATTTCAATTTGTTGAACGAAATCGAGTATACCACACCCGCCAAGGAAAGAACACCCCGATAGCGTAAAATTTGCAGGTGGAAACTTGTCGGGGCGGGGACTTGGCAAACCCAACGTGATTGCGCTATAATAGAGCCGTAACAGTTCCACAAAGGTGTGGTAAGGGAGGTGCGGTCATGATCCGGGTGGCAGTCGTAGAGGATGACGCGGAGGTGCAGGGGGTATTGCAGGAGTACATCCGGCGGTATACCCGGCAGTACGGGACAGAATTTGAGGTATCGGTCTTTGCGGACGGGGTGGACATTCTGGAGGATTACCGCGCCGTCTACGATGTTATTTTTCTGGATGTGGAGATGAAGCATCTGGACGGCATGACCACAGCAGAGCGCATCCGGCAGATGGATGCAGACGTCATCCTGATCTTCATCACCAATATGGCGCAGTATGCCATCCGGGGCTACTCGGTGGGAGCGCTGGACTATGTGCTGAAGCCGGTGCCGTATTTTGCATTTTCCGAGCAGCTGAAAAAGGCCGAGAAAAATTTGGCCCGCCGCGCCAGCCACTATCTCATGGTCCCGGTGGAGAGCGGCCTGCGGCGGCTGGACAGCTCCCGGCTGTATTATCTGGAAAGCGAAGGCCACCGGGTGCATTACTACACCGAGGACGGCGATTTTTCGGCACCGGGCACCCTCAAGGCAGTGGAGGAAAAGTTGGCGGGCCGCCCCTTTGCCCGCTGCAACAGCGGCTATCTGGTAAATCTGGCGCAGGTGCAGGCGGTGCAGCAGAACACGGTGCAGGTGGGACCCTATGAGCTGCAGATCAGCCGCCCCAAGCGCAAGGCCTTTCTTGCCGCACTGACCGACTACATCGGAGGCGAGGGCTCATGACCATGCTGCCGAACATCCCCCGCCTGTACACGGCGCTGGCAGAGGTGTTGGCGGTGCTGCTCTACGCCCGCCACCTGCCGCGGAGGTTCCACCGGCAGACCGCGGTCACGGTGGTGTGGGCACTGGTGCTGGGAATCTTTTTGCACAAGACCGGCTATGTGCCGCTGGCGTGGTGGGTGCCCTGTATGCTCTGCGCGGTGCTGCTGCTCTACGGGTACCTGTGGGGCAGCCGGGCGGTCAACTGGCTGGAGGCACTGTACATCACCGCCCGGGCGTTTCTGCTGGCAGAGTTTGCTGCCAGCGCAGAATGGCAGCTGCACTGCTGGCTGTTCCCGCACCGGAGCGGCTTTGACCCGCTGGCGCTGGCGCTGCTGGCGGCGGTCTACGGCGCGGTCTACGGCCTGATGTTCTGGCTGGAGCGCAGCCGTCCGCTGCCCGAAAAGCATCTGGACATCAGCAACAAGGCTGCGCTGGCGGCATTTGTCATGGCGGGCACGGTGTTCGTGGTCAGCAACCTTCTGTTTCTGGGGGAGAGCCCGGCGACCATGAACGTGTTCTGCATCCGCACGCTGGTGGATTTCTGCGGGGTGCTGATCCTGACGCTGCAGCACGAGCAACTGCGGGAGAGCGCGCTGCATCAGGAGCTTTCTGCCATGGACAATGTGCTGCACCGGCAGTATGAACAGTACAAGCGCAGCAAGGAGGGCATCGAGCTCATCAACAGCCGCTACCATGAATTGAAGGTCCAGATCGCTGATATCCGTGCCCAGCGGGACCGCGCCAAGCAGGACGCGGCGCTGGCAAAGATGGAGAACAGCATTCTGCAGTATGAGGCGGAGAACAAGACCGGAAACCCGGTGCTGGACATCCTGCTTACCGCCAAGAGCATGGAATGTCAGGAAAAGCAGATCCGCATGACCAGCGTGGCAGACGGGCATCTGCTGGACCATCTGTCCACCCGGGAGATCTGCACGCTGGTGGGCACCGCGCTGGACAACGCCATTGAAAGCTGTGCCGCCGAGCAGGACCCGGAAAAGCGGCTGATCCGCACGGCGGTGTATGCCCAGAACGGCTTTGTGCTGTTCCGGGTGGAGAACTACTGCCAAAAGCCGGTGGAGCTGGGTGCAGATGGTCTGCCGCTGCGCAGTGCCCACGGCGGTTACGACCTGCGCAGCCTGCGGGCGGCTGCGCAGCAGCACGGCGGCAGCATGACCGTGCACTGGGAGGACGGCTGGTTCACCCTGCGGGTGCTTCTGCCGCAGGCGGGGATTCAACAGACCGAGGGCGGGGAGTGATCCCCGCCCTTTTTGCAATATGCACAAAATCAGGGGCAGTGGAATTGTGAATAAGCACAATAAAAAATGAAACCAATTTGAAACTTTTTTCAAATTATGCATCCCAAACGACAGATTGTGCAAAGAACGGTTCGTTTTGCGGTTTATATGATAAAATGACATCAAGCAAAGGAGTGGACGCACTCCGGAGAACAGCCATGAACCGGGTCGTGTACCCAAAAGAGAAGGAGTTAACAGTTATGGCACAGAAAAAGAAGGACGGTAAGATGATGGGCAAGATCATCAAAACTGCCGTTTCGGGTGTGTTGTGTGTCGCATTGGCGGGCGGTATAGTTGCGGCCAATGTGCTGATCCCGCCCAACGCCAGCAGCGTGCAGAGCATTTTGGGCCTGAAGAGCGGAGGCATCGACAACAGCAAGGCAAAGACCGAAGGCATTAATATGGAATACGGCAAGCCCGGCTTTGACACAGAGGATGCGCTGGTTGAGGATGAGATCGCCCTGAACAAGCAGATTGCAGCAGAGGGCATCGTCCTGCTGAAGAACGATGAAGGCAGAATGCCGTACAGCACGGATACCACCTTCAGTTTTGTCAGCCATTCGGCAGTCAGCTACATCGGCGGCAACAAAGTCGATATGAAAACGGCCTTTGAAGATGCCGGGTTCGGTGTCAACGAGGACCTCTGGAAATTCTATTCCGAAGGCAACGGCAAGGATTACGGTCTGGGCGTTGGTTCCGTTTCCTACGGTGATGACGAGGACTTTTCCATCAACGAATGCCCCTTGTCTGTTATGAAAGCAGAGCCGGGTCTGACCGATTCCATGAAGAATACGGTTCCTGTTTTTGTGTTCAGCCGTGTGGCGGGCGAAGGCCGTGATATGCCCCGCTCCATGTACAACCACACCGATGTGGAAGAGGACAAGACCAAGACTTATCTGGAGCCGGATTCTACGGAACTGGAGATCCTGCAGTATCTGAACGACAACTTTGACGATGTGGTGCTGCTGCTCAACTCCAGTGCAGCGGTCGATCTGAGCTGGGTGGAGGATTATCCCAGCATCCACACGGTCATCTCGGCTCCTGCCATGGGCGACTACGGCCTGTGCTCTCTGGCTGAGATCTTCTCCGGCAAGGTCAATCCTTCCGGCCGCACCGTGGATACCTATGAAGTGGATGCCATGAACAGCCCGGCGGCGCAGAACTTCGGCGACTTTGCCTACTACGATGAGAATGGCAACCTCACCAAGTACAACTACGTCAGCTACAAAGAGGGCATCTATGTTGGCTACCGCTACTACGAGACCCGTTACGAGGATAAAGTCCTCGGTCAGGGCAATGCGGGCGATTACAACTACGACGATGCTGTGATGTACCCCTTCGGCTACGGCCTGTCCTACACCACCTTTGACTGGTCGGATTACAACACCAGCTGGGATGGCGATACCTGCACCGTGACGGTCAAGGTCACCAACACCGGTTCTGTTGCAGGCAAGGACGTTGTGGAAGTCTACGCACAGAGCCCTTACACCGATTATGACAAGGCCAACAAGGTGGAAAAGGCTGCCGTTGAACTGGTCGGTTACGCCAAGACCTCGGAGCTGGCTCCCGGTGCAAGCGAGACCGTGACGGTCACCTTCGACCAGGAACAGCTGAAGTCCTACGACTACGTCAATGCCAAGACCTACATTCTGGACGCAGGTGATTACTATATCACTGCGGCTAAAAACGCACACGAAGCGGTCAACAACATCCTCTCTGCCCCGGGAAAGAGCGTGGCAGACGGTATGACCGCGGATGGCGACACTGCTTTTGTTGAAATCTACACCCCGGCAAACGGCACCGTGGATACCACGACCTACAAGCTTGACACCACGACCGGTGTGGAGATCACCAATCAGCTCGACCATGCAAACGGCGGGCTGCAGTATCTCTCCCGCAGTGACTGGACTGGCACCTGGCCGACCGTTGACGGCGAGGTCAGCGACCAGATCAGCACCTGGGGCAACCCCATCAATGGTACCGATGCCAGCGGCAAGGCTGCATCCTATACCTACCGCAAGACGATCAGCAAGGAGGACCTTGCAAAGCTGGATTCTTTTGATTCCCTGAACCCCACCGACTTCTCCACCCTGACCGATGAGATCGTTTACGGCAAGGACAACGGTCTGGGTCTGATCGATATGCGCGGTCTGGATTACGATGATGAAAAGTGGGACGCACTGCTCGACCAGCTGACCCCCAGCGATTATCAGACCCTGATCACGCAGTCCGGCTATGGCACGGCTGCCATCAAGTCGGTGGATAAGCCCTCCACGACCGACCGCGACACTGCCACCGGCCTGGTCAACTACGGCTTTGATGCAAGCGGCAACCTCTACTTCAAGGGCAACATCACGCACTGCGGCGTGATCGTTCTGGCACAGACCTACAACGATGATCTGGCCACTCACTACGGCGAGAACATTGGCGACGAGTCCTACTATCTGGGCGTTGATGGCTGGTATGCACCTGCTGTCAATATGCACCGCACGGCATTCTCCGGCCGCAACAGCGAGTATTACTCCGAGGATCCGTTCATCGGCGGTCACATTGCTTCCCTCGAGTGTGAGGGTGTCGCCTCCCGCGGTATGTATGTCTTTGTCAAGCATTACGCCATCAACGATCAGGAGGACCACCGCGGCGACCGTGAAGGCCAGTACAGCATTGCGACCTTCCTGAACGAGCAGGCGGCCCGCGAGATCTACCTCAAGCCCTTTGAGATGTGCGTCAAGTCTGATAAGGTCGAGATGAACTATGCAAAGGACAACGGCGACGGCACTTACAGCAATGCCACCACCGAGATCCCGTCCGTCACCGGCATCATGACCTCCTTCAACCGCGTTGGCTATACCTGGGCCGGCGGCAACTACAACATGATCACCGGCCTGCTGCGCAACGAGTGGGGCTTCCACGGCTTTATCATCACCGACAACGCAAACACCGGTGTCTTTATGGACGCTGGCCAGATGATCCAGGCCGGTGCAGACGGCAAGCTGACGAACCTGCCCACCGGCGCACGGTACACCTTTAACAAGGATGACGTTGCAGATTACCACTACGGTCGTGAAGCAATCCATAACATCCTGTACACCATTGCAAACTCCAAGGCAATGAACGGCGGTATGCCGGGCAGCCGTTATCTGGCAAAGGTCGAGCCTTACCAGAAGGTCATCTACGCAGTGGATGGTGTCTGCGGCGGTCTGATCGCAGTTCTGGTCGTTCTGACGATCCTCCGCTTCCGTAAAAAGAAAGAGGACGTAAAAACCGTCTGATCAACACATAGGAACAGAAGGGGCGGCGGGCAAACGCCCGCCCCCTTTTTTTGATTGTCAGGAGAGACCCATGAAACACACAGATATCATCAACAGCCTGGATCTGGAACAAAAATGCGCCCTGCTGAGCGGCGGCACGGTGTTCACCACCCGGGCGCTGCCGGGCAAGGGAATCCCGGCCATTACCCTGTCGGACGGCCCCAACGGCGTGCGCAAGCAGGCGGGCGCGGCTGACCATCTGGGCCTGAACCCCAGTGTGCCTGCCACCTGCTTCCCCACCTCGGCTACCGTTGCCAACAGCTGGGACCCCGCACTGGGCGAGGCTGTGGGCGCAGCCATGGGCGAAGAAGCAGCGGCACAGGGCGTGTCGGTGCTGCTGGGCCCCGGCCTGAACATCAAGCGCAGCCCCCTGTGCGGCCGCAACTTCGAGTATTTCTCGGAGGACCCCTACCTTGCCGGTAAGATGGCTGCGGCCTACGTCCGCGGCATCCAGAAAAACGGCATTGCCGCCTGTCCCAAGCACTTTGCGGTGAACAGTCAGGAGCTGCGCCGCATGGCCTCGGATTCCATCGTGGACGAGCGCACCCTGCGGGAAATTTACCTGACCGGCTTCGAGATGGTGGTCAAGGAAGCGCAGCCTAAGACCATCATGTCCGCCTATAACCTTGTCAACGGCACCTACGCCAACGAGAACACCCACCTGCTCATGGATATCCTGCGCAGGGACTGGGGCTTTGACGGCGCAGTGGTCACCGACTGGGGCGGCAGCAACGACCACGCCCTTGGCGTAAAGAACGGCTCTACGCTGGAAATGCCCGCCCCCGGCGGGGACGCCATCCGGGAGCTGATGAAAGCGGTGCAGACCGGCAAGATCACCGAAGCGGACGTGGACGCCCGGCTGGACGAACTGCTGGAGCTGGTGTTCACCACCAAGGCGGCAGTGGACGCCGCACCCGGCAAGTTCGATGCCGACGCCCACCACGCACTGGCACGCCGGGCTGCTGCCCAGAGCATCGTGCTGCTGAAGAACGAAAACAGCCTGCTGCCCCTTGCAAAAGGGGAAAAGGTGGCGGTCATCGGCGACTTTGCCCAGACGCCCCGTTATCAGGGTGCAGGCTCCAGCGCTGTCAACTCCATCAAGGTGGATTCCTTTCTGGAATGCCTTGCCGAGAGCGGCCTGAACAGCATCGGCTACGCCAAGGGCTTTGACCGGCAGGGCAAGCCCGACGAGGCGCTGAAGGCCGAGGCGGTGCAGCTGGCAAAGAACGCCAATGTGGTGCTGCTGTGCATGGGTCTGGACGAGATCAAAGAGAGCGAGGGCATCGACCGCGCCGACATGAAGCTGGCAGAGAACCAGCTGGAACTGCTGGCGGCTGTGGCGGCGGCAAACCCCAACGTGGTGGTGCTGCTGAGTGCAGGCTCCTCGCTGGAAAGCGGTTGGGTCAAGGACTGCAAGGCGCTGGTCTACGGCTGCCTGGGCGGTCAGGCCGGTGCGGGCGCACTGGTCGAGGTGCTCACCGGCGCACAGAACCCCTGCGGCAAGCTGGCGGAGACTTGGGCGCGCAGCTACGCCGATACCCCCGCAAAGGCGCATTTCGGCGGCGACGGTCCCACTGTGGAGTACCGCGAGGGGCTGTATGTGGGCTACCGCTACTACGACACTGCCGGTGTGCCCACCGCCTTCCCCTTCGGCTACGGCCTGAGCTATACCAGCTTTGCGTACAGTGACCTGAAAGCAGACGAAAAGGGCGTGGCCCTGACTGTCACCAACACCGGCAGCTGTGCAGGTGCCGAGGTGGTGCAGCTTTATGTGGCAAAGCCGGATGCAACGATTTTCCGCCCCGCCAAGGAGCTGAAGGGCTTTACCAAGGTGCAGCTGGAAGCCGGAGAGAGCAAGACCGTCACCATCCCGCTGGACGACAAGGCGTTCCGCTACTGGAACGTCAAGACCGACCGCTGGGAGGTGGAGGGCGGCAGCTATCAGCTGCTGGTGGGCGCTTCCAGCGCCGATATCCGCTTGACTGCCGCTGTCACGGTGGCGGGCACCGGCGCACCCGACCCCTACGCGGGCAAAGACCTTGCCCATTACCGCACCGCACAGGTGCAGAACGTGCCGGACGCGGAGTTTGAAGCGCTGCTGGGCCGTCCCATCCCGGAGAACAAGGTACACATCGACCGCAACATGACGCTGGGCGAGATGGGACACGGACGCAGCCCCATCGGCTGGCTGGCCTGCCGTGCTGGGCACCCTACTGCGCCGCAGCATCAAAAATGGCAAGCCCGACCTGAACATCCTGTTCCAGTACAATATGCCCCTGCGGGCGCTGGCCAAAATGACCAACGGCGCTATCAGCATGGGCATGGTGGACGGCATCGTGATGGAGCTGCGGGGCTTCTGGATCATCGGTCTTGTGCGGGTGATCGTGGAGGCTGTGAAGAACATCGTGCTGAACAGCCGCATGGAAGAGCGCTTGAAAAACAGCTGAAAGGAAGCAGGCTATGAATTTCTGGAATAACTTCGCGGCAAAGCACCCCGCCGCTGCCAAGTGGGTGCGCGAGGGCGGTCTGTTCGTCATCGTGTCCAACCTCATCACCGTGTTCAAGTACCTGCTGCTGCAATTTCTGCCCAAGGCCTTTGCAAGCCTGCCGGTGGTGGATTTCGGCTGGCCGGGCATTGATATCACCCTGTTCGGCGAGACCTTCAAGTGGAACATCCTCGGCTACGACGCCGCCCACGGTGGTCTGCCCTACTTCTGCGCCTACATGATCGCCATGGTCATCGGCGAGTGTATCAATTTCCCCATCCAGCGTAATTTTGTGTTCCGCAGCAAGGGTAATCTGGCAAAGCAGATCGGCTGGTATGTGCTGGCGTTCTGCGTCATCACCTGCATCGTCAACTCCATCAACTGCATCTGGGTGGCGGTGGCAGGTCTGCTGGTGCCGGACTTCATCTACAACATCGGCACTACGGTGCTGAACGGCGGCATCTCCATGGTCATCTTCTTCTTCGTGAATAAGATCATCTTCCCGGAGGGCGAAAAAGCCGCCAAATAACAAGTCATCTCCTTCATTTTCTTCTTTTCATCACAAAGGCTCTCGCCCGCTCTGTGCATACGACAGAACAGGTGGGAGCCTTTGGCTTATGATCATCCTATCGCACAAAAGGCAGGATACCATCGTAATGATGATACCCTGCCTTTGCTCGTTCCGGTCCTCGTCCTGTGACCTCCGCCACAAAAAAATCCCCAGACCGAATGGTCTGGCGGCATCTTTCTTGGTAGACATTCCTACGCGTTGGAAACCGCGCACTAATCAAAGCCCTGCTAGGGCTTTGATTGCCTTCGCTGCGCTCGGCACGTGCTGTTCGAGTCCTGTACCGTCCTGCTTTGACGTGGGTTAGTGGATGACGCAACAAAAAAGCCCCTGACCGAAGTCAGGGACTCTTGTTTTGGTGGAGCATTGTCCACAGCACTCGAACCCAACACCTCTTCACGGGAGATGGTTTTGGAATCGTCCGTGAAGTTGAAATTGAGCACGACCCGGTCGTCAAAGACGTAGACCGAGTTGACAAAGGTATCAATGATCTGCCGCTGGTGCTCCATGTCTCTCATGTCACCCTTGCGGAATTTTTCAAACCAGAACCGCATCCATTCGCGGGTCAGGACGGGCTTTTTCAGCTCTTCTTCCAGAATGCTGGTGTTCAGGGCTTCTTTCCGGGCTT
>ENA-ORNP01003370-ORNP01003370.1-human-gut-metagenome-genome-assembly--contig:-NODE-3370-length-11442-cov-2.923597_pt1 | contig 11442 bp, 9 predicted proteins | sample MGYA00242119_ERZ509030 | MGnify/ENA primary metagenome ERZ509030 (study PRJEB26280, sample SAMEA2338708) | human gut metagenome | biome: human gut; feature: human-associated habitat; material: faeces...
ACCAAGCACAGGCTTTATAAGATCGTTATAAAGCATATCCAGTACCAATTCCATAAAACCGAACCATTTGCGAGGTGCCCCATTCGGGTGCTTACGATACCAACGCGCCATAGGTATGAAACACAAGCAAAGCAACAACGCCGTAATAAAAAGCGCCATCACATTCTTGGTAATCGAAAGGTCGACCGGACGATAAACATTTCCCATTTCGTCCTGAGTTACGACTTTTCCTTTATAATCGCCATCGGTCGCAATATAATAACCGTTATAAGTTTCTCCCCGCATGATACGGTGCGATCCGAACATACTCCAATTACCATCTTTATCGCGTACAATGATAGGCAACGGTATACGATTGCTATGAGAGAAAGGTACTTCCCAGCCGTAATTATCGAGCACGTGTTCGAAAATTACCTTTTTGGCATCAAACGATTTCTCTTCACTCCCTTCGGCGGCATGCATCTGCGGCATACTTATTACAAGCAAAGCGAAAAGCAAGGCGATACGGTGGAACATATATTTTTTCATCTCTTTTTCGTTTTTATCCGTAAGCATCGGCTATTTGAGGCACACAACAACCCTGTTGTTGTTCACATCTACAAATCCGCCTTCTGCTGCGAGCGTTTTTACCTCCCCATTGCTTTCATACTCTATTTCTCCGGCATCGAGTGTCGATAAAAGAGACGCATGGTCTTGCAATACGGTAAACGAACCGACCGTTCCGGGCAAGGTTACGCGAGTAGCTTCGCCGTGGAAAAGAGTTCCGGTTGGAGATATAATCTCGAGTGTCATGGCGCAGACGATTTAACGGATTAATTACCTTGTACTTGTTGTAGCATTTTTTCGCCTTTTGCGATAGCTTCATCGATCGTTCCTACGTTCAAGAAAGCCTGTTCGGGGATATCGTCCGTCTCTCCGTCCATGATCATCTTGAATCCTCGGATCGTATCTTCGATGGAGACCATGACGCCCGGCACGCCGGTGAATTGTTCCGCCACGGAGAACGGCTGTGAAAGGAAACGCTGTACACGGCGAGCGCGGTTGACGGTCAGACGGTCTTCGTCGGAAAGTTCTTCCATACCGAGGATCGAGATGATGTCTTGCAGTTCCTTGTTGCGTTGGAGGATTTGTTTCACACGCTGTGCCGTTTCGTAATGCTCTTTGCCCACAATCAACGGGTCCAGGATGCGCGAAGTGGATTCCAGCGGGTCGACGGCCGGATAGATACCGAGTTCGGTGATCTTACGGCTCAATACCGTGGTAGCATCCAGATGCGTAAAGGTCGTTGCCGGAGCCGGGTCCGTCAGGTCGTCTGCTGGCACATAAACTGCCTGAACGGAAGTGATGGAACCTTTCTTAGTGGAAGTGATGCGTTCCTGCATGGCTCCCATCTCGGTGGCCAGTGTCGGCTGGTAACCGACGGCGGACGGCATACGTCCCAGCAGGGCGGATACTTCCGAACCGGCCTGTGTGAACCGGAAGATATTGTCGATAAAGAAAAGGATGTCTCTTGTTTCCCCCTCTGCCGCTAGGTCACGAAAAGACTCGGCGATCGTCAGTCCTGAAAGGGCTACCGAAGAGCGGGCTCCCGGCGGTTCGTTCATCTGGCCGAAGACCAGTGTCGCCTGCGACTTGGCCAGTTCATCATAATCGATCTTGGACAAATCCCAATGACCTGCCTCCATGCTTTTCTTGAATTCTTCGCCGTAGCGGATGACTCCGGATTGGATCATCTCGCGCAGCAGATCGTTTCCTTCGCGTGTACGTTCACCCACACCAGCAAAGACGGAGAATCCGTTGTTCTTCTTCGCGATGTTGTTGATCAACTCCATGATAAGTACGGTTTTTCCTACACCGGCACCACCGAACAACCCGATTTTGCCCCCTTTTGAATAGGGCTCCAACAGGTCGATTACCTTGATTCCGGTAAACAACACTTCCTGTGTAGTAGACAAATCCTCAAACTTGGGAGGTTCACGATGAATAGGGTATGCACCTTCTTTACTTAACGGCTTCATTCCGTCCACGGCATCGCCCACTACGTTCATCAAACGTCCTTTAATCTGATTGCCCACCGGCATGGTGATGGGATGTCCTGTCGGTATTACTTCCATGCCGCGTTGCAGTCCGTCCGTACTGTCCATGGCTACGGTACGCACCGTGTCCTCACCGATGTGTTGCTGCACTTCGACAACCAGCGTTCTGCCGTCCGGTCGTTTAATGGTCAAAGCGTCGTGAATACTAGGAAGAAGAAGGTCGGTATCGATATCTTTGCCTTCGAAATACACATCGACTACCGGTCCGATTACTTGTGATATATGTCCAACGATTTGTGACATAAGCTTCTGTTTAGTTTTATTTTATAATTTATCTTTGCTATAGAAACAATCTTTTCACCGAATTGTTTAGGTCGGTTATGCACCAACGTGCGTGGCAAAGGTAGAAATTATCTTCAATCATTATTCCCCGACTAACATTTTTTACACTTTAAAACGACATATATCCATTAAAAGGGGAAAAACAGAACAATTTTGATAGAAAGAAGTGAAAGATTATAATTATTCTCCCCGAAGCAATATGTATAAGTAACCGTTTGACACATAGCTCCGGAGAGAAAAACATTAAAAAGTATGCATACTACTCCTTATACATACCTTCTCTGGATAATTGCTTGTCCAGATTAGCAACTCCGAGTGCCACTATTGCAGTCACAACTGCCGTATGCTCCTGATATTCGGGAATATTCTTTGTGTAAAGATCACGTTCGGTATGCCAGATTTCTCCGTAAGAAAAATTATATCCTTTGATATCATCTGTCGTGAAACCATAAGTAGGAACACCCTCTACGGCAAACACACTGGCATCGGTTCCTCCCGTTGAAGTGGGGCGTTTACGGGGTTTGGCAACTTTCACCTCGAACGGAAAATCAGGATTGATATTCTTCACCGGTTTACAGATTTCTACAAAATCATCATACATAGCTTGTGGAACGGAAATACCAATCGGAGGAGTAGGTCCGCCATCCCGGTTGAACAGATTCGCAATCTTTCCCAACTCATTCTGATGTGTGCGGGCATATGCTTTTGCACCTAGCAAACCGAATTCCTCTCCGGCAAAAGCAATGAATAGAATGGTACGTTTGGGCTTCGCTCCCGAAAGGGCGATAAGTCGGGCAGCTTCCATCATAGGACCGATTCCCGTACCGCAGTCAATTCCTCCCGTTGCCACATCAAACGCATCGAGATGACCACTGATTATCACATATTCATCCGGATATTTTGTACCCTTTATGGAAGCTACTACATTATGGTATTTCACCGGGCCAAGCTTGAAATGGTTACGAATATCAAACTCCAACCAAAACTCCCGGCGTTCTTTTGCCATCTGTTCTATAACGGCATACTGATGCTCATCCAATTTAATATCACATACTTCGGGTAAATTATCAAAAGTGGTATTCTTGTCGTTCACCAACGGCCGGTCATAGAGTGCACGCAAGGGTACGGAAGCAGACTGTATGAAACCCAGCACACCGGCTTCGCACATCTCTTTATAGAATAACCCCGGCATACGACGCAAAGGAATCGTCTTGTGATGTGCACCCTTTGTCCAATTCTCCTTCATCAACGAATCATTCATTTGTTCAATCTTCACGTTTTCCGCTTTTATCGCATTGCGAATTGAATCAGCTTTGGCAGAATGATCGACAGGCCAGCCCACATTTTTTCCCGAGACCAACACCCACGCCCCTTTCAACTGATGTCTCATACGTTTCAGCTCAGCTTCCGTTGCGGGTTCTATCAGCACATGGCCACGTTGCAGCCCTTTGGTTCCCGAAGTATAAGAAGGAGTGACAAAATGCAGATTCATCGGTTGGTCGCCCCCGATAAGGCGTCCGAACCATGGACCACGGTTAAAACCTACAGGCAACTCACCGGCTTCTTCCAAATGAGCTTCGATACCCCAACTCCTAAATTCGCGGAGCATCCATTCGGCAGCATTATCATAGGCATCAGAGCCAATGGGACGACCTCCAAAACGATTAGTCAGGACATCCAGCTGATGCATTACACGATTATCGGTCGTTCCTATTTCTATTATTTTCTTCACGGCGGCAGGTTGAGCATATACATTTCCGGCATACAAAGAGGCCACCAAAAAAGACACGGCACAAAGGTTTTTCATCATAACAGTTTCGCTTTATCAATGATTAATGACTGCAAATATAAAACCTTTCATGAAACCTTATCCATTTCAAGCTCTATAAATTTCCATTTCCCCTGAATGATAATGTAATTCGCACCTACATAAAAAGCTATGTCTGCATCACGCAGCCATAACTTTAAAAGAGAGTTTTATGAATTTATATAAAGTAATTGCAATCAAATGAATTCTTCGACCAAATACATCTCATTGAAAAGTGTTTGCGAGTAACCGGCAGCGTTTTTTTGCAATAAATCAAGCAACAAATATTCTCCTCTGCGAACCCAATACACAAACTCACGCCGGGGTTCGTAAGTCTCGGCAAACTCCAGTAACCGCTCCAGTTCAAAATCATTAGAAACAATACCCGCACCACTCAAAGACGCATCGTAAGCATTACAGTCCTGTTCGATGTGTGCAGGAACCATCATAATGGGTTTTCCCAAATACATAGCTTCACAGATGGATTCAAACCCGGCAGTGCTGGCATAGGCTTTACAACCTGCCATCTGACGCAAAAATTCCACATCATCCAACTGATAAAAAGTCAAAGTATCATCTACTTTCTTCACCGGTTCTTCCTCCCATTTATCCCAAAAGAAATGAAGCGGAATATCGGGATGCTTTTTATGCCATTCCATTATGTTCTCACCAAAACCTGAATTGACCATATATCCGTGCACATAATCCCCCTTACAAGACTCATATAATAAAACTTCCCGACGGAGTAATGGAGGAACAACACGAATGTGACACTTATCATCATCTTTCATGACACGAAAAGAAAGAGCCAATCGTTCGCGTGCTCCGATAGCAGTCAACCTGGTAAAGAATTTCAGTAATGCCACATTCAACTTTCCGACACGAGGGAATTCAAAATCTTTATGAAGAAACAAATATTGATGTCCGATACATACCTGAGGCACCGAAGGGCAAAACAATAAGTAAGTGAAACCTGTGAGCAATTCATAAAAATTAATAACCATGTCGGCTTCACTGGCTTCGATACGCTGGGAAATATAACGAATACTGTTCATGTAGACAGGCAGTTTTACCAAATTACAAGCAACACTGCGTATCAAACTCACCCGTTTGTTGGCTGGCGTAGGCGTAAAGTTCGGACTGACAAAACGTTTTACGGGTGCATGAATGCTACGGTTAAAAAATCCCGGCAAACGCCGCGAACTGCTCTTTCCCACCAACACTTCCACAACCTCGTGGCCGTTACGAAGCAAAATCTCTTCCAAAGTGATTGCCTGGGTAAGATGTCCCCTTCCCTCTCCTTGAACAATAAATAAAAATTTCATGAAGCAGCATATATTAAAAGTTTCACATTCATTCCGGTTATCTTTTAAAAACTATGCAAATATCCATGTTGTTCATTACAAGATAATGTCAAGGGAGTTACTATATGGTTAATTTAAACATTGGGAGTGTGTCAAAACTAAACCGGCCTATCCCATCGTCAGCTGTAGAGGCAGGGTTTGCCTGTCCGAAGACACAAAGCAAACTGTTTTCGGGCGAGCGGACCTCGCCCCTGCGAACCAAACGACAGCATTATCCACGTTTTAACACAACCCCAAGTAGTATTAATTATCGATATCAATCACATTAAATTTTAAGTCAAACTTGATTTCCCATCCATTGGAGAGCTTTATTTCATAGTCTTTTTTATCCTTTTCAATCCTCAGGACTTTAGCGTCTGGATAATTGGTTGACACATACTTCTGAATTTGAGCAGGAATCACATTACCCGGAACAGAGCTATATTTACAATTCACTTCTGTCCATGCTCCCCGCTTATCAAATTCCAACTTATCGCCATTCGTAAAAATTACATCATAACTTTTATCAAAGAGATCGGTTTCCATTTTAGCCATAGCTACTTTAGCAGCCGAAAAGTACTGTTTGATGAAAGTTTGAGCCGGTTGCGGTAATTGGTTAACTTGTATAGGCTTGTCATCATCGGCCATAACTACAGTTTGCAACGCGAATAAACACACTAAAAATAAAAATACCTTTTTCATAATCTGATTGTTTTATAAGTTATACATCATTGTCTTTTCTCTGATGCAAAGATTAAAAGAGATTCTGAAAAGAATTTGAAAAGAAGCACAGGAAACGCCTTTTTTACGAACTTTTTTTCATGAATTTAAAAAGTTGACCAAACTTTCCCTCTTAAATTGTTGGCACAAACAACGCTTATCATCGATTTACGACACCAAGTCATAATCTTACCTCAAAACAATGCTCCCCTTCCCGATAATAATAATGTAGATATATACCTTGCATTTTACAAATAGAATCGGCAAGTGCAAGTCCCAAACCGGTAGACCCTTCTTTCTTCTTTCCCTGATAAAAACGTTCAAATATATGACGACTGTCCAGTTCTGCTTCTGTCCCCCGATTGCAAAAAGTGATAGTACATTCCGTAATGATAATCCGAATATAGCCACCCTCTACATTATGAACAAAAGCATTTTTCAACAGGTTGGTAAATAACACCACTGCCAACATTTCATTCATAGTAATGAAAAACGTCCCTTCTTCCTCCACCTGTACTTCGATATGACGATAAGCATATACTTCTTTATAATCAGTGAGATATTGCTTAACCAAGCGATTAACTTCTATCTGAGAGGTCTCCGAGAACTGTCCATTTTCAATCTTGGAAAGCAACAATAAAGTTTTATTCAATTTTGTGATGTGTTCCAAGGTCTGGTGAGTCTTCATCAAGTCTGTCAGTTGAGCTTCGGAAAGAGCCTCATCCTCCATTAACATTTCCACACGATTGAGGCAGATAGAAAGTGGAGTTTGCATCTCGTGAGAAGCATTACCAATAAATTGCTTTTGCTGTTCAAACATCTTTTCGCTACGCTCCGCATAACGAATGGCCGCCTCATTCAACTTTTTAAATTCCGAAACCTGAGTAGGATTATGTAAAGGTTCATTCTTTGTTCCGATTCTATATTTATCCAACCAATTCAACAACACATAAAGCGGACGCATATTTTGATAAACCACCCACACATTTATCAAAATGGTAATAAGCAACATAATAACATACAGAAATATAATCCATCCCGTAATGGCTTCTTTCAAGTCCTCCTTTTCAATAGAAGGTGTTGCAACCGTCAGCTCAAAAAAACGGTCTCCGTCATCTTTAAAGAGCGTAGTCAGGATACGTGCCGGTTCTGTTTCTCCTTTTTCGGGAATATACACCATTGAATCTTTATAGAGTATATTTTCACGACTGACAGCATATTCTTCTGTTACCTCTTTTAAGAAATATTGATTATTGGAAGCTGTATTTCTGGATGGCAATTCTTCGCCTGCCAATGCACGGATAATAATAATTTCCGAGTAGTCTTCAAGTGCATCATCCACCTCGTCGTTAACTTCATCCATGACAGCGATATAAAAAAAGATAGCCCATCCGGTCAGAATAACTGTCAGGGCAAGCGATATACGAACCAGTATGTAATAAATCAGCTTCATCAGTCCATAGTCATTTTATAACCCAACCCATAAACGGCTTTCACCTCAGGAGTCGCACCGGCCTCCTTCAAATGCTTTCTTAAATTCTTTATTTGAGCATAGATAAAATCAAAATTATCTACTTGATCTATGTGATCACCCCAAACAGATTCGGCCATCGTATTCTTATTGACCAAACGTCCCGGACGATTCATGAAATAGACCAGAATATCATACTCTTTACGATTCAAATCCAGTTCCTTACCATCTACCTGTACACGGTATTTATCAGGAAAAACTTCTATGTTTCCATATTTTATGGTAATTTCACCATTCTGCTGATTCCGTCGGATAACACTCTTGATACGTGCATTGAGTTCTGCCAAATGAAAAGGTTTTGGTAAATAATCATCTGCCCCCAACTCCAATCCCAAGACCTTATCTTCCAAAGAATCTTTTGCCGAAATAATAATCACGTTCTCACGTTTACGCATCTCTTTGAGCTGTTCAAGCAACTCCAATCCATTACCATCAGGCAACATTATATCCAGCAAAATGCAATCGTAAGTATAATCCTCTATTTTTTGGATACCTGTCCGAAAATCAGGAGCTACTTCTACTATATAGCGTTCTTTTTCTAATGAACGTTGAACTACTTCACGTAAATTAACATCATCTTCTACTAATAATATCTTCATAACCTTTGATATTTATGACAAGCAAAGAAATAAGATAATTCTGAAATAATACTGAAATAGAGAAAAAATAATTGGGAATGTGGACATTTCTTAAAAAAAGTGTGCCAAGAGCTCGAAATATCCCTCGTATTCCAACGTCATTTCGCTCTTGACACACGGTCACAAACTCTCTCTTTAAACCCTAATTATTCGATTTCCATTTTTGAAAAATCCATCTGTTTCACTTCATTCGGAGTCGGCTCGTCCATCAGTTCAAAAGGAACTGTCACTTCACCGTTAACAGCCGAATTCAATTTTATCTTAACACCTTTCATTCCGGGAAGAGCCTCAATAGAATTAAGGTTAAATGAAACAGCTCCATTTCCATAAAGACCGGTCATATCATCATAGGTATTATAACGCAACTCCAATGTAAGATAACCTTCAGAATCCAAAGCTAAGGGAGTTGTATGTACCAAACTGATGCGATGCTTTTCCTGTGCAGGCAGATTCTGCGTAAAAACAATATTCATATATCCGCCACCTATCCACATATTCCTCTTTTCAATATAAATAGGATCATTCCCCAATTCTGCATCGTTTTCTTCCGTAAGCTCCTCAACATCTTTAGTCAGAATGGAGCGAATACCCTCTATCTTGATAGCGCAATCATATCCTTGAAAATCATCATACAACGGATTGAATACGATAACAACACGCTCTCCATCCTCCGGCGACCAAGGAAAAGCCGATGCAGCAGGCCACAGAGTCCCCCATGTATCACCTGTCAGTGAATAAGTGTGGCTGTCTTTAGCTTCCACAGTAGCCCAATCAACAGCAATATCACCTATTGAATATCCATCACTATCGTCACATGACTGAAACATAAAAGAAGTAGCAGCCAGCATGATTCCACAAAAATGAGCTAACTTTTTCATAATCTCTCTGTTTTTTATATTCTATTCATTAAAGAATGAAAATGATGGATTACTGCATATACCCTTTTACTATTTAACGTATTTTCAGCAAAAGTTATAGATATAAATTTCTTCGTAAACTCAAATATAATCACACAATATTCCCTTTTCCACGAAAATATACGCAAGGTTCCCCTACGGTAAATGAGAATATAGTTCAAATAGAAAGCAACTATCCCTTCACACTCCGATTAATACTTTCTATATAATCCAATATTTCTTTGCGCCCTAGTTTTTTCTCAGAAGAAGACAAGAAATAAGGAGGCAATTCTTCCCACTGTTCACTCAGCTTCTTCAGATATTTGTTCACATTATCTTTTGCCTTCCCTCCCGACAATTTATCTGCTTTAGTAAATATGATAGCGAAAGGGACTTCATTTTCTCCCAACCACTCCATAAATTCCAAATCGATTTTCTGTGGCTCCAAGCGACAATCTATCAGCACAAACAAATTTGTCATTTGCTCGCGCCCCAAAATATAATCTTCTATAATTTTCTGAATTTTATCTACCTGCTTCTTACCTCTCAAAGCAAAGCCATACCCCGGTAAATCCACCAAATACCATTCGTTATTCACTAAAAAATGATTAATAAGCAACGTTTTTCCCGGAGTGGATGAAGTCATTGCCAGCTTAGGACGTTTGGTCAGCATATTTATCAAACTGGACTTGCCCACATTGGAACGGCCTATAAAAGCATATTCCGGCAAATTACCTTGCGGACACTTATCTACCTTTGTATTACTTATTACAAATTCAGCACTGAGTATTTCCATATATTTTTTTATTTTTAATACTTAAACAAGTTAACCCCATAAAAGTTAAGAATCCATTGAACATCAGCATCTCGTAGCCAAACTGATAACCGGTGTAATTAAACACCACCCTGTCTATGGCATAGCACACCAGCGGAGATGCTATCGCCACATAAGGCACAAAGCGGTCACGCGGGTGCAACTTGGTGAACAGTCCGAACACAAACAGCCCCAGCAACGGTCCGTAAGTATAGGAGGCTATAACATATATCGCATCTATCACACTCTTATTATTCACCACTTTAAATAGCAGAATGAACCCAATAAAAATTGCCGAAATGCAGAAATGAACTATCTTCCTGCGTTTTTCCGCTTCTTGTTCGGGCAAATGACTGATACCCATAATATCGATGCAAAAGCTAGTGGTCAGAGCAGTCAATGCAGAATCGGCACTCGAAAAGGCTGCCGCGATAATCCCGATTGTAAAGAAAATCAACACTGCATATCCTAAATGCCCCTCTGCCGCAAACAGAGGAAGAATATCATCGCCTCCCGCCGGCAATGCCATCCCTGTCCGACTTGCCAGCAACAGCAACAAAACTCCCAAAGACAGAAACAGGAAATTGACCGGGACAAAAGAAATGCCGTAGCAATACATATTCTTTTGTGCTTCACGCAAGTTCTTGCATGACAAGTTTTTCTGCATCATATCCTGATCAAGTCCTGTCATTACAATCGTGATAAAGATGCCGCTGAAAAACTGCTTATAAAAGTTCTGTTTGGAATGCCAGTTATCGAAAACGAAAATGCGACTATGTTCATTGTCCTTCACGGTCTGCACCACTCCCGAAAAATCGAGTTCGAGTTGTCCCGCCACATTATATATTATAAGTCCCAATGCCAGCAAAAGGCACAAGGTCTGCAAGCTGTCGGTCCACACAATCGTGCGAATGCCGCTTCTGCGCGTGTACAGCCAAATCAGCAATACAATCCCTATCACCGTCACGACAAACGGAACCTCGAATACATCGAACACATAATGCTGAAGTATCAGACAGACCAGATAAAGACGCGCTGCCGCCCCTATAATCTTTGAAAGAAGAAAAAAAGAAGCTCCCGTTTTATAGGAACATCTCCCTATCCTATCATCCAAATAGGAATAAATGGAGGTGAGATTCAGTTTATAGTAAAGCGGCAGCAACACATGGGCTATAATAAGATAGCCTACAAAAAAGCCCATACAAGTCTGCATATAAGTCATATCGATGCTACGCACCATGCCCGGAACAGAGACAAAAGTAACTCCCGACAACGAAGCTCCAATCATGCCGAAAGAAACAACATACCAGGGAGA
>ENA-ORNP01003372-ORNP01003372.1-human-gut-metagenome-genome-assembly--contig:-NODE-3372-length-11439-cov-9.740689_pt1 | contig 11439 bp, 15 predicted proteins | sample MGYA00242119_ERZ509030 | MGnify/ENA primary metagenome ERZ509030 (study PRJEB26280, sample SAMEA2338708) | human gut metagenome | biome: human gut; feature: human-associated habitat; material: faeces...
GCTTGTAGCTTGATGCTGGCAAGCAGATTCGCAACCGTCTTGGAAAGATTGGCGGTCAGCACGCCGGAGATTTCCTCCAGAATGAGATTCCCAATCTGCCCTTCATCCTCAATCAGCCCGTCCACGGTGAACAGCCGCCCACGCACACATTTCATGGGGTGCTTGTCCAAGAATTGCTGGCAGAACATCACTTCATTGATGTGTCTGCCGTCGTACCAGTCAGGCCACGTCTGCGGTGTCATATCCATCTTCCAATTCCTCCTTGTGAATTTTCTCTAACCTCCGTCGCAGCCTGTCCAGCTTTCCGTCGCCGAACAGGATCCGGCAGGGGTTGTAGAACTCAAAGTTTTCCATACCGTTTCTCACACCCTGTAAATGTCAGATGCCGCTGCCTGATCCATCACCACCCGGGCAATGGGGCTGCGCTTGATATTGGTAACCGGGAATTCGTTGGAAATGGGGGTCTCCATGAACTTCTTCACAATGGGGGCCTTATGGGCTCCGTTCAGGATCACTACCAGATCCTTTGCTTCAAAGATGTTTTTATAGCCCAGCGTCAGGCCCCGGGTCAGGGTCACGGGAGTGCCGTTTTCAAAGTACTTGGAGGATACCTCCCGGGTCTTGTTGGCAAGGGTCGCCACATGCGCACCCAGCGTCAGATCTACGCCAGGCTCGTTCAGCGCCACATGGCCGTTCATGCCCACGCCCAGAATCATGTAGTCAATTTTCCCGTTGTCGTCAATGTATTTTTCGATTTCCCGGCATTCCTTCTCCGGATCGGCGGGATTAGAGTTGAACATCCGCATCCGGCTGCGGTCCAGATTGATGCCATTAAAGAAGGTAGTATCCAGAATCCATCTGGCACTGCCTTCATAGGCCGGGTAATCACACCATTCGTCCAGTCCGACGATCCGTGTTTTGCTGAAATCCACTTCCCCGGCCCTGTACATTTCAATCAGCCGCTCATAGACGCAGATTGCCGACTGCCCCGCGGCGAGACAGAGCAGTGCGTCGGGCTTCTTCTTCAAAAGCGCCGCGATTCTCCGGGCCTCGGCATCGCCCAACTCTTTGGTATCCTTATAAATCTCAAGAAACATACATATTCTCCTTTTTTGCGAATCGGGAGGAGTTCCGCTGACGGAGCTCCTCACCGATGGATGAAATTGGTTTATCCCAGAATGCCCAACACAGACAGCACGGTGCCGAGGACAAAGAGAATGAGGATCAGCACAATGGGGCTGCACTTTTTCTTCGTCATGAGCCAGTAGCACAGACCCACCAGTCCCAGAGGCAGCAGATTCGGCAGGATATTATCCAGAATCGCCTGCACTACGGTGTCGTCCGCACCGCCGGAGCCCGCAATGACCAGCGGAGTGCTGACGGCAACATAGGTTGCGGACAGGCCGCCGATGACCATCAGACCGATCTGAGTCAAAGCTTCCACCAGGCGTCCCATAACCGAGTCCGACATGACGGACAGAGAGTTGATACCCAGCTTATAGCCCCGGTTGATCAGGAACCAGGAAATGATCAGAGAAGCGGCGACCCAGGTGACCAGATAGAAAACGGGTCCAAAGAGGTTTCCCTGGAAGGCAAAGGTCATGGCAATGCTCATGAGCACAACTTCGATCAGAGAGTTCATGACGGAGTCGCCGATACCTGCCAGAGGTCCCATCATACTGGATTTCAGGTTTGTGATTGCCTCATCGGGAATGTCCTTGCCCATGGCCTTTTCTTCTTCCATGGCAATGACCATGCCGTTGATCAGGCACCCGGCAGTAGGCTGGGTGTTGAAAAATTCCATATGACTGGACAGTCTCTCGGAAAATTTTTCATTGTCATCGGGGTACAGCTTTTTCAGAATGGGTGCCATGGAAACGGCGTAGTCAATGTTCTGCATACGCTCCCAGTTATTGCTCAGGCAGCAGATGCTCAGCCAGGTGAGCCAGTTTTTCCGCAGATCCTTTTTGGTAATGATGGAGTTTTCCTTAATCGACATAGCTTCATCCTCCTTACTCAAGGGGCGCAAGGTCATCCGTTCCGGCGGAAGGACCGTTGTGCGCTTTCGTCTGGTCAATGATCACAGCCAGGCAGATGGCAAGAATGGTGAGGGTAACCGCGGAAATTCCGAACACGGAGTATGCCAGGAAACCGATCAGGAAGAAGCACCAGTGAGATTTCTTCTTCAGCATGACCTTCAGCAGCAGTGCCATACCTACGGCAGGAAGCATACCGCCCACAACCCCCATGGCGTTATTCAGCCAATCGGGCATCAGGCCCTCCACCACGGAGCTGTACTGGGATCCGTAGTAAACGATCAGGAACGTGGGGATTGCCCGGATCACGTTGAACACCACCAGCGGGATTCCGATTCCCACCAGCCACATCTTTTTGACCTGTCCCTTTGCGGCGTACTCGTCGCACTTATGGGAAAAGAACACGCAGACCGCGTTCTGCATGGTAAAGAGCATGGAGCCGAACAAGCCAATGGGAATGGACAGTGCCAGCGCCATGGCCGGATCATTACTGCCCGCCATGGAAAGCGCCGTGGCGATGTAACCGGCCATGGTTACATCCGTGGACATTACGTTGCCGACTGCCTGAGAGCTCATGTACACTGCGTTCAGGCTGGCGCCGATCATCATGCCGGTCTTTACGTTGCCGAGAATCAGGCCCGTAATCGTACCCGCAATCAGGGGACGACCCAGACCGAAGTAACCGCCAATATCGCCAAGCAGAGGGAACATCAGATTGGAGATGATGCAAAACAGCGTGATCAGCAGTGCCTGTAAAACTGTAATACTCATATTTCCTCCTTACTTTTCTTTTTTCTACGTTCTCACGTTATTTCAGTCCGCCCGCGAAGCACACGCAGGGCCCGTGCACGCACTTCCAGAGCGGACAGAAAATCAGTAGAATTCCACCGCTATCGGGCTTTATTTCTTCCGTACATCCCGATAGAGCGTTTTCGGTTCGTTCGGCAGCAGCTGGAACGCAATTTCCGTGCCGTGCTCCGTCAGCTCATCCGCTGCCGCAAGCTCCTTCTCGGTAAAATAGGTATTTTTTCCCATCTGGACTGCGCCTGCCTTGGAGGAGCAGGGGCCAACGATGATGGAAGGGATCGAAAGTCCCCTGCGCTGCATCCGGCAGGCTGTCTCAATGGTTTTGAAGATCACAAAAGTCCTGGCGGCAGGCTGTGCCGCATCCTTTGCAATCAGATTCATTGCCTTCTCCTCATCGCAGATCACGAGATCGATCCCGGCAGGCTTTGCCAGCTTCAGGATCTGAACATTGATGGGATCCCTGACTACATTGCTGTCAATGATCATCACCCGGTTCACACCATACGTGGAGATCCACTGGGTTTGAACCTGTCCATGAATCAGGCGGTCGTCCGCACGAAACGCTTTAATCATTTTGCTCCTCCTCCGGAATAATTTTGGGAATCAGGCGAATACTGACGTCCTTCCCGATGGAGGCAATGTCCTCCGCCAGTTCATGCAGATCATCCCCGTCATATTGCAGCATCTGAATCACCATGGCAAGATTAAAACCGGTCAGACACACATACTCCGTGTCCCGGAAGGCGGAAAGCAGCGTCATAAAAGGACTGCCGCCAAACAGATCCGCCATAATCAGCACCGGTTCCCCACGGAGGTTTTCCGCCAGTGCCGCCGCTTCTGTACCAAAGCGGTCGATTCCGTCGCCGTCATCCTGTACGGACAGCAGGTTCATCCGATCTGTGTCCTCTCCGCAGATCATTTTTGCGGAGTTCAGTGCCTCCCGGGCATAGTTTCCGTGACTGGCGAGTACATAGTGGATCATGAGTTTTTCCTCCTTCTTTTACCACGCCCATGGATTGTGCGAAGCAGATTGATCGTTACCAGCACGTCCAGCGTCAGGCAGATAGCCGCCAGTGCCAGATAGCACCAGAAGCTCTGCAGATCACCGGAGGTGTGATATGTCACGGCGAGATACAGGCTGATCCCCAGAAACAGGAGACTTGCCAGATACCCGCAGACGATCCGCGTTCCCATATTCATGGACATGGCTTCCATTCTGCGCTTCTGTGCCTGCGACAGCTGCACGCTTTCCCCTCCCATGGTGTACCTCCTTTGTGTTGTTTCATTGTTGCGATTCAACATTATTATTTGTGGAATCGCAATCTCTATGTGCTATATATAACACAATATTGGAAAATTGTAAATAGTATTTTCATATATTCCCCAAATTTTTATTGATTTTTTGTGTGTTCGCGCATTGTTTTTGAGGCATTGTTTCATTTCGCAACAAGTAAACAGGTTTACGCAGCCGTTTCTCCCCTCCCATACCGCATGGGTGTAATTCATGTTCCTCATGAAGCAGTTGTGTAAGCAGAATACGATCCTGTTCATAGCGGTTGAGCTTCCCTTGCCGTGATTTCCACTTGTAATATCCAGAACGGTTGATTCCCATAATCTTACACAGAAAGTCTACTGGATACTTTACTTTGAGTTCTTCGAGAACTTCGTAGTCTTTCCGCTGCCAGTAACGTATTCCCTGTTTGCACTAGCTCCTTCCACCCAATACCCTTTTTTTAACCGGGCTATTTCTACTTCCTGCTTTGCCACCAGCAGCCGCAGACGTTCCACCTCTGACAGCGACTTCTTCATTATTTGTAGAACTTTGCGTACCACTCAGCGAACTTCCGCAAACCCTCGCGCAAACTGGTAGAGGGCTTATATCCGAAATCACGCTCCAACGCACTGGTATCTGCATAGGTCACAGGTACATCACCCGGCTGCATCGGAACCAGCTCTTTGTGTGCCTCGAAGTCATAATCTTCCGGCAGAACCTTTGCACGAACCAGCTCCTCGCTCAGAATCTGCACGAAGTCCAGTAGGTTCTCAGGGTTCTGATTACCGATGTTGTAAACTGCATACGGCGGAATCGGTAGACCATCTTCACCGTTCCATGGACGGTAACAACAACTCTTTTCCCAAACATCTTCGGCAGCCATGCAAAGAATGCCGGCCCTTCGGCATGGATGTGCACCACATCGTATTTTCCAAATGCACTATAAAGTGCCGCAAATGCGGAGGAGCTGACTGCAGCAAGTCCCCCTGATGTCAAGATAGGGACAAAACATTTCTCAAAAAAAGCAAAAAAATAAGCCCCACAAGGCTTTTCTGACAATTCTTTGAATCATCAGGGCCTTGTAGGGCTATCCGTTATCTTATGCTATTTTATTTTCACACTGCCTGTAATGGGGTGTTCTCCATTGTTTCCTTAAACTGCTCAACTGTCATCTTTGCTTTTGCCGCAGCACGCTCCAGCGGTAAATCACCCTCTCGAACAAGCTGAACCAGCATCCGAATCTCGCCAATTCCGATGCCTTCGATTCTGCCTTCCTGACGGCCTTCTTCACGGCCTTCGGCTCTTACGCCTTGACTAAGATTGCACACTTCAAGCACCTCTCTTTCCAGTTCTTCGCTCATTGCAACGCCAAACTCTTCTTCCAGAATCTTCTTTTTCTCCGAACCTGATCTTGTGGAAGATAACAGCACTTCCATAAATTTCAGGATTCCCTTATGATTCTCCGTCCCTGGCTTGCCTAAACAAATCATTACGACACTCATCAAATCGTAGTTTTCGGTTTCTTCCTGCGCTTCTCCAATCAACTGTTCGGGTTTGATGGAGTACCGGGTAAGCGTATTTTCAAAACCATCTGACGGCTGAGTACAAATCCAGATGGAGTAGACCTTACGAATCTTCCCATATTCAGATTTTGTAAAAATCGGACCGTGCTGTGCAGAAATCATTCTGCTACAATAATAGATTGCCCGTTTCGTCAATGGGTATCCCGGCTTGAATTTTGTCTGTGCTTCCACATTGATAATCAGACGAATGACTTCTTCCTGTTCTGTGCTGTCCGCAGATTTCGGTGCGATTGCGTCAAAGCGAACATCGTAGAACAATGTTCCCTCGGTCAGCGTAGAGTCCTCGTTGTTACTACCCTTGATTACATCTGTTGACTTTTTGGGTCTGTTCGTATCATCGACATGAACACCAACAGAGCCAACCTCCGGGGTTCCCTCGATGTATTTCTCAACAATATCATCTACGGTGCAATCGCTGTATTCATTCACACAGCCTTTCATGATCTGTGCCAGAATCTGTTTGTTTGCCAACAGCTTTTTCGCTGTTCTGTCATACCTCGAATCATACTCTGTCTGATCTATCGTGTGGGCAAGCTGATTTTCCACCGTGCCTTGTTTTTCCATCGGCATTCACTTCCTCGCAGTAGATTCAACAAGAGCGTAAACTCTCCTATCGTACTTCCATCTTACCATAATTCACCGCCCATATCAAGCAACCAACTGTAAACTTTCCTTGCACGGAGTTGTCCATATTATTGCATTCTTCGCCACTGTTATATCATAGGCAACTAATTATTTCAGAACCCACTAATGTGAGATTCACATTTCAGTCAGTACTCTCCCGTTTTCTATCTGCATCGCATCCGTTATCTTAAACGAAACAAGTCGCTGCTGTGGAAAAGCTCTTCCGATCAGCCGATAGGACATTTTCTTGTCCCACCCAGAATCCCCGTAAATCATGCGAACCAATGCCATACACTTGATTTCGCCGCTATTAGATTCGTCTGGTTTTCCCACACGATGCGCTCCTGATTCTTCTGCTCCACACGCCTGTACAGCTATCTGTTTCATTTTGCGATTATACAGAAACCGATAGTGTGACGGCCATTCTAACGCTTCCAGCGTTTTTCTGAAGACCGTGATTCGTCCCTCTTCCTCGCAGAAACTCATGCCAAGTCCTGCCTGTTGCTCCGTTTTCTGTTCTGTTTTTTGCATATTGCTCACCTCCCACAAATGGACAGACCCTCCCCTTGTACAACCTGTCAATTAGTCCTTTCCAGCTTCAGGAGCAATCTTTCCTGTCAGAATCCCCATTGACACATACCCATCCATTTGCTTGACTTCAGATTCTTTCCGGTGTTCTTCCACAGGCACACCAAAAGTTCCCACAATATCATCCAGGTAAAATCCCTTTCGGCTGTTCACAGGTTTTGTTGACGCAGCATTATCCTGCGAATCGACTGCGTTCTTTTTTCTCTGTCCTTCATGAAAAATTTCTGGCACAAGCAGATCAAAAACATACAGAGTTTCACCCTCAAAGGTAATCCTGTACCCCAGCATTTTATATCGGCACTCGCTGTCCCATCCCATTTTCTGATAAACTAAAGTCGCAAATGGCTTGCAGGACATCTTCCGGCTTTTGCGCTTATCCGGTTTTGCCACGCACCAACGCAGAGCGTCCTTGTCATTTTCATCACACCCACGAACAACGATACGCTTCAAATCATTGTTGAACATGACATGAACGTAGACCACATCCTCCAGCCCTGTGATACAGGCTGTATTGAATGTGATACTATCTTTACGAATCACGATTGCCGGGTCACGCAGATGGGCAAACAATTCCTTTCGCACGACCTGGTAGCCATCATACGAAAAGGCACTTTCCAGTTCTTCCGCCCGTGCGTCTCTATCATCCTGCACAATCTGCTTCTCTGGCGGCATGATTGTTGTGTTTTCTTCATTCATCTATAATCAGTCCATCCTTCCATTATCTTCTCCGCTTCACGGAGCAACTCATTTAGACTTTCTGCCGTAAATATGTTCATTTCCTCTATCTCCGTCGCAGGACGAAATACATCCCAGTTTCCGGCATAATGCTCCTGCCGTAAGATACCCACCTGTGCTATACTTGTAATCGGCTGTCCAAATGTTCCAGCCCACTCTGGTGGAAAAATGTAAATCTTCTTTTTGACCGTTTCGCCCTCATCTTCTTCGGTGTTTTCCTTTGGAGGCAGAACGATTTCTTCCACCTTAATCATTTCAGGCTCATCAAATGCGAACAGCATCATTTTGTTATCGCCCTGCTCCAAAAACTGGCCACGGAACCGATAACGCAAATCCTCATCCCATTCCATAATGTCAAATAAAGTCTTTGCAAGTCCACGACAGCCCAAAGTGCTTGCACACCAACGTCCCTCTTTCAGTCTGCCCCAACGGATCGCGTTTGGATTATTCTTGTCACAGGGGCGAATGGCAATGCAGCGTTCAACAGAATTTAGCAGCAGCTCCACATATTCAACATTTTCAAACTTTTTCAAGCAAGCGGTGTTAAAGCGCAATCGTCCATTAGAAATCGTCATAGCCGGATTCTGCATAGTAGAAAAATACTGTACCCTGACTATTTCATAGCCCGTCAGATCAAGACGCTTTTTCACATCCGCAGTAACAGTGACATCCGGTTCTTTCATCACGCTTTCAGAGGCTTCCCTGTATTCTTCTGCCGAAAAACCTGTCCAATCCTTATCAAAAGGCACATATCCTCGCAAAATCCCATCTTCAACCACGCTCAACACGGGCAAGGGTCTGTCTTTCTTTGAATAATTGCGGGATGCCCGCAGATGATTGGCTGCATTAAAAACTTCTCTGGAAACAATGGCTTCATGGTGATTCTTCTGCCTGTACTGTGTCCGATCATTGTTGTTTTTCTTTGATTTATGCGTCAAAAAGTTCGGTGTAAAGGTCTTTCTTGCCAGTACATCACCACAATGGCGCTCATTTGCCAGAACACCTGCAAGTTTACCGGGATTCCACTCCACACGTCCCAACTTCGTCTTACGGCTATACTCCATCAAAAGAGTTGCAATCTCCGTAAGCGAATATCCATTCAGGTACAGGTAGTAAATCACCTTTACCGTCTGTGCTTCCTCCGGGTTAATTACAAGGTTGCCTTCCTCGTCTTTATCGTATCCAAGCAATGCAGGGGTCAGGAACAGGCCACGGCTGAACCGCCGATCAATCGACCAGTTCATAATGATAGATTTGGAATGCGATTCTTCCTCTGCCACAGATGCCAGAATCGTCAGAATCATGCGTCCATTGCTGTCCAGCGTATAGATATTATCTGCTTCAAATTTCACACCCACAGGCGGATTCAGATTTTTCAGAAGTTCAATCACAGAAAGGCAGTCAACGATATTTCGAGCAAAACGGGCAATGGATTTTGTAAGAACAAGGTCAATCTTGCCTGCCTTGCAGTCCTCAATCAACTGCTGCATCCCTTTTCGGTGTTCCAGAGATGTGCCGCTGATGCCCTCATCCGCATAGATTCCAACAAATACCCATCCCGGCTGTGCCTGAATATAATCCGTATAATAGTTTTTCTGAAGTTCATACGAAGAAGTCTGTTCATCATTATCCGTGGAAACACGGATATATGCTGCCACACGCCGAATCACAGAACTTGTTTCCAAATCCTCTATGATTTTGGCGGGAATGACTTCCAATTCCGATATATCTACGCCCTTATAGCGGTCTCTGATTTTTTGCTTACGGTCTACTGCTTCTACTTCACCGGTAATCATGTGCTTTTCCTCATTCTCCCGTATGGATGCTCCAATACCACTGTCGCATCTTCCGATAACTTCGGATACCGAGTTCTTTCTTCGTATTTTCTGCGGTTCTGCGGCTGATTCCTTCATCTTTCATCCGCATATAGATTTCTCTTGCTCTCATATCGCCATCAGAAAGCAACTTTTTTATCAGATATGCTGCCTTTTCTGTTTTTGACTCAAATTCCGGCACTTTCGGTTGTTCCGATGAAACGAATGTGCTCTTGCACTCCAACCATTGAAAACCCATCTCCGCTGTTATAGAAAACCGAATTTCTCCATCAGACGGAGCCAAACTGTTTTTTATCTGCCGAACAATACGAATATCTGTATCTTTCTGGTCACGCTCCACCTGCAAAACACTTCGCGCAGCAGCAACCACATCTATGCTGCCAAGGCTTCGGTACAAACCTTTCGTTCCCTCTTTCTTATTGAGATGACCAATCAGCACAATGGCACAATCATATACTGAAGCCCACATTCCGAGACGCTGCATCAGTTTTCTGGCTCTCCCTGCAATCTGGAGGTCAGAATCACTTCCTAAATACGCCTGAATCGGGTCTATAACTACAAGCCGTGGGCGAAATTCAATGATTGCCTGACGGATACGCTCATCATCCAGTGTTAGACCACTGTATGTTTCTTCATTGATAAAAGCTACTTTTCTACAATCTGCGCCACATCTTTCCAGTCTGGGTTTAATGGTATCTGATACTCCATCTTCCGAACACTGGTAGATAACCCTCTGCGGCGTCCCAACAGGCTTTCCATCCGGTGTTTTCCCACCCTTAGAAAGTTCCGCAATCAGATTCATCATCATGGTTGACTTTCCATCGCCGGGATCGCCTTGTAGCAATGTTATCTTTCCCACTGCAATGAATGGATACCACAACCAGTGAACAGAAGTTGCCTGCACATCACTATATAATGTAAGAATTCTTTTTTCTACCTTGTCCGCCATCGTCTTTCCTTCCTATTTGCAGTCTTTTCCTACCTCTATTATAAAGCATTCGTTGCGTTTTGACTGCTACCCATCAGGTAGCATGAGTTGCCTTTTGCTACCCAGTAGGTAGCAAAACAGCCTAAGACCACAGAGCAGCTAGCAGTGTGTCCCTTTGCGGTCTTAGAACCTTTGATATAGAGTTGCTCTGCCTACCATCATGCGAGATAATTGTACTGCCTTATGCGGGGAATCATAAGGAGAAAAGCACATGGCTACTGATTATAAAGCTTTGGGCAAGCGCATTTCAAATGCCCGAAAACAAGCTGGTATCACGCAAGAGGCCCTTGGAGAGCAGCTTAACATGACACGAAAACATATTAGCGTAATCGAATCCGCTATCAAACGCCCAAGTCTTGATGCACTGGTTGATATTGCCAATGCTCTTGACGTATCGACTGATGATTTTCTGGTAGATAGTTTGATGCACTCGACTTCAACCTCAAATTCCGAAATTCACCGTCTTCTCTTGGACTGCAATGAAATCGAACAGGAAATTCTCACTCGGATGGTAAGAGAGATGAAAGCCATACTGTACGGTTTGGGAATCTGATTTTGTAGCCCGCTGATCATATAACAAAAAAGCCCGCATAAGACACAGCTGCACTTCGGATTACACCGGGGTGCTGTCTGTGGCTTATGCGGTCAAAGTCATTCCTACGGAATGAAATGCCCGCCTGATCGAGAAGATTTACGAATCCTCTCAACCAGACGGGCATTCTTTTTGCTCACCTTGCTGTTTCTATGCAGTTATGCGCCATACTTTTCCAATGCTCTCCGAATCACATCCTCACAGTTAAACTCAACTTTCATCGTCTGATCGTCATACAGATAAACCATGCTGACAAAAGCATCTACACATTCCTTGGTCAGACCGCCTATGTATGTTTTTTGACTTGCCTGCTTTGTCAGGTTGCGGATTTCTTCATCCAGTTCATCGGCACACTCCTGTTCTTCCTTTTCTGTCCGT